>Ga0172373_10004512_pt1 | contig 19573 bp, 8 predicted proteins | sample Lak10m_2_FD_114546 | JGI IMG/M metagenome (GOLD analysis project Ga0172373, IMG submission 114546) | Freshwater microbial communities from Kabuno Bay, South-Kivu, Congo - kab_092012_10m | ecosystem: Environmental > Aquatic > Freshwater > Lake | place: Democratic Republic of the Congo: South-Kivu...
GAGCTGCAGCGCCTGCAGGCCGAGTACGGGCCGCGGGGCGTCACCTTCGCGCTGGTGCACGCCGACCCCGAGCGGAGCGAGGCCGAGGTCGTCGCCCACGCCGCCGCCTACGGGCACACTGCGCCGCTCGTGCTCGATCCCGAGCAAGCCCTCGCGGCCCGCACCGGTGCGACGATGACGCCCGAGGCCTGCGTGCTCACCGGGGGCGAGCTCGTTTACCGCGGCCGCATCGACGACCGCTTCTTCGCCCTCGGCAAGCAGCGCGCCGCGCCGACCACGCGCGACCTGCGCGACGCCCTCGAGGCGCTCCTCTCCGGTCGCACTCCCGCAGCGGACTGGCCGCCCGCGATCGGCTGCCACATCCCGCCGCGGCGCTGACTCACTCGCTCGTCAGCACGAACGAGAGTGCGTCCGCGAGCACGTTCTGCAGGCCGTTCGGGCCCTCGGCCACCAGCGCCACGCGGGCCGCACGTGCGCGACGCGGGACCTTGCCGCTCGTGCTGCGCTCGAGCAGGCCCTCCTTCGGCACGCCGCGCTCGACGCCCAGCACCTCGCGCCGCTGCTCGAGCCCGACCGGGCCGAGCCGGAAGGACTCCTGGGCCTTGCCGGCCTCGTTCACGAACTCGACCACGAGGTCGATCGTGGCCGGCGGCTGCAGCACCGAACCGAGCCAGCCCGAGAGCGTGAAGCGCAGCGCACCGCGATCGATCTCGGCCGCGAGCGCCGAGAGATCGAGCGTCTGCTCGAGGCGCGACAGGTTGCCGTCCGGGTGACCACCGAACAGGTTTGCACCTCCGTCCGGGGGGCCGACCAGTTCCTTCGGGCGCCGCACCAGCCGGCAGGGGGACACCACGCGCCAGCCGGGGAAAAGCGCATGCGCGCCGGGCTCGTAGGTGAGCTGCTGCTCGGCGCCCGGGTTCCACAGCAAGTTCACGCCGAGCGCGGGCGGCGCGCCGAGTGCGAGCGCGCGCCCGTCGAGGCCCGAGCTCGCGCGCGGCTGCACCTCGAGGAACTGCATCGCGCTCGGCACGAGATCGGCGAGCGAGACCTCCGCGCGGAGTTCGCCGGGCGGAACGCCGGGCGCGAGCAGCACGAGCGGGACGGCCGTGCGTGCGCGTCCGGAGAGCGCGGGCTTGCCCTTCCTCGGCGCGCTCGGAGCGAGACCGGCGACCGCGATCCACCACTCTTCTTCGGCGAATGAGGGGCGGGCGCGCAGGCCGCTCAGGAGTCGTCCGAGCTCGGCGTCGATCGCCGCGATCTCCCTGGCGCGCGAGGCATCGCTGGCCTCGTCATCGCGCAGGGCAACGTCCGTGAAGGATGCCAGGATGCACAGCGGCGTCGGACGCGCGAGCACGTCCGCCACGGGCTCCTCCTTGCCGCCCTTGCGCGGACTCGCGTTCGGTACACGCGCGTCGATGCGCCCATCGAGCAGGATGCCGCTCAGCGAGACATCGTCGAACAGCGCCGCGGTCGTGATCTCCGGCCGTGCGCGCTCGAGGCGCGAGAGCAGGTTCTCGTTGCGCCCGCGGGCTGCGGCCTCGGGCGCGGCGACCGAGAGCTGGCTCTTCACCGAGCCGACGCCCCAGCACACGAGACCGAGGCCCGCCAGGACGTCGCCGCTGCCGTCCGCGCCGGCATCGAGCGTCCACGCCCCCTGGCGGTAGAGACCGTTCAGGTGCACCAGGCGGCGGTTCTCGAGCTCCTTCGCGCTCAGGCCCTGCAGCGCAATGAGCAGCACACCGCGCTTCGCGCGGCGCGCCGTGGAGGCGGAAGGCACCGCGCCCGGCTCGAGCCCGGGCTCGAACTCGATCAGCGCGCGGTAGCGCTCGCTGCCGTCACCGGCGATATCGCCCCAGCAGCCCGGCTCGGCCCAGTTCAGCACCGTGAAGCTGCGCTCGGTCGAGCCCGAGGGCATGCCTTCGGCCCAGTGCGTGAAGCCGACGGCCGCGCCGCTGGCCCAGTGCGTGCGGGGAAACTCGAGCCCGATCCAGTAGCCCTCCTCGCCCCCGAAGTTGTCGAGCACGAAGGTCTCCTCCTGCGCCGAATCGAGCGACAGCAGGTAGCCGCCCATGGCGCGCGCCACGTCCTCGGCCTCGCGCACCGAGAGCGGCTCGGGCGAGCGCACGTAGCTGTGACCCGTCTCCGGATCGCGCGCGCGCTCGGCCGCGACGGTCTGGGGCGAAAGGAGTGCGAGCAGGAACGTCCAGGTGGCCATCGCAGGAAGAGGATAGGTGACGTGCGCGCCATCGCGTCGGTCCGAATCCTGCGAAAAAGCCGGGCACGGGTTGCGTGCCCGAGCGCCGCGGAGGATCCTCGCTCCGGTCACCCGGAGTCCTCCCATGCGACGAGCCGCCCACCTCCTCTTCGTCCTGTGCGCTTCGACGTCCGCTGCACAGGTCGGTACGGTCAGCGAGCGCACACGCATCTACCCGGGCTCGGCCGGCTTCGCCGGAGTCGTTCCAGACGGGGCGCAGTTCGGCCACGAGCTCGCGGACCTCGGTGACCTCGACGGGGACGGCCTGCCCGAGCTCGCAGTCGGTGCGCCGGGCGACTCCGACGGTGTGCTGAGCGCCGGCGCGGTGTGGATCCTCTCGCTGGCTGCCGACGCGACGGTCCTCTCCGCGCAGAAGATCAGCGCCACGGCGGGCGGCTTCGGCGGCACGCTCAACGCCCTCGACCGCTTCGGCGACCAGCTGGCGAGCGTGGGCGACCTCGACGGCGACGGGCGCTCCGAGCTGGCGGTGCTGTCGCGCGCGCCGAACCGGCTGTGGATCCTGTTCCTGAATGCCGACGGCACGGTGCGCGCGCAGCGTGAGACGCTCTTCACCGCGCCGCCCTTTGGCGGACTGGAGAGCGAGTACGGTGGCGGCCTCGCGGCGCTGGGGGACCGCGACGGCGACGGGCTCGGCGACCTCGCCCTCGGTGCTCCGCGAATTCCCGACGGTGCGCCGCGCGCGGGAGCGGTCTGGATCGCCTATCTCGCGGCCGACGGCGCGGTGCACGCGGCCCACAAGCTCAGCGCGACGAGTGGCGGCTTCGGCGTCGGTCTGCCGGAGGACGCGGGCTTCGGAACCGAGGTCGTGGCGCTCGACGATCTGGACGGCGACGGACAGCGCGATCTGGCGGTGGTCGCGAGCGGCGTCTCGTTCGGCGGCATCGAGTACATGCTGTACCTCGACGCGAACGAGCAGGTTCTCGCCCACGCGGCCCACGACGCCTTCGAGTACGGTCTGCGCTGGTACCGCCTCGACGGTTCGCTCACGGTGAGCGGCACGAGCCGCTTCCAGACCTGGCTCGGCGACCTCGATGGCGACGGCCACGGCGAGCTCGCCAGCGGTTTCTACGGCAGCTTTCCGGGCGATTCGCAGGCCGGCTTCCAGATTGGCACCGTCCTCGCGGACGGCAGCCAGACCTGGCGCGTGAAGGTCGGCCTGAACCGCGGAGGCCTGGGCGATTTTCCGCGCGGCACGCAGCTCGGTGCGTCCTTCGCTCCGCTCGGCGATCTGGACGGCGACGGCCGGCCGGAACTGGCCGTCGGCGCGCCGGCCCAGCGTCAGAACGGGATCCGCCCGGGCGCCGTGTGGATCCTCTCGCTCGACGACGACGACGCGCGCAACGGCTCGGGCGTCAACCCGGCGTTGCTGACGCAGGCCGCGAAGCCGAGCTTCGGCCAGAGCTGGGACCTGACCCTCGACGCGAGCGGGTTCGCGGCCGGTCCGGCGCTCGTGTGGGGCTACGGCTCGAAGGTCGCCGGCACGCCGAGCCCCTTCGGCGAGATCCTGATCGGTGGCGCGCGCTACTTCCAGCTTGTCGGCGTGCACGCGGGCGGAGCGCTCACGCTCTCGATTCCCGTCCCGCCCGTGAGCTCGGCGCTGCTCGACCTTCCCGTGCACGTGCAGGGGCTCGTCGGCGGCGCGCCGGGCGCGACGCTCACGAACGCACTCGACGTCGTGCTCGGCGACTGAGCCTCAGGCCGCCCGGCGGCGGCGCTTCAGGCGCTCGAGGAAGCGCCGCGCGAGGACGTCGACGTTGGGCGGCTGCAGCACCGAGAGGTGTCCGCCCGGGACGCGCACGACCTCGACCCCGCCCATGGCCACGCGGTCCCAGCCCATGGCGCTACCGAGGCCGAGGAACGGCGACTGGAAGCGCGAGCGGAAGAGCGTGATGCGGCCCGGGTAGCGCTGCGGGCGGTAGCCCTGCACCGCGCGCCAGTGGCGCTGGGCGATCTTGCGGTTGTTCTCGGGCCAGTTCGTCATCTCGACCACGTCGGCGACGCGCATCGAGCCCGGATCGTCGGCCGGAGCCGGCGTGGCAGCGGGCAGCGGCCGCGGACCGGGCGCGGGCTTCGGCGCGAGGCCGGTCTTGCGCGCGACGAAGCGCAGCTTCTGCTTGAGCGCGCGCGTCAGGTGCTCGGGATCGCTCTGGATCTGCTGCAGCGTCTCGGCCGGCAGGTACGGCAGCCCGCGCAGGAAGGCGAAGATGCACGCCAGGCGGTCGAGCGCGCCCTTGTCGAGGTTGGGGAGCGACGAGTCGAGGATGAAGAGCATCTCGACCTCGTCGCCGCCCTTCTGCAGCTGCTGGGCGATCTCGAACGAGACGATGCCACCGAAGCTGTGGCCGCCGATCACGTAGGGCCCGCGCGGCTGGACCTTCTTCATGGCCGCGATGTAGGCCGTGGCGTAGTCCTCGATCGTGGCCGGGCGGCCGAGCTTCGAGTCGAGCTCGAGCGCCTGCAGGCCGTAGAACGGCCGATCGGCGAGGCGCGTCGCGAGCGGGCGCTGGTTCAGGACGGTGCCGCCCAGCGAGCACACGCAGAAGACCGGCGTCTCGTCGCCCTTCGGCTGCAGCTTGACGACCGCGCTCGAGCGCTGCGTGCCGATGCCGGCGTGCAGCAGCAAGGCCTGTTCGGCCAGGGTCGGAGCGCTGACCAGGCTGGCGAGCTCGAGCTCTTGCCCGAAGGCGTCCTTGATGGCCTGCACCAGCCGCACGGCGAGCAGCGAGTGCCCGCCGAGCTCGAAGAAGTCGTCGTCCGGGCCGACGCGCTCGACCTTCAGGACCTCTTGCCACAGCGTGGCGAGCAGGCCTTCCATCTCGTTGCGCGGGCCCGCGGCCGAGCGCGTCTCGAAGACGGGTTCGGGCAGACGTTTTCGATCGACTTTGCCGTTCGCGTTCATCGGGAGCGCCTCCATGTGCACGAAGGCGGAGGGGATCATGTAGCCGGGGATGCGCTCGGCGAGCCAGCTCGAGAGCTCGCTCGCGGAGCACGGCGCGCCGTCGCGCGCCTCGAAGTACGCCACCAGGGTCTTCCCGCTGGCCGGGACGTCGTGCACGGCCACGAAGGCCTTCTGCACGCGTGGATGGGTGCCGAGCACGACGGCGATCTCGCCCGGCTCGATGCGGTGGCCGCGGATCTTGACCTGGTCGTCGTTGCGGCCGAGGAACTCGAGCCGACCATCGGCGAGCCAGCGCACGCGGTCGCCGGTGCGGTAGACGCGCTCGCCGCCGGGCAAGGTCACGAAGCGCTCGGCGTCGAGCTCGGGCCGCGCGCGGTAGCCGCGCGCCAGGCCGTCGCCGCCGGTCACGAGCTCGCCGGCGACTCCGATCGGCACGGGCCGTAGCGCGCGGTCGACGACGTGCACGCTCGTGTTCTCGATCGGATGACCGATCGGAATCGAGTTCGTGTCCGCCGGCAGCTCGCGCGGGATGCGGTAGCAGCAGGTGAAGGTCGTGTTCTCGGTCGGGCCGTAGCCGTTGATGAGCTGCACGCTCGCGGGAAGAACCGCGTGGGCGCGGCGGACGTGCGCGACGGAGAGCGCCTCGCCGCCGGTCAGGCACTCGCGCACGCCGGCCAGGGCCTGCGGGCGCTCGTCGACGACGGCATTGAAGAGTGCGGCCGTGAGCCACAGCGAGGTGACGCCTTCCGCGCGCAGCACGCGCTCGAGATCCTCGGCCGTCGGCACCCGCTCCGGGTAGAGCGCGAGCCGCGCTCCGTGCAGCAGCGCGCCCCAGAGCTCGAGCGTCGAGGCATCGAAGGAGATCGGCGCGAGCTGCAGCCACACGCGCGACGCGTCGAAGCTGGCGTAGGACGCGCCGAAGACGAGGCGGCTGATCGCGCGCTGGGGGATCTCGACGCCCTTCGGCCGACCGGTCGAGCCCGAGGTGTACATCACGTAGGCGAGGTCCGCGCCGCTCGCGCGCGGGCCGGGGCTCGTCGCGGGGCGGTGCTCCAGCGTGCCGAGCGACTCGAGCACGACCTGGCGCGCCGCGCTCGCGGGCAGCTCGGAGACCAGGGCCTCGTCCACGAGCAGGAGCTCGACGCCCGCATCGGCGAGCATCAGCTCGAGGCGCTCCTTCGGGTACGACGGATCGAGCGGCACGTAGGCGCCGCCGGCCTTGAGGATGGCGAGCAGGGCGACGGGCAGCTCGAGCGAGCGGTCGACGCACAGGCCGACGCGGCTGCCGCGCGTGACGCCCAGCGCGAGGAGCTCGTGCGCCAGGCGATTCGCGCGCGCATCGAGCGCGGCGTAGGTCAGCGTGCGGCCCTCGAGCGAGACGGCCAGTGCCTCGGGTGTGCGCGCCGCGGCCTGCTCGAAGAGCGTGGCCAGGCCCTCGTCGCGCGGATAGGCCGGCGTCCGGCCGCGCCAGCGCGCCAAGAGCGCGCGCTCGTCCGGGGTGGCGAGCTCGAGCTCGTGAACGGGGCGCTCGGGCTCGGCCAGGACGGCATCGAGCAGGACCTCGAAGCGCTCGCCCAGACGCTCGATCGTGGGCGCGTCGAACAGATCGGAGGCGTAGGTCAGGTCCAGCAGCCAGTCGCCCGGACGCTCCTCGAGCGTCAGCGCGAGGTCGGTCTTCGCGCAGCCCGTGTCGAGCTCGAGCGCGGGAGCGAAGCGCACTCCGCCGGCCGTCATCGGCCGCGCCGCGCGGCGCAGGCTGAAGAGCGCCTGGTAGACCGGCGTCAGCGCCGGATCGCGCTCGACCGCCAGGGCCTCGACCAGATTCTCGAAGGGGAAGTCCTGGTGCGCGTGCGCGGCCAGGACGCGCGTGCGCGTGCGCGCCAGCAGCGTGCGGAAGCTCGGCGCGTCGCCCAGCTCGGCCCGGATCGGCACGACGTTCAGATACAGACCGAGCGCGCGCTCGTCCTCGGCGCGCGTGCGACCGGCGACCGGCGTGCCGAGCACGAGGTCCTCGACGCCGGCGTGGCGTGCGAGCAAGACCTCGGCCAGCGTCAGGCCGACGAGGTAGGGCGTGGCTCCTTCGGCGCGCGCCAGCTCGAGCAGGCGCGCGACCTTCGCGGCCGGCAGGTCGCGCACGACCTTCGCGCCCCGCCAGCTCGGCAGCGCCGGGCGCGCGTGATCGAGCGGGAGCTCCAGCACGAGCGGAGCGCCCGCGAGCTCGCGGCGCCAGAAGTCCGCCTCGCTGGCACGGCGCCCGGCGTTCAGCGCATGCTGCTGGCGCCAGGCGTGCGCGCGATGACCGGGCGCCTCGGGGAGCTGGGCGACGGCGCCCTGGACCTCGGCGTCGTACAGCGCGCCCAGCTCGGCCAGGAACACGTCGAAGGACCAGCCGTCGAAGACGATGTGGTGCACGCACACACCGAGCGTGGCGTGGGTCGCGTCCTCGCTCACGAGCAGCGCGCGGAGGAGCGGGCCGCGGGCGAGGTCGAAGGGGCGTCGTGCGAACGCGGCCAGGGCCGCTGCGCGCTCGCTCGCGCGGCGCTCCACGGGCTGCGCGGTGAGGTCGAGCCGCTCGAGCTCGGGCACGCCGGGCAGCACCTGCTGCACGGGCTCGCCGTCGACCACGGGGAAGACCGTGCGCAGGGCCTCGTGGCGTTCGGCCAGGCGGGCGAAGGCGCGCGCGAGCGCGGCCGCGTCCAGCGTGCCTTCGAGCGGGAGCGCGAAGGGCACGTTGTAGAAGGCACTGGTGGGCGCGAGCTCCTGCAGGAACCACAGGCCGCGCTGGTTCGAGGAGAGCGGCGCGTGGGGGGCGTCTGCCGGGAAGGCGGGCAGGGTCTCGGTGGCGGCGTGCGTGCGCGCCGCCTCGACCGCGCGCGCCAGCGCGGACAGCGTGCGGTGCTCGAACAGCGTCGCGAGCGGCAGCTCGATCTCGAGGCGCCGCGCGAGGCGCGCGAACAGCACCGTGGCGCTGAGCGAGTGGCCCCCGAGGGCGAAGAAGTCGTCCTCGCGCGCGACGTCGGCGAGCCCGAGCAACTCGCGCCACAGCTCGGCCAGGGCCTCCTCGGTGCGCCCGAGGGGCGGCGTGCGGAGCCCGCTGTCGCGCCCGCTCTCCGGCAGCGGCAGGCGCGTGCGATCGATCTTGCCGCCCGGCGTCACCGGCAGCTCGTCGAGCAGCACGCAGGCCGACGGACGCATGTACTCGGGCAGGCGCGCGGCGAGGTGGCTGGCGAGTTCGTGCGGAGTCGGGCGTCGCTCGCCCGGCACGGCGTAGGCGATCAGGCGCTGGGCACCGTCGACGCCGGGCGCGGCGATCACCAGCGCGCGCCGCACGGCGGGGTGCTCGGCCAGGCGATTCTCGATCTCGGCCAGCTCGATGCGGTGACCGCGGATCTTGACCTGGTCGTCGGCGCGCCCGAGGAACTCGAGCAGGCCGTCGTGGCGCCAGCGCACGAGATCGCCGGTGCGGTACAGGCGTCCGGGCCCGCGCGGATCGGCCACGAAGCGCTGCGCGGTGAGGTCGGGTCGGCGCCAGTAGCCGAGCGCGATCGAAGCGCCGCCGACGTGCAGCTCGCCCGGCAGACCGGGGGCCACCGGCTCGCCGCGCGCGTCGAGCACGAGCACGTCGGTGTTCGCGAGCGGCGTGCCGATCGGTGCCGCCGAGAGTCCGGCCGGCATCGGCAGCGGGACGCTCCAGGTCGTTGCGATCACGGTCGCCTCGGTCGGACCGTAGCAGTTCGCCAGGGCGAGCTGCGGCGCGTGCCGGCGCGCGCGTTCGACGTGGGCCAGCGACAGCGCCTCGCCACCCGTGGCGATCTGGCGCAGACTCGCGAGCGTCGCGGGCGCCTCGTCGACCAGGGCGTGGAACAGCGCGGTCGTCAGGAAGAGCGTGTCGATGCGATGCTCGGCCACGACGCGCGTCAGGCCGGCGAGGGTCGGCTTCGCCTCGGGGTGCAGCACCAGCGTGCCGCCCGCGAGCAGCGGGCCCCACAGATCGAGCACCGAGGCGTCGAAGGACTCGGGCGCGAGGTGCACCATGCGCACACGCTCGTCGAAGACCAGCCAGCGCGCCTCGCGGAAGAGGCGCAGCACGCCGCGCTGCGGACAGGCGACGCCCTTCGGCACGCCGGTCGAGCCCGAGGTGTAGATCAGATAGGCCGGATCGCCCGGGCCCGAGCGTGCCAGCGGCGGCGGAACGCCTGCGCCCGCGCGTGCCGGCTCGGCGTCCACGTCGAGCACCTGCAGGCCCGCGTGCGGCAGGCCGTCGAGCAGCGCGCGCTCGCTGACCAGCACGCGCGCTCCGGAGTCCTGCAGCATGAAGCGCAGGCGCTCGGTGGGGTAGTTCGGATCGAGCGGCAGGTAGGCGCCGCCGGCCTCGAGGATCGCGAGCTCGGCCACGACCAGGGCACTGCGGCGCGTGAGGCACAGCGCGACGGGTTCGCCGCGCTCGACGCCGAGCTCGACCAGGCGCGCGGCCAGGGTCCGCGCGCGTGCCGCCAGCTCGGCGTAGGTCAGACGCTCGTCGCCGTGCTCGAGGGCGATCTTCCGCGGCAAGCGCGCGGCGACCGCGGCGAAGGCCGTGGCGACCGTGGTCTCGCAGCCCTCGACGCGCGGGCCACTGGCCCACGTGTGGGTCACGAGCGCACGCTCGTCCTCGGCCAGCCAGGGAAGATCCTCGAGCTTCGTGTGCGGGTGGGCCGCGACGGCGCGTAGCAGGCCCTCGAGGCGCGCGAGCACGCGCTCGATCGTCGCTTCCTCGAAGAGGTCGCTGCGGTACTCGGCCGAGAGCACGAGCTCGCCGGGGGCGAGCTCGGTGTAGAGCGCGAAATCGACCTTCGAGGTGCCGCTGTGCAGCTCGTCCTCGCCCAGCAGGCGTCCGCTGCGCAGGCCCTCGAGGGCGAGCCCGCGCGCGAGGCCCACGCGGTGGTCGAACATCACCTGGAAGACCGGCGAGCGCGCGGGGTCGCGTACGGGCTGCAGGCGGCTCAGCACGGCCTCGAAGGGCGCTTCCTTGTGGCCGAAGGCCTCGAGCGCGGTGTCGCGCACGCGTGCCAGCAGCTCGGGGAAGGACAGCGTGCCCTCGACGCGCGTGCGCAGCGCCAGGGTGTTCACGAGGAAGCCGGGCAGGCGCTCGAGCTCGGGCTGATCGCGCAGAGTGGCCGGCACGCCGATCACCTGGTCCTCGCGTCCGCTCCAGCGCAGGAGCGCCGCCTGGAAGGCGGCCAGGAAGAGCTGGAAGGGCGTCGCGCCGTGGGCGCGTGCGAGTTCCTCGAGCGAGGCGGCCAGCGCGCCGCTGATGCGGCGCGTCTTCCAGCCGCCGCGCGCGCTCCAGCGCGCCGGGCGGGCGTGGTCGGCCGGCAGGTCGAGCGGGTCCGGCAGATCGACGAGGCGGCTCGCGAGGGCTTCGACCGAGGTGCGCACGCCCTCGCTCGTCAGGCGCGCGCGCTGCCAGACGGCGTAGTCGCCGTGCTGCAGCTCGAGCTCGATCAGGCTCAGCGGGCGGCCCGAGCGCTCGGCCGCGTAGTGCTCGGCCAGCTCGTCGCACAGCACGCGGATCGTGAGGCCGTCGCACACGAGGTGGTGCAAGGTCACCAGCAGGAGGTGCTCCTCGGGACCGACGCTCCACAGGGCCGCGCGCAGGGGCAGCTCGCGCGCGAGCTCGAACGGGCGGCGGTACTCGGCGCGCGCGAGCTCGAGGGCCTGCGCGAAGCCGTCGCGGGGCGCGCGGGCCTGCACGCTGTGGCGCGCGAGGCGGAACTCGAGTCCGTCGGTGATCGTCTGGCGCGCTTCCTCGCCCGGACGCGTGAAGCGCCCGCGCAGCAGCTCGTGGCGCTGCAGCAGCGAGGCGAGCGCCTGCTCGAGCGCGCGCACGTCGAGCGGACCGACGAGGTGCGCACCGAGCGGCACGTGGTAGAGGGCACTCGGACCGAGGACCTCCTCGGTCACGAACAGACGCTCTTGCCCGCTGGAGAGGGGCCAGGGGCTGGTGCGGTCCGGACGCCGCTCGATCTTCGCCTCAGGCGAGAACGTCTGGGCCAGACGCGCGCGCGCGGCGGCCGAGAAGCGCGGCGTCTTCTTGGGGCGTTCGTTCATGCGGGGGGAGCGATGCCCCGCCGGGACGGGGAGATCGTCCCGGAACATCGACGCTCCGAGGGAAATCCCTTAGCCCAGCTGGCTCACGAAGGCCTCGGCTCCGTCGCCGCGAAGGGCCACAGATGCGGGCTTCCGCGACCTCGAGGACCGGAACCGACCCTCCTCGGGTCGGTGACGACTGCCGCTCGAGCGCCTCGGTCGGGAGGCCCGCCCTGGCCGGGGCGAAGCGCCTCAGGCCGCGCCGGCGGCCTCGGCGCGCACGCCGGCCTTGGCACGCTCGATGGCCGCGTCGGGCACGCGCTTCAGGTCGTGCGTCAGGCCGACCTTCGAGAGCGCCCACACGAACCACTTGGTCGGGTCGAACTGGTACCAGCGCACGCCGTTCCGGTAGTCGGCCTGGAAGCGGTGGTGGAAGTTGTGGTACCCCTCGCCGAAGGTGATCAGGGCGGTCCACACGCTGTCGCGGGCCGAGATCGTGGTCGAGTAGGGCTGGCTGCCGATCCAGTGCGCGACCGAGTTCACGGCGAAGGTCGCGTGCCACTGGAAGACGAGGCGCAGGAAGCCGGCCACGAGCAGGGCGCCGATCGGGTCACCCCACAGGAAGCCCAGCCCCAGCGGCAGTAGCCCGGAGAACACGAAGGCGAGCGGGACGTAGTAGCGGTCCTGCCACGCGACCAGCGGGTCGGCCGCCAGGTCCTTCACGTTCTTGAGGTCGATCGTCTTGGGATCCCGGAAGAAGATCCAGCCGATGTGGGCCCACCAGAAGCCGAGGCGGATGTTGTAGGGATCCTCCTCCTGGTCGACCTTGCCGTGGTGCACGCGGTGGTCGGCGGACCACTTCAGGGCCGAGTTCTGCACGCCGGCCGCGCCGAACACCAGGTAGAAGAGCCGCACCGTCCAGTGCGCCTTGTACGTCGGGTGCGCGAACAGGCGGTGGTAGCCGCCGGTGATCGCCAGGCCGCAGAAGATGAACCAGAGGACACCAAGGCTGATGGTCCAGCGGTTCGCCTCGACCAGGACGAGGTACAGCACCGCCGCCAGTGCGAGCAGGTGCCCGAAGGCCAGGAAGCTGATGTTGGTCCAGTCGGCGCGTCGTGCCATTCCAGGTGCTTGATCCGGCGAGGGGGGTCTTCGGCGCGATCCTCGGGGAGCTTGAGGACGTGGTCGCGGGACTTCAGGGGGCTGCGACCTAGCCCCGGGACCTTAGCAAAGGCCCCGCGTCGTTCCAGTGGCTCCTCGACCACCTGAAACGACGAGGCCCGCGTGCCTTGCGACACGCGGGCCTCATCAAGGCTGGTACTACCAGCGGCCGCCGCGGCCACCGCCGCCGCCGCCACCACCACCACCACCGCCGCCGCCGCCGAAGCGACGGCCGCCGCCACCACCACCACCGCCGCCGCCCTGGCGCTCTTGCGCCTCGTTGACGCGCAGCGGACGACCATCGAGTTCGACCCCGTCCATGTCCTGGATGGCGGCCTGGGCTTCGGCGTCCGAGCCCATCTCGACGAAGGCGAAGCCGCGCGGGCGGCCCGTTTCACGGTCACTGGGGATGAGGACGCTCTTGACCGAGCGGCCGCCGGTCGAGAACGCCGCGCGCAGCGAGTCCTCGGTCGTCTTGAAGTTCAGGTTACCGACGTAGAGCTTGGCTCCCATTGCGATCATCTTTCCGGAAGAGTCATCTGTCCTTATCCCTGCGGGTCTTCCGGAACGGAACGATCGCTCGAGACGGACACGTGTGCGAGGCGCTCTGCGCCGCGAACACGCTGGGGGTCGGCCGCGGTCCGACCGAAGGGCCCCCACCCGACTCCGGCCACGGGCCGGGATCGGGTTGCAGCAGTGAGGATCACACGCCGGCCCCGAAGGTTGCCAGCTTTTGATCGGATTTCGGTGCAGGTTCACGGACCTCGAGCCGGGCCGGCGGGCGCGTGTCGCGCGCGGGGTAGCGGGCCGGGCCGCGCTTCTCGTTCTCGGGACGGCGTTCCTGGGCGGCCGGGCGCTGGCCGCGGGAGTCCTCGGGCCGACGGGCGTGCTCCTGGCGCCGGGGTTGGCCCTGGCCGCCGCGGCCTCCGTGGCCGCCCTGCTGCCCGTGGCCGGAGCGCTGGCCCTGGCCATGCTGGGGGGTGCGGCGCGCGCCGCCGTGACCCTGGCGCGAGGCGCCTTCGCCCCTCGAGCTCGAGGCCTCTTCGGCCGTCGCGGGCGGGGGGCTACGCCGGGCACCGGCCGAGGCTCCGCCGACCACCGGAACCGAGCGGCGGATCAGGCGCTCGATGTCGCGCAGGTAGGCGCGCTCCTCGCCGTCGCACAGCGAGATCGCGACCCCGCTCGCGCCGGCGCGAGCCGTGCGCCCGATGCGGTGCACGTAGGTCTCGGGCACGTTCGGCAGCTCGAAGTTGACGACGTGCGTGATGTCGTCGATGTCGATGCCGCGCGCGGCGATGTCGGTCGCGACCAGCACGCGCAGCTTGCCGCGCCGGAAGCCGTCCATCGAGCGCTCGCGGTTGTTCTGCGACTTGTTGCCGTGGATCGCCTGGGCCGGGATGCCGCGCTGGGTCAGGCGCTTCGCGACCTTGTCGCAGCCGCGCTTCGTGCGCGTGAAGACCAGCACGCGCTCGACCTCGGGCGCGCGCAGGAGCTGCTCGAGCAGCTCGAGCTTCTCCTGCTTCGGCACGAAGTGCACGCACTGCTCGACCAGCTCGGCCGTCGAGGCGACCGGCGTCACGTAGACCTTGGTCGGGTTGCGCAGGATGCGGTTGGCGAGCTCCTCGATCGGGGCCGGCATGGTGGCCGAGAACAGCAGGTTCTGGCGCTGACGCGGCACCGCGTTGAGGATCTTGCGGATATCGGGCAGGAAGCCGAGGTCGAGCATCTGGTCGGCCTCGTCGAGCACCAGCGCCTCGACGCCGTCGAGGCGCACGAAGCCCTGGCCCATCAGGTCGAGCAGGCGTCCGGGCGTCGCGACGAGCACGTCGACGCCGCCGGACATGGCCTTCACCTGCGGGTTCTGGCCGACGCCGCCGTAGATCACCGCGACCGTCGGGCGCAGGTGGCGGCCGTAGTCGGTGAAGCTTTTCGCGACCTGCGAGGCGAGCTCGCGCGTCGGCACGACGACCAGCACGCGCGCCGACTTGCGCGGCGCATCGCGGCGGTGCGTGAACAGCCGGTGCAGGAGCGGCAGCGCGAAGGCGGCCGTCTTGCCGGTGCCGGTGCGCGCGCAGCCGAGCAGATCGAGGCCCTTCAGGAGCGGCGGGATCGCCTGGGCCTGGATCGGGGTGGGTTCGGTGTAGCCCTCGTCGCGCAGGGCGCGCTGGATGGGCTCGGAGAGGGAAAGGGAAGCGAACGAAGTCATCGGGTAGAGGGGGAGCGGGCGCGCCGTGGCGCCGCAGCGGGGGATGCGCCCGGGAGGGCGCGGGGGATGGACCCCGGCGTCATGGACGCGTCGCGCGGCCGGTCGGGCCTGCGCGTGGGATCCGCTTCGGATCGGAAATCGGTCGTGTCGTCGGACTCGAGGATCGCGGGCGATTCCGGCCGGTGGCTCGTGTGAGCCGCGCGCCGCGGGGCCATCGTCTTGGCGCGTTCCTTCGCGCTCGTCGTCTGTCCGGCCCGGCGTCGCTTCCCGGCGCGGTCCCGGGCCTTTCTCTGCCCGCTCGGACCGCCTGGAGGCCCTTCCTCAAGATGCGAAGGACCCTCGAAGCTTCTGATTTGTCGGCAGCACCCTAGCCGAGGTGGAGCGGAAAAGCGAGAGGGCGCGCGGTAATGGCCCTCTTCCCGGGGCACCCGCCGGGACAGAGCAGCAGCTACGCCGCGCGGCGTTGCTCGGGGCGGGGGAGCTTGCGCAGGAGGGCCTTGCGCACGAAGGGGAGCGACTTCAGGGCGCGGGCGACGCCGCTGCGCAGCGGGCTCTTCGACTCCCAGGCCCAGGCGCGCAGGCGGGCGGCGGCCGAGCGGCGCGCGAGCTTCCAGCGCACGGAGAGCGGCGCGGCGGCGCCGGGCGGCGTCAGCGGCTCGTAGCCGAACTCGCGCATCACGCTGCCGGCGACGTGCTCGAGCGCGCGCACCTCGCCGCCGGACATCTCGGCCTTCCAGCCGCTCACCTCGCCCTTGCGGAAGAAGCCCTTCGGCGCGTGGTCGGCCTTGCGCAGGTTCTCGAGCGAGCAGGCCTCGACGGCCTGCGTGCACAGGGCCTCGTCGTGCGGCAGCTCGAGCCAGCGCAGGATCGCGGAGAGGCCCTTCACGGGTTCGCGCCGCAGCGACTCGTAGCGCACCTCGTGGTAGCGCGGCGTGGCCTCGGCGATCGCGCGCGCGCGCGTCACGTCGTGCACCCACTCCTCGCCGATCGAGAACGGGTCGTAGGCGAAGCGCGTCGGGTCGGCCCAGGACTTCGCGGCGCTCTTCTGCGAGCAGTACACGCTGCGCGGATCGCGCACGACATGCAGGAAGTAGGCGTCGGGGAACACGCGCAGGACCTCTTCCCAGACCTGCACGTACTCGGGCGTCTGCTCGACCACGGCGCGCGCGTCGGGGTTGATGCGCGCGAGGTCGTCGTACACGGCGGTCGCGAGCGGACGGACGAGCTCGGTGTAGCGTCCGGCCGGGATCGCGTCGGCGATCTTGACGCGCGCCAGGCCGTCCTCGGTGCGCTCGCTCGGCACACCGAGGGCGAGCTTCGGGCTGAGGGCGCAGGAGCCGAACTCGTCGCGCGTCTGGAACCAGCGTCCGAAGTGCGCGAGGCGCCGGAAGAAGTCGATCTGCTGCAGGGCGACGACGTTCGGGTGCTGGCCGAGCAGCAGCATGCTCCAGGTCGTGCCGCTGCGGCGGCAGCCGACGATGAATATGCGCTTCGGGGGCGTTCGCGGGGTCTCGCTCATCGTCTCAGGCGCCGAGGGCGCGCTCCTCACCTTCCAGGATCGACAGCACGACCGCGGCGCGCGCCTCGACGCGTGCACGCTCGGCCGGATCGCTGCTCAGCGCGGCGGCCAGGGCGGCGGGCGTGCGGTGCTCGAACAGTGCTCGTAGCGGGAGGCGCGCCTGCAGCGTCTCTTTCAAGCGTGCGTAGAGGCGCGTGGCCGAGAGCGAGTGCCCGCCGCGCGCGAAGAAGTCGTCGTGGCGCGCGACCTCGTCCACGCCGAGCACGTCGGCGAAGAGCGCCGAGAGCACGATCTCGAGCGCGCCGACGGGCTCCTCGTGCAGCGTCTCGACGGCAGGCGCGGGCAGCGCGGCCTTGTCGATCTTGCCGTTCGGTAGGCGCGGCCAGGCGGCCAGCACCACGGCGCGCGCGGGCACCATGTGCTCGGGCAGGCGCTCGCCGAGGTAGCGCACGAGGTCGGTCTCGAGCGGAGCGGGGCCGCTCGCGAGGACGTAGGCGACGAGCGTCGCTCCGCCGCCGTCGTCGCGCGCGGCGACCACGGCCTCACGCACGGCCGGATGCGCGCCGAGCACGGCCTCGATCTCCTCGAGCTCGATGCGGTAGCCGCGGATCTTGACCTGCTGGTCGAGGCGGCCGAGGAACTCGAGGTTGCCGTCGGTGAGCCAGCGCGCGCGGTCGCCGGTGCGGTACATGCGCCCGCCGGGCAAGAACGGATCGTCGGCGAAGCGCTCGGCACTGAGCTCCGGACGCTCGAGATACCCCTGCACGACGCCCGGTCCGCCGATCCACAGCTCGCCCGCGACGCCGGGCGGCACGAGCGCGCGCGCGGCGTCGAGCACGTAGTTTCGCGTGCCCGGGATCGGTCGTCCGATCGGCACCTGGGCGCGCTCGCAGGGCTGCGCCGTATCGAAGACGGTGCTCCACACCGTGCCCTCGGTCGGGCCGTACTCGTTGAAGAGCTGCGTGCCCGGACGCGTCGCGTGGTGGCGCCGCACGAGCTCGGGCGGGCAGCTCTCACCGGCGACGATGACGGTCGTGAGCGCGTCGAGCGCGCCGGGCTGAGCCTGCTCGAGCAGCAGCGTCCACAGCGAAGGCAGGCCGAGCAGGTGCGTCGGGCGCTCGGCCGCGATCAGGTCGGGCAGCGCGGCGAGCTCCTTCTCGAAGCCCTCGGGCGGCAGGACCAGCGTGCCACCCGACACGAGCGTCCAGAAGATGCCGGCCACCGAGCTGTCGAAGGCGAACGAGGAGAGCAGCAGGTAGCGCTCGACGGGGCGCTCGTAGTAGGCGAGGCGCGCGCGCGTCGAGTGCGCCAGGTTCGCATGCGTGACGGGCACGCCCTTCGGCTTGCCGGTCGAGCCGGAGGTGTAGATCACGTAGGCGAGGTCGTGCACGCCCACGCTCACGGTCGGTGCGGCGACGGCCGGGCGCGCCTCGTCGGCGCGCACGATCGGGCCGCGGAAGCCGCTCAGCGCCAGCGCACTGCGGGCCGAACCGACGACCAGCGCGGCGCCCGAGTCGGAGAGCGCTCCGAGCACGCGCTCGCGCGGGTAGGCCGGCGGAAGCGGCACGTAGGCGCCGCCGGCGCGTAGCACCGCGAGCAGCGCCACCACCAGCTCGAGCGAGCGTTCGAGGTGCACGCCCACGCGCACGCCCGGGCCGACGCCGAGCGTGGCGAGCTCGGCCGCCAGGGCTGCGGAGCGCAACTCGAGCTCGGCGTAGCTCAGTCCTTCGCCTCCGGCGCGCACGGCCACGCGCGCGCCGTGCTGCGCGGCACTCGCGAGGATCCAGTCGTGCACGAGGCACGCTGCAGGCGGGAGCGTGGTGCCCGACGAGCACTCCAGCACGTGCGCACGGCCCGCGGCGTCGAGGGCCGCCAGCTCGCCCCAGGGCGCATCCGGGCGCAGGGCCGCTTCGTCCAGCCAGGCCAGCGTGGTCCCGGCCAGGGCCTCGACGTCGGCCTGGGAGAGGAAGCGCGGATCGTGCACGAACTCGAGCGTCCAGCCGGCCGGGCGTTCCTCGACGCGCAGCAGGAGCCGTGCCGGCTCGGTGGTGCCGCAGCGCTCCTCGAGCGTGAGCGTCAGACGCCCGCACTCGAAGGCGGAAACCCGCGCGCCGTGCTCGAAGGCGTAGGCCAGACTCTCGTCGCGCGCGAGCAGCTCGGCCTCGAAGAACTCGTGCCACTCGCTGGCCAGCGAGAGTGCCTCGTCGCTCTGGCGCGCGAGCGCGCCGAGTCCGAGGCGCGCCTCGACGTGCGCCACGAGCGGCAGCAGGCGCTCGAAGGGACCGAGGGCCTCGTCGAGGCCCTGGAAGGCGCGCCCGGACGCGCGCACGCCCAGCACGAAGCTGTCGCGCTCGGCGTGGCGCGCGAGCGTGACTTGCCAGGCCGCCAGCAGGAAGGACTCGACCGGCACGCGCCGCGCCTGCGCCAGGCGCACCAGCGTCGCGGCGGTGCGGTGCGCGAGCACGCGTGTGACCCGTGCCTCGCGTGCCTGCGCCAGCGTGCGCTCGAACTCGAGTGGCAGGCGCAGGGGGGCGCACTCGCGCAGACCGGTGCGCTCCCAGAAGGCGCGCCCGGCAGGCGCATCCTCGCCCGCGCGCGTCTCCAGCAGCCAGGTGGCCACATCGGCGAACTGGGCCGGCGCGTCTTCCTCGGGTCCGTCGGCCACGGTCAGGACGAGCTCGCGCGCGACGTTCCACAGCGCGCGCCAGTCGGCCGCCAGGCTCGACTGGGCCAGCAGCAGCAGGTGCTCGTTCGCAGCCACGCGCACGAGCGCGACCTGCAGCGGCGCCGCGCCGTCGCGGCGATACGGGCGCCGCAGCTCGGCCAGCTTGCGCGTCAGCTCGCGCTCGCGTTGCTCGCCACCGAGGGCGCCGAGGTCGAGCACCTCGAAGGTGGCGGTACCCTCGGGCTCGACGACCTGGCGCGGCGTGCCGGCGAGCTCGACGAAGCGCGTGCGCAGGATCTCGTGGCGGCGCACGATCTGCTCCAGCGCCGTGCCGAAGGCGGCCGGGTCCAGCGGACCCTCGAGGCGCGCGCGCACGCCGATCCACTCGGGCTCGCGGCCGACGGCGCGGGCCCGGCGCCAGAGGGCGTCTTGCAGGGGCGAGAGGGGAGAACCGTCGCTCGGGTTCATCGGGCCTTGCGGGTGCGGACAGGGAACGGGAGCGGTGCACGGCGCGTGCGCGTGGCGCGCGCGCGCACGAGGCGAGCGAGCTCGGACACGGGCGCATCCGGCAGGGCCAGAGCGCGCGTGAGCAGCGCCAGGTAATCCTCGGCCAGGCGCGCCGCGGCGAGGGAATCGACGCGCGCCTCGTCGTGCTCGAGGAAACCTTGCAGGCCTTCGGGGCCCTCGTGCAGGACGAGCGCGAGGTCGAAGCGCGCGCTGCCCGGATCGACGAAGTGCCAGCGCGCGCGGGTCGCGCCGGGCTCTGGCGCGCGGATCGC
>Ga0172373_10004514_pt1 | contig 19555 bp, 19 predicted proteins | sample Lak10m_2_FD_114546 | JGI IMG/M metagenome (GOLD analysis project Ga0172373, IMG submission 114546) | Freshwater microbial communities from Kabuno Bay, South-Kivu, Congo - kab_092012_10m | ecosystem: Environmental > Aquatic > Freshwater > Lake | place: Democratic Republic of the Congo...
GAGATCGTTATTGACATCACCGACATGACACCAGACAGCGTGATTCGCCTCGGTGACATTGCAATGCCTGCAGGCGTTGTTGCGCTCGGCGACCCAGAAATGCCTGTCGTCACCGTGTTGATGTCACGTGCTGCAACTGAAGCTGCCAACGCCGCAGCCGAAGGTGCAGAAACCCCAGAAGCAGCAAGCTGATCTCGCGACCTTGAGGTCGTGACATTCTTCGATTGCCATGTTGCGTCGTACTGCTCCCCGAAGTGGCGACATGCAGCGCACGCTCATTGTTGGATTAGGTAATCCTGGGAAGAAATACGCACGGACACGCCACAACGTTGGCACCGATGCCATTGAAGTCTTGGTGCAACGTGCCAATGGTTCTCTCAAAGTTGGCCGCGACCGCGCGCAAGTTGCTGAAGTTCGACTCGCCGATGAGCCGGTTGTTCTCGCAGTGCCCACCACCTACATGAATGAATCGGGCGAAGCAGTCGGGCCTTTGTCTCGTCGATACAAAACCGATGCCTCACAAATCATCATCATTCACGACGAACTCGATCTCGCCCCTGGTGTTGTCAAAATCAAAGTGGGCGGTGGGCTTGCGGGTCACAATGGATTGAAATCAATCTCACAACATTTGCGAACCGACGATTACATTCGCGTTCGCATCGGTGTTGGAAAGCCACAGTCAAAAGAGCAAGGCGCAGACCACGTGCTCTCCTCAATTCCCGCAGCAGAACGCAAAGTTCTCGACGTTGCCGTGGAAGTGGCGGCAGACGCAGTGGAACGAATTCTCGCTGTCGGTGTTGCAGCCGCAATGCAGGAATTCAACGCACGGTGAGCACAGTCGCGAATCACGCTCCGTTAGCCGCGCTTGCAGGCGTTATCTCGGGTGAACCAGGGATAGACCTCATTGCCGGTCAACGCAATGCAGTCCTCGCGGTGCCAGAGGCTGCTCGTGCTGCAGTGATTGCATCTCTTCTTCACACCAATTCGCGCCGACCAGTGATTGTGGCGGTTCCCACAGGAACCATGGCGCAAGAAGTCGCCGACGATCTTGCATCATTTCTCGGCGCAGACAACGTTGACTTGTTTCCCGCATGGGAAACACTCCCCTTTGAACGCGTCAGCCCTGCGGTACACACCATGGGCGCGCGCATGCGAACCATGTGGCGACTTCGCACGGACGGCCAACAACCATCTGTTGTCGTGGCGGGCACTCGTGCGTTGTTGCAGAAGTTGGCGCCTGGCTCCACCACGACAGATCCGATTCGAGTCAATGTTGGCGACCGCATTGACATTGATGCACTATGCGAACAATTGGTGCACTTTGGATATCGGCGAGAAGTCGTTGTTGAACACCGCGGCGAATTTGCACGTCGCGGAGCGATTGTTGACATCTTTCCCAGCACCGCAGATGAACCAATTCGTATCGACCTGTGGGGCGACGATGTTGATCGACTCACTGAGTTCTCAGTGTCTGAACAACGAAGCACGAAAGACTTAGCCACCACACTTGTTTTTCCTGCGCGAGAAGTGATGTATGTCGATGGTGTTCGCGAACGTGCAGCATCACTCGTTGCAAGCGAGCCTTGGGGGCGCGAACAGTGGGAACGATTGTCTGAAGGACAAATCTTCGATGGCATGGAGAGCTGGCTGCCATGGCTCACCGAACAAGACGAACTTCTCACCGACCACATTGGCGACGACGCACTGATTGTTCTTGTTGAACCTCGTCGCATGGTTGATCGAGCACGAGATCTTCTCGCCGAAGAAGACGACCTTGCGCGCGCTCTTGCAACGTCGTGGGCGCGCGATGAAAATGTGACATTCCCACGACTACATGTCGACACCGACCGCCTCCTTGCATCAGATCAACGTGTTCCCACGGTGTCGCTGATTCCGGCGGCAGAGGCTCTTGACGGTCCTTCAATTCCGGCATCAGGTTGGAGCAACATCACGTACGATGCATCGTCGCTCACACGTCGGCTGAACGAGATGTTGTCAGAAAAGTGGCGAGTGATTGTTGCAGCAAATACGGCCGAGTCGGTTCCACGTTTAGTGGAACTCATGCGCAGTCACGGCCTTGACTTTGCCGCCACCGACGACGCCGAGAAAATTGCGACACCCGGTGCGTGGGTGACATTCGCTCCGCAATCGCACGGATTGTCATTGCCCAATTCGCGAGTTGCCATCATCACCGAAACAGACGTCAGCGGTCGCCGTCGTACACGTCGCGGTCGCACCACTCGTGGTAAATCGTCTGGAACAGTCTTTGAAGATTTACAGCCAGGCGGATACGTGGTGCATGCGCATCATGGTGTGGGCAAATACGAAGGAATGGTGAAGCGCGCTATTGGTGGCGTGGAACGCGATTATCTCCTCATTGCATACAAGGGCGGCGACAAGCTGTATGTCCCCACCGAACAAATTGGTGTGCTGCGTCAATATGTGGGTGGCGAAGCGCCCGCACTGCATCGCATGGGCGGATCCGATTTTGCTCGCGCAAAATCGCGTGTGCGATCTGCTGTTCGAGAAGTGGCACAAGAGTTGGTGGTGTTATATCAAAAGCGAGTGAATGCTAAGGGGCATGCATTTGCCCAGGACACACCGTGGCAATACGAGATGGAAGCGGCCTTCCCGTTTGTTGAAACTCCAGACCAACTCGAAGCAGTCGAAAGCATTAAGGCGGACATGGAACGCGAAGTTCCAATGGACCGCTTGTTGTGTGGCGATGTTGGTTTCGGGAAAACCGAAGTCGCTGTCCGGGCTGCCTTCAAGGCGATTCAAGACGGAATGCAAGTGGCCGTCCTCGTACCCACCACGTTGCTGGCCACTCAACATGGCAACACGTTTGCGGATCGATTTGCTGGCTACCCCATCAAAGTCGAAGTTCTGTCTCGCTTTCTCACCAATGCCGAAGCAAAAAAAGTCATCGCTGGTTTGAAGTCTGGCGACATTGACTGCGTCATCGGAACTCACCGACTCTTACAAGACAGCGTTGAATTCAAAAATCTTGGTTTGCTGATTGTTGATGAAGAGCAACGATTCGGCGTGCAACACAAAGAAGCAATGAAACGTCTCAAGACGAACGTTGATGTGTTATCCATGTCTGCAACACCAATTCCACGAACATTGGAAATGAGTTTGGTGGGAATTCGAGATTTGTCGTTGCTACAGACCCCGCCAGCAGACCGGCAACCGATTCTCACGTATGTTGGCGAGCAAAGTGAACAAGTAGCCATTGAAGCGATTCGTCGTGAACTTCTCCGAGAAGGTCAAGTGTTTTGGGTGCACAATCGTGTTCAATCAATTGAAGAGCGTGCGGCAGAACTTCGTGAATGGGTTCCTGAGGCACGAATTGCTGTTGCGCACGGGCAAATGGATGAGGGCCAACTCGAACAAATTGTTCTCGATTTCTGGGAAGGCCTCTACGACGTCCTCGTCTGCACCACCATTATTGAGAGCGGCATTGACATGCCCACCGTGAACACGCTTGTTGTTGAACGCGCCGACCTTCTAGGACTTGGACAGATGCACCAGCTTCGTGGCCGCGTGGGCCGCAGTGGTCAACGCGCGTATGCATACCTTTTCCACCCGCGAGACAAAGTTCTATCCGAAGAGGCATACGAGCGTTTACGCACCATTGGCGAAACAACAGATCTGGGTAGCGGTTTCAAGATTGCAATGCGCGACCTTGAAATTCGCGGAGCAGGCAACTTGTTAGGCGAAGCGCAAAGCGGACACATCGCAGCCGTTGGTTACGACTTGTACTGCCAGATGGTCACCGAAGCAGTGTCTGAAATGAAGGGCGAAACGACGGAAGAAGAATCAGACATCAAGGTGGACATCGCTGTTGATGCTCACCTTCCAAATGATTACGTACCAAGCGAGGACCTCCGTCTTGAGGCGTATCGCAAACTCGCATCCGTGCGCACCTCCTCCGAATTGGCCGAAATTGAAAACGAATGGACCGACCGTTTCGGACCGTTGCCGGCACCTGCCCAGTCACTACTAACTGTGGCGGCACTTCGAGTGGAGTGTTACAGAATTGGCATCACGGAAATTGTCATGAACGGCTCGGATGCGCGACTCTCACCGATTGAACTTCGTGCCAGCCAGACAAAGACCTTGCGTCGTTTGTCACCACGTGCAGTTCTCAAGGAGACGACAGGCGTTCTCACCGTGCCAATTCCGCGTGGTGAGAATCCGGCCGAGGCCCTGAAAACCTTGTTGTGCGAGTTGTTCGAGCCAGACGACCACTAAGGTCTCTCTGTGGCCAATTCATCCCTCTCACGTCGCGTCCTCGCGTTAGTTGCTTCATCAGTCATCGTCCTTAGCGCTTGTGGGGGAAATTCCCCCGTTACATCAACAAAAGATGCGTTCTCAGTGAATGGCATCTCTTATTCACTAGAAACGTTTGAGACATTGTTGAGCGACCTTGTGAAGAACCAACAACTAGAAGCTGGTTCAAATGGATTGGCAAGCAAGCAAGATGCTGTCAGCGTCATGCGTACATTGCTTCGGTATGAGACGTACAAGAAATATCTCGCCGACTTCGGATTGGAAGAAGACGCGGCTGACCGCTCACAAGTAGAAGAACAGGCGAAAACATCTGAGGGCTTTTCTTCATTCCCGCAGTATTTGCAAGATTTACTTATCAACTTGAATGTTGCCCAGTTAACGATTGATAAATTCACGGCTTATTCAGCATCAACTCTTGAAAAAATGTACAACGAGTCGCCTGCATCGACAGGGGTCATGTGCCTGAGCCACATCCTTTTGAAGACAGAGGACGATGCACGAAAAGTTCTTAAAGAACTTGATAACGGCGCAGACTTCGCCGAACTTGCAGGGAAAGTCTCGATTGAACCAGGTGCAAGCCAGAGTGGCGGATTGCTTTCTGGCAATGAAGAACCATGCACCGATCTCGCATACTTTCAACAACAGCTTGATAGCAACTTCATGAAGGGCGCAATTGCCGCCAAGGCCGGAGTTCCTTCGGGCCCAGTGAAGACGCAATTCGGTTACCACGTCGTCTTAAGTCGCCCCTACAACGAGATTAAAGATTCTTTGAAAAAAGTTGCAGGACTTAAACCCACCGAATCAAATCTCGTCGGATACCTTGCCAATGCAGACATCTCAATTAATCCCACTTACGGCGTCTGGAATGGCGCAACGGCGACCATCGACTGATGCCCTCTATCACCGTTGTTGGTCTCGGGCCAGGAAATCCTGCTCGTGTCACATCGGAAACATTGGATGCAATCGCATCAATTAACAAACGGTTTCTGCGAACAGCACAGCATCCTTCTGCGCATCTAGTCGAAGGTGCGCACACATTCGATTATCTCTACGAATCAGCTGCGTCATTCGATGAGGTGTATCAACAGATTGCCAACACTCTCATCTCCGAGGCGCACATTCATCAACGTGTGTTGTACGCGGTTCCAGGGTCACCACTGGTGTTAGAAAAGACCGTTGCTCTCTTACGCGCGCAAGACGCCGTAGAAGTCAACATCTTGCCTGCCGTTGGATTTCTTGATGACGTGTGGCGGGCGCTCAACATTGATCCAGTGGAATCATCCGTTCGACTCATTGACGGACATACCTTTGTGACATCCGCAGCTGGATACATCGGTGCCGCACTCGTCGCACATACACACGCAAATTGGGTGCTGTCAGACATCAAGTTGTCTATCGATGACATCGACCCACTCACACCAGTCGTGTTGCTTCACCATGTTGGGCTTCCAGACGAACAATTGGTGCACACCACATGGTCCGACATGGATCGCACTATTGGGGCCGACCATCTCACGTCATTGTGGATTCCGTTGCTTGGTACCCCTGTTGCCGAAGAAATGGTGAAGTTCCACACGTTGGCACGAACACTGCGAGACCAGTGCCCGTGGGACATGGAACAAACCCATCATTCACTCGTGCGTTATCTGCTGGAAGAAACGTACGAAGTTGTTGATGCAATTGAACGACTAAACATTGACGACCCATCAACCGATGATGACTTCATCGAAGAACTTGGTGACCTTCTCTACCAAATCGAATTTCATGCCGCCATTGCCGAAGAACAAGGGCGCTTCACCATGGCAGACGTCGCGCGGACGGTTCACGACAAATTGGTCGCGCGACATCCACATGTCTTTGGTGACGTGGAAGTCAATTCGTCGTCAGATGTTGAATCAAACTGGGAAGCAATTAAGAAGGCAGAGAAGCCTGAGCGCACCGGAATTTTTGATGGCGTGGTTCACAGCGCTCCGTCTCTACTGTTTGCGACAAAAGTGCAACAACGTGCGGCCCGAGCTGGATTCGACTGGCCATCTGTAGAAGGCCCCATGCAAAAGATTGGCGAGGAAACGACCGAAGTGCGACAGGCCATGTCGTCTGGCGACCCCGAAGCAACCAAAAGTGAAATTGGGGACCTTCTGTTTGCCGTCGTGAATGTCGCCCGCCACCTCGACATCGACCCCGAAAGCGCCCTTCGATCCGCGGTACAGAAATTCCGTCACCGTGTCATTGCTGTGGAGAATCTCGCCACAGAACGGGGTCTCACCATGTCTGACATGACTCTCGACCAACTGGACGAACTCTGGGAAGTGGTGAAGCAGTACCCAACTCACTAGCGTTCATGGAATGAGTGAAATCGTTGAAGTCATCGGACGCGAGGTGTTGGATTCCCGTGGAAACCCCACGGTGGAAGTAGAGGTCGTTCTCGACAGCGGTGCTACTGGTCGCGCCATCGTTCCATCTGGAGCATCGACTGGTGAGCACGAAGCGGTTGAACTTCGCGATGGTGGTTCTCGCTATCTCGGCAAGGGCGTTTCGCGAGCTGTTGAAAATGTGAACCAACACATCGCGGGCGCCGTCACCGGTATGGATGCAACAGATCAGCGCACACTCGATGCTGCGCTCATCGATCTCGATGGCACCGAGAACAAATCCAAGCTTGGCGCCAACGCCATGCTTGGCACCAGCCTCGCAGTCGCTCATGCAGCAGCTGCCGAACTTGAACTCCCGCTGTTCCGCGCAGTCGGTGGTCCACATGCACACGTCTTGCCTGTTCCCATGATGAATGTCATCAATGGTGGCGCACACGCCGACAACAACGTCGACCTTCAAGAATTCATGATCATGCCTGTTGGCGCTCCAAGTTTCCGCGAAGCACTTCGTTGGGGCGTAGAGACGTACCACACGTTGAAGAAAGTTCTGCATGATCGCGGTCTCTCCACCGCCGTCGGTGACGAAGGTGGTTTTGCACCGAACTTGTCCAGCAACGAAGACGCCGTCGTTGTTCTTGTGGAAGCAATTGAAAAGGCTGGATACGCACCAGGCAAAGACATTGCCATTGCACTCGACCCTGCAATGAGCGAGTTGTACAAAGACGGTTCGTATCACCTCGCTGGTGAAGGCAAAGTTCTCAGCGCGGGACAAATGGTGGAATGGTGGGCATCACTTGTTGACCGCTACCCCATCGTCAGCATTGAAGACGGAATGGCCGAAGATGACTGGGACGGCTGGTCGCAACTCACCGCGGCTCTTGGCAAGAAAATTCAGTTGGTGGGCGACGACCTCTTCGTTACCAATGCTCGTCGTTTACAAATGGGAATCGAGCGCAACGTTGGCAACAGTGTTCTCGTGAAGGTGAACCAGATTGGAACTCTCAGCGAAACACTCGACACGGTGGAACTCGCAACGCGTCACTCGTACACAAGCGTGATGAGTCATCGCAGTGGTGAAACAGAAGACAGCACCATCGCAGATCTCGCGGTTGCTACAAACTGTGGCCAGATCAAGACCGGCGCACCTGCGCGAAGCGACAGAGTCGCGAAGTACAACCAACTGTTGCGCATTGAAGAACTGCTTGGTGACTCGGCCCGTTTTCGTGGTCGCTCAGCACTCGCACCGCTTCGATAAGCGAACATTCGTTCGTGTGCCACGAATCAGTGGGACACACACGGCACAATGGAGAGGTGGCTGCACGCACCAAAACCTCCGTCTCACGCGCCAAAGAGCGCACACGTGAGATGACGCGTGCCATTGCTCGGCCCACTCCTGCCGATGCCCGCCTCTCTAATCGTCCCGCCATTCGCACATCACTTCGTTTAGGCGGAGCCGTTCTTGCGTTTGCCGTTGTCCTGTCGCTGTTTGTTCTTCCCGTGAAGGCATACTTCGAACAACGCGATGTCTACAACAAGAAAACCGCTGAGTTTGATGCGCTGGCAGACGCAAACGAGCAACTGCAAAATGAAGTCAATGACCTCTCTACTCCGGAGGGAATCCGCAACGCCGCACGCGCTCAACTTGGTTATGTATTACCTGGAGAACAGAAGTTGGCCTTTGCTCAGACACCAGAGCTCCCCACCGAACTCCCCGCCCAATGGCCATACACATTGGTGACTGGGATTGTGGCCGTGCGAAGCCAAGTAGCTGCCGCAAATGGCGGGGCCGCGCTTCAATCGCACCTCCCGTAATTACCTGGCATCTCGCTTTCGGGCAGGGGGCCTTGCCGTAGATAGTGTGCGGAGACAGCATTGTGTTCGCAACAAGGGGGAAACACATGGGCGGAAGCATTCTGGGTAATCGAGTTCTCCGTAAAGAAGACCCGAAATTTCTCACCACCGGTGGCGTCTACGTCGACGACATGTTGAACGAGCCATTGTTGAAGGGCGCAGTTCACGTCACGTATGTACGAAGCAGCGTTGCGCACGCCGCTATCAATTCGATTGATGCAAGCGATGCACTTCAGATGCCTGGAGTCATTGCTGTGTACACCGGCGAAGATCTTGGTTTGCAACCAGTGCCGTCGTCGTTCAATCCGATGGCCACACGCACACTTCTTGCAACTGGAAAAGTCCGTTTCGTTGGCGAGCCAGTTGCTGCCATTGTCACTGAGACACGCGAACAAGGTGAAGACGCCGCGGAGATGGTGATTGTTGATTACGACTTCCTTGAACCACTCATTGACATTGAACAAGCGATGACAAGCAGCACGTTGATTTACGATGCGTGTGGCAGCAACGTTGTGTTCGACACCACTGTGCTGGGAATTCCAGAGAACACAGGCGATGCTTACTTTGCGGATTGCGAAGTTGTGGTGAAGGGCCGCTTCATCAACCAGCGCGTTGCGCCGTGCCCACTTGAAGTGCGTGGAGCCGCTGCCGCATGGGGAACCGATGGTCGACTCGTGCAATGGTTGTCCACTCAACACGCACAGGGTGCACACGCTCCGATTGCAACCACAAACGGAGTCGATGTTGCCCAAGTACGAGTCATGACGCCAGACGTTGGCGGTGGCTTCGGCGCAAAGATTGGTATCTACCCAGAAGAACTTCTTCTTGGAGTGATTGCAAAGAAAGTTGGCCGCCCGGTTCGTTGGCGTGAAACACGAAGCGAATCAATGGTGGCACTTGGTCACGGTCGCGCACAGGTGCAGTACGTCACCATTGGCGGCACCAAGCAAGGCAAAGTCACGCACTACCAACTTCATGTTCTCCAAGACTCGGGTGCATGGGTTGATATGGGAACCATCTTGGCGCCGTTCATGACACGTCCAATGTCCTCTGGTGTGTATGCAATTCCAAACATTGAATGCCGCACAACCTCCGTTGTTACAAACACAACTCCAACAGTTGCGTATCGCGGTGCGGGGCGCCCAGAAGCAACGGCAGCCATTGAGCGCGCCATGGACTTGTTTGCAGCAGAACTTGGAATGGACCCAGCAGAAGTTCGTCGCATCAACTTGATTCCAAAGTTCCTTGAACCACACACCACCGTGGTGGGCCAGACATACGACGTTGGTGATTACGAAGAATCTCTCAACAAAGTTCTTGCTGCCGCTGATTATGCAGGTTGGCGCAAGAAGCAAGCTGAGCGTCGCGCTAGCAACGACTCAAAGCAATTGGGAATCGGCATCAGCGTGTATGTGGAAATCACAGGCGGCGTTGGTAACGGCGAATCTGCAAAAGTCGAAATCCTCGAAGATGGACGCGCCATTGTTTACACCGGAACATCTCCACATGGTCAAGGCCACGACACATCATGGTCGATGCTGACAAGTGAGCAAACTGGTATCCCCATTGATCGCATTGAATTGGTGTGGGGTGACACAGACCGCGTTCCAGTTGGTACGGGAACCATGGGTTCACGTTCACTACAACAAGGCGGAAATGCTGTCTTCGCAGTAGCGGGTCAGCTCGTTGACAAGGCGAAGTCAGTTGCCGCGCGATTGTTGGAAGCAAACGAAGCCGACATTGTGTTGGACAAAGACCGTGGTGCGTTCCATGTTGCAGGAACTCCAGCTGTGTCAAAGACATGGGCAGATCTTGCAATTGCAGAAAAGCAATCTGGTGGTCTCGCACACTCAGATGTCATCGGAGTTGCAGGCGCAACATTCCCGTTCGGTGCACACGTTGCTGTTGTTGAAGTGGACACTGAAACTGGCAAGGTCCGCCACATTGCACACACTGCATGTGACGACGCCGGCAAGGTGCTGAATCCAATGTTGCTGGAAGGGCAAATTCACGGCGGCGTTGCACAGGGTGCAGCACAAGCTCTTCTTGAAGAAGTCTGTTACGACGCCGATGGAAACCCCATCACATCCAACTTGGCCGACTACGCATTCATCTCGGCCGCGGAGTTGCCCAGCGTGACTGTCGTGCACATGGAAACACCAACGCCAGTCAACTTGATTGGTGCAAAAGGAATTGGTGAATCTGGAACCATTGGTGCAACACCCGCGCTTCAGTCCGCAGTGATTGACGCCGTGTCACACCTTGGAGTCCGCCACATCGATATGCCCACCACCGCAGAGCGCGTGTGGTCAGCCATTCAACAAGCCCGTTAATACGATTTAGAAAAGTAGAAGAGGAAGAAACATGAAAGTCTCCATCACAGTGAATGGAACCACTTATGAAAATGACGTGGAACCACGCACACTTCTCGTGCAATACGTTCGCGAAACACTCGGTCTCACCGGCACCAACATCGGTTGCGACACATCCAGTTGTGGTGCCTGCTCGCTTCACGTCGATGGTGAATCGGTGAAGAGTTGCACAATGCTTGCGGTGCAAGCAGACGGCTGCAATGTCACCACCATTGAGGGGCTCGCACAGAATGGCGAGATGCATCCTATGCAAAAGGCATTCATGGAGAACCATGGTTTGCAGTGCGGATACTGCACGCCAGGAATGGTGATGGCCTCCATCAGTTTGCTGAAGGAAAACCCCAATCCCACAGAAGAAGAAGTTCGCATTGGCCTTGAGGGCAACCTGTGTCGCTGCACCGGATACCACAACATCGTCAAGTCGGTTTTGGCCGCAGCGAAAGCACAGTAGGAGAAGCCGATGATTCCAGCAGCATTCGATTACAAGCGCGCAGGTTCTGCCGCCGAAGCAATCTCGCTTGTCAGTGAGTACGGCGACGATGCAAAGTTCCTCGCCGGCGGACACAGCCTGTTGCCACTCATGAAGTTGCGTCTTGCGCAGCCAGCAGTGTTGATTGACATTGCCCGTATCAAGGACTTGTCGTACATCCGCGACGAAGGCAATCACATTGCGATTGGCGCACTCACGCGTCACATGGATGTTGAGAAGTCCCCCATTGTGTTGCAGCATGCGCCGCTTCTTGCAAATGCAGCGAGCCACGTTGGTGACCCACAGGTTCGCCATCGCGGAACCATTGGTGGATCTATTGCTCACTCCGACTCCGCTTCAGATCTTCCAGCAACAACGCTTGCACTTGGTGCGACATACATTGCGCAGGGCCCAAATGGAACTCGTGAAATTGCGGCCAAGGATTTCTATGTTGGATTCCTCGAATCCGCATTGGCGCCAGACGAAATGCTCACCGAGATTCGTGTTCCAAAGATGAATGGCGCAACGTGGGGCTTCCAGAAGTTCAACCGCCGTGCTCAAGACTGGGCAATTGTTGGAGTTGCCGCGTGGAAGCGCGGACAAGAGTCCGGAGTTGCACTCGTCAACATGGGTTCGGTTCCAATTTTGGCCACCAGTGTCTCGCAAGCAATTGCGTCTGGCGCCAGCATTGCCGACGCCGCTGAACTTGCTGCAGCAGAAGCAGAGCCACAGTCTGACTTGAACGCAAGCGCTGAGTACCGCGTGCACCTTGCCAAAGTTCTTGTGCGCCGCGCACTCGAATCAACCCAGTCATAACATTCTCCCCATGAATGGGGAAGCATCCGCAACTACTCCCCTTCGACAAGTAGGTCTTGTCGCCTACTTTGCTGTTTTTCTCGTCAGCATTGTCAAGTTCGGAATCCCAGTAGATCGCATCGCGGTTCTCTTGTGGATGCTTGGTGCTTTTCTTGTTGCATCAATTGGACGCTCTCGCATAGACATCATGCACATGGTGCGCGATTGGCTGGTGCTGGTCGCTGTCTATATGGCGTACGACTACAGCCGCGGTACTGCAGATCAATGGGGAATCGGTGTCAACTACACACTGTTGCGCGACATCGACCGATTCATCTTCTTCGGCAACGACCCCGGTGTGTGGCTGCAAAAGCATCTTCTAAAGTCAGATCCACGTTGGTACGACGTTGGCGGCGCAATCGTCTACATGATGCATTTCGTATTGCCAGTTGTTCCATTGGCAGCACTTCGAGTCCGTCAACGCACTGAATGGATTCGCTACGTTCGGCGCTTCTCCCTCGCACTTGGAATTGCCGTCTTTGTTTTCATCGTCTTCCCCGCTGCACCACCGTGGATGTCGTCGGAAAAGGGATACTTCCCGCCCATTCAACGAATCACTGGTCGCGGGTGGTGGGAGCTGAATCTGAAGACGGTGTCGAAAACTCTTGATCGTGGGGCTGCGGTGTTGAACGCCGTTGCTGCCATGCCATCGCTTCACGCGGGTCTCTCGTTGTTGACGGCATTGTGGTTCACGCGCAACGCATCAAGAAGGTTACGCACGATGACGATGCTCTATCCGCTGGCAATGTCCACCGCTCTCGTCTATTTCGGCGAGCACTACGTCATTGATTGCATTCTCGGATTTGCAGTTGTCCTGATTGCCTGGAAAATCGCAGACAGATGGGAAACACGGCAAGACATGTCGTCGTCGCTAGATCAACTGACGAACTGAATCACTTTTCGTTCTGCAACATACGGCCCAAACACTTCTCGGCGAATTCGATTGTGCTCGTCGGCAGTGTCATATGCATGCCACGCCGCTTCGTTTTCAAACACTGCGGTCACCGCGAAATCTGCAGCGCCTTGTGTGAGGCCTGCATTGGGTCCGCAGAAGTACGACACCAACCCATCAAGGGTTGTTGCGTAATTCTGAAGTTCTGCCTGAGCAACTTTTTCATGACCTGTAGGAACTTGATCGTTCCAGGTAAAGAGAACTACGTGGTGAAACATGATGTGACGCTACAACAGTGCGCCATACGAGCCGCCATCAACATGCAGCTGGACACCCGTCATGAACTTTGCGGAGTCACTGCACATAAATGCAGCAATTCGACCAAAATCGGCCGCATCGCCAATGAAGCCGGCGGGGATTCCTGTTGCCGCCGCTTTCACATTGTCGCCGTACAGCTGTGTGATGCGATCGGTGGCGTGAATTCCTGGCTGAATGGTGTTGACAGTGACGCCATCACCTGCAACCTCACGAGCCAATGTCTTTAGGAATCCCGTGACTCCAGCTCGAGCCGTGTTTGACAAAATGAGATTCGCAATCGGTTGACGCACCGCAACAGAGGTGATGGCCAACACTCGACCCCACTTGCGCTCTCTCATGGAAGGCACGACTCCTTCACACATGGCCACCACGGACAATAAGTTCTTCTGCAACGCATCGAGATATTGATCATGCTTCACATCGGCGAATCCACCGGGAGGCGGCCCGCCGCCATTGGCGACGAGGATGTCCACCGCACCCAACATGTCGGTCGCGGTTGCAACAAATTGCGCACCACCAACATCGGTGGACACGTCACAGATAAACCCCTGTGCACCATGACCAATCTCAGCCAATGCAGATGCAAGGCGTGCTTCGTCACGACCGCACACCACCACACGAACCCCTTCGCTTGCTAACGCTTGTGCGGTGCGCAAACCAAGTCCCGCGGTTCCAGCGGCGACCGCAGCGGTTCTTCCTGTCAATCCAAGGTCCATTTCGCCACCATAGCCCCGCCTCACATAGGGCACTTCAGTCTTCTCGCCCTACGCTCTATGCGTGCCCGTCATACCCTCCTCTGCCGCCAATGTTTCGCAGGCGCTCACACAACACGGCTATTTGCCAGACGATGGTCTCGCCACAGCGGTGTTCTTGTCTTTGTCACTTGGTCGACCGCTGTTTCTCGAAGGAGAAGCCGGTGTTGGCAAAACCGAACTCGCAAAAACCATTGCGCGCTGGCAAGGCACAGAACTAATTCGTCTGCAGTGTTACGAAGGAATCGATGCATCGCAGGCTGTGTACGACTGGGACTACTCGCGTCAGTTGTTGCATCTTCGTGCCGCCGAGGCGACGGGCGAAGCAAGTCAATCAGACGCCACGCAACTTGAAAATCAGTTGTACAACGAACGGTTCTTGTTGAAGCGCGCAATCCTTCGCGCCATTGATTACGGCACCGCAACTCCCCCCGTGTTGTTGATTGACGAAATCGATCGCGCCGACGATGAGTTTGAGGCTTATCTGTTGGAAGTGTTGTCTGACTTCCAAGTCACAGTTCCAGAACTTGGAACATTTCGCGCCGCCACTCCACCAATAGTGATTCTCACGTCAAACAGAACTCGCGACGTGCACGATGCACTGAAGCGTCGCTGTTTATATCACTGGGTGGAGCATCCAAGTTTCGAACGCGAAGTCAGCATTGTGACAAGTCGCGTACCCGACATCAGCAATCAACTAGCCGAACAAGTGGCCGCTGCAGTGGAAGCTTTGCGCGGTTTGAATTTGTACAAGCCACCAGGAGTGGCAGAGACAATTGACTGGGCCACTGCACTCGGCAGACTTGGTGTCACGCAGATCAATGAAACGGTTGTCGAGCAGACATTAGGAACCGTGTTGAAGTATCGCGAAGATCAAAGTCGCGTGCGCGACCACGGCGTTGCGGCCATCGTGCGACAAGCGTTCGAGCGCGGACAGCTTCACGGATAGCAATGACTTTCTCCGTCGAATCGTCACCCGATGAAATGGCGGTGGCATTCGCTCGCGTGTTGAGGTCCCTCGACATTCCCACACCACTCGACTCTGTTCTCACGTTCATGAATGCATTGGCGTTGGTGGGCATCAATGATCGCGATGCTGTCTACTGGGCAGGACGATCAACTTTGATTCGTCAACCCGAAGACATCTCGTCATATGACGCTGCCTTTCGCGTGTTTTGGGATCACCGCGAGTCACCAGAGTCAATGCCCGAAGAACTCAGCCACATCACCGTTGCTCTCGACACCGAAGAAGAAGGTGCAATAGACGGTGATGCATCCGCATCAGATGAACCAACCATCACCGTTCGTTTCTCTGGTGTGGAATCGTTGCGTGAGAAAGACTTTGCAGAGTATTCGGACGACGAGATGCAACTTGCTCAACGGTTCATGCATGCACTTCGGGTTGCCGGACCACCGCGACCATCGCTACGAACCGTTCCCACACAAAAGCGGGGCACACGACCAGACATGCGTCGCACTGTTCGAGCATCGCTCGCTGCAGCTGGTGAACCAATGCGTCGCCGCTGGACCACGAAAGGAACAAAGTCGCGGCGCATCGTTTTTCTTCTCGATGTCAGCGGTTCGATGGAACCGTATGCGCGAGCACTCGTTCGCTTCGTTCACGCCGGAGTTGCCGGACGTCAACGAGTGGAAGCGTTCACTCTCGGTACTCGGCTCACTCGTGTCACTCGCGAGTTGTCCTCCAAAGACCCAGACCGCGCGTTACGCAGTACAGGTGAAACTGTGCGCGACTGGAGTGGTGGTACACGCCTCGGTGAAACGTTACGACTGTTCAATGATGAATGGGGCGTGCGCGGAATGGCACGTGGGGCCATTGTGGTCATCTTGTCCGACGGCTGGGATCGTGGCGAGCCAACAGTGCTGTCAGAACAGATGGAACGCCTGCAACGAGTCGCCTTTCGCGTGGTGTGGGTGAATCCCCTGAAGGTCACGCCTGGCTACGCACCGCTAGCGCGTGGAATGGCAGCGGCTTTGCCCTATGTTGATGAATTCGTGGAGGGACATTCTCTCGACGCACTTGAACAACTCACAAGGGTCATAAATCATGCGTGACTTACTCGACGACATTGATCGCTGGAAAGCGGCAGGCAAGCGAATTGCACTTGCACGCGTTGTTGACATTCAGGGTTCTGGTCCGCGTGATGCTGGTGCAGCGATGGCAGTCAACGAAGATGGCGAAGTCATCGGCTCCGTGAGTGGCGGTTGTGTTGAAGGTGCCGTGGTGTCAGAAGCTCTTGCCATTCTCGCGGGCGAACAACCAAGCCGAGTTGTCACATTTGGTTATTCAGACGATGAAGCATTCGCTGTTGGGCTCACATGTGGCGGCATTATTCATCTGTTTATTCAGCCTCTTGAGTGGTGACATGAACGCGTACGACATTTTCTCATCGCACGTTCGCGACAACTCTCCCGTCGCTCTTGCCACAGTGATTGAGGGCCCACACACTGGCTCCATCATGGTGGTGACACCAGAAGGCGTTGCAGCAGGGTCACTTGGAAACACCGAATTAGATCGAGTCGTTGCGCGCGATGCTGCGGGAGAACTTGAAGCGGGTCGCACAATTGTTCGCCACTACGGACCACAAGGCCAATCAACGCCAGAAGATTTGATTGACACCGACACCGTGCGCGTCTTCATCGAAAGTTTCTCGCCGCCACCATTGATGTGGATTTTCGGTGCGGTTGATTTCACTGCGGCACTTGCACGCGTTGCAAAAGTGTTGGGCTACCACGTCACCGTGTGTGATGCGAGAGAAATCTTTGCAACAAAACGTCGTTTCCCTATGGCTGACGAAGTGCGTGTCACCTGGCCAACACCTATGTTTGACGAGCGCGGTAGCAGACTCGGACCTCGCGATGCCGTCTGTATTCTCACGCACGACCCAAAGTTTGATGTGCCCGCAATTCAAGGCGCATTAGCCACAAAAGTTGGCTACATCGGCGTGATGGGAAGTCGCAAGACACACGCAAAAAGACTTGAGCGCCTTGCAGAAGTGGGCATTACGGATTCATCTGACTTGGCACGCCTGCATTCCCCAATCGGGCTCGATCTTGGTGGCCGAACACCAGAAGAAACCGCCATCAGCATCGTGGGAGAAATCATTGCGTCTCGCACTGGGCGCGAAGCACGTTCACTGTCGGCAACCGACGGTTCAATTCACTAACGAATCACAAGCGATACGTTGCAATGTTGCTGGGGTTTGCCCACACAACGCGTTCGTATTGTTCTTCCGACATCATTTTCAATCGGACACTCTTGCCATTGAACGGTGCGTGCACCATTGCGCGACCGACACCTAGATAAATGTGCACGTGTGTGCCTTCACCCACAATGTCACCCGCCACGGCCTTGTCGCGTTCAACACGCATACGACGATCCATCTGTGAAACAGCTTGACGCGGCATATCAACACCCGCCGCACGCCACGACAACCACAACAATCCGGAACAGTCGACGTGCACGTATGGCGATTCCTTGCCAACGACGTAGCGAACTCCAAGTTGTGTCAACGCGGTGAGAACTGCAATCTGATGATCACGCGGTGCACGCGACCATGCTTTGTGCAACTGCTCGGCATCAATCGACATCTTTGTTGCCACCATGTCGGAAACAATCTTGCGGCGCTGGATGTACACCGGGTCTTCAATGTTCTCGGTACGCATGATGATGTTCAGTGCCGTCACGGCATTCACCGAAATTGGATTGCGGCTACGAAACGCCTGACCCGGCATTTGCAGCAATTGGGCCCGAGAGTCGGTGGCTCCGTTGGTGGCTGACGCCACTGAACTTGGCAGAGCCGACACCGCCACAAGACTCGCCGCAACTAGTGCGCGTCGGAGCGTGGCGAAAGAAACCATTTCAGGCAGGCTATTACTTATGTCCTCGCCTCGTAGAACACTGGCCGTTCTTCTCGCTGCTGGCGCTGGACAACGATTTTCGGGCCCAACACACAAGTTGCTGGCTCCATTTCGAGGCGCTCCCCTGGTGACCCATGCCCTCCATGCCATGCAGAGCGCCCACATAGGCGACATGGCCGTCGTCACGGGCGCTGTGGACCTCTCAGAGGCTCTAGAGGGCTCTTCTGACGCTCTCACAGTGCTGGACAATCCCGAGTGGGCAACGGGTCAACAATCGTCTGTGGCAACGGCTCTGAGGTTCGCACAACAGCACGGTTACGACGACGTGGTGATTGGCCTTGGCGACCAGCCCTTCATCACCCCAGACGCATGGCAGGCAGTGGCGTCAACGGACGGCGAGATTGTGGTGGCCACCTATGACGGCGTGCGAGCAAATCCTGTCAAACTGACCAAGTCGGTGTGGGATGAATTCTTGAGTCTCTCAACGGAGCCAGATGCAGGCGCACGAACATTGATGCACCTCCATCCAGAACTAGTTCGGGAAGTAGCCTGCAAGGGCGTTTCTGCAGACATTGATACCTCGGAGGATCTCTCGCAATGGACCTGAACCACGAATTCACAGTGCCTGTCCCAGTGGCAGATGCCTGGCACATCCTCACCGATGTCGAACGCATTGCACCATGCCTTCCCGGCGCAAAGCTTGAAGAGTCAAACGGCGACACCTACAGCGGTTTCGTGAAAGTGAAAGTCGGCCCTATCCAAGCACAGTTCAAGGGCCAGGCAAGTTTTGTTGAGCGCAACGACACTGCATACAAGGCAGTGCTGAAGGGCGAAGGTCGCGACACCACTGGTAAGGGAAACGCATCTGCACTTATCACTGCACAGTTGACTGAGGAATCAGCGACATCAACGAAGGTGACTGTTACCACCGACCTCAACATCACAGGAAAAGTTGCGCAGTTCGGTCGTGGAGCAATGGCAGACATCTCCAACAAATTGCTCGATCAATTTGTGGCCAACTTGAATGGACTTATTGCATCCAGCAATTCTGCAGATGCGCCAGCACAAGGTGACGAAGCATCGCCTGCATCAACGACGCCAGCTGCACCACAAGAAGTGGAAGCACTCAACTTGTTGTCAGTGAGTAGCGGTGCCATCTTGAAGCGCGCACTTCCTGTTGTTGCAGTTGTTGCCGCAGTCATCATCTGGCTCATCGCGAAATAACTCATGCAACTCGCGGGTCAACCGCCATCAGAGGCAGACATTGCCGATGTCACCCGTCTCATTGGACGAACTCCTCAAGGTGAATTTCGTGTTGTTGTGCGTTCCTCCACTGGTGAGCCCGTTGTTGTCATGAACGCACCACTCCTTGATGACGGCACACCAATGCCCACGTTGTATTGGCTTGTGGGCAGCGCAGAGATGTATGCAGTGAGCCAACTGGAAGCAGATGGCGCAGTGGATGAAGTGGAAGCGCTCATTGGACTCGAGGCAATCGA
>Ga0172373_10004517_pt1 | contig 19548 bp, 14 predicted proteins | sample Lak10m_2_FD_114546 | JGI IMG/M metagenome (GOLD analysis project Ga0172373, IMG submission 114546) | Freshwater microbial communities from Kabuno Bay, South-Kivu, Congo - kab_092012_10m | ecosystem: Environmental > Aquatic > Freshwater > Lake | place: Democratic Republic of the Congo...
TATTTTCAAACACTCCGCTGCAGAAGCAACCACATCCTTTTCGTCCGTAAAGAAATCGGCAATATTATCCGAGAAGAATAAAAATACGATCATCACTGTTCCCATAAATATTGCATTAAAGAATCCCGTGCGCCAGACAGATTTTTCAGCACGCTCGGGCTGCAATGCACCGAGATTCTGCCCTACCATTGTAGCGGCTGCATTCGAAAACCCCCACGCAGGCAGAATTGTGAATATAATAATTCTAATTGCAATGGTGTAACCTGCAAGAGCAATACTTCCAAATGTTGACATAACTCTCATCAAAAATATCCAGCTTGCTGAACCAATAATAAACTGTGCAGTAACTCCCGAAGAAAGTTTAACAAGTCTAATAACGATTTCATTTTTGTATTGCCAGTTACCTCTGTGAATTTTAACAATGCCCCTTCCCTTCGCCAGGTGATAAACCTGGTAACAAATACCAACTGCACGTCCAATTACTGTTGCAATTGCTGCGCCTTCAATTCCCCATTCCGGAAATGGACCAATACCAAAAATGAACATCGGATCAAGTATGATATTAATCGAGTTTGCAATCCACAGCGAACGCATAGCAAGAGCTGCATCCCCAGCCCCGCGGAATATTCCGTTGATCAGGAATAACAGGATAACTATTATATTGCTGCCGAAAATAAGTCTTGTATATCCCGCCCCCTCTGCAATAATCATTTCTGATGCACCCATCATTCTTAAAAAATCCTCGGCAAATAAAAACCCCGCAATCATAATTGGGACAGCGATAATAAATGCAAGATAGATTGACTGCACCGCTGCAATTGAAGCACCGTCGTTATCTTTTTCACCTACACGTCTTGCAATCATTGCGGTAGTTCCCAAAGCAAGCCCCCACCCAAGCGAATAAGTGATTGTCATCAGCGATTCGGTTAATCCAACGGCAGCAATTGCATTCACACCAATTTTGCTAACAAAGAAAATATCAACTACAGCGAAGAGCGATTCCATAACCATTTCAAGAGTCATCGGTATGGCAAGGAGAATAATTGCACGATCAATATTTCCCGAAAGGATGTTTGCATCTTCACCTGCTATACCAAGACGAAGCAGATTCCACGCCGAGGATATTTTATTAAGGATAAAGTTCATAAAATTTTTTATTGTTAAAAAAGAATCTTGCGAAGATAGGAAATGAAAAACACTCCTTTAAATTAAAAATGCCCAATCGGTTTATAGATTCCACGATCGGGCATGTTTAAAGTTAAACAAAAGCTATTGCATCAAAATCATCTTCTTTGTACTGACAAAGCTGCCTGCATGCAGTTGATAAAAATACACTCCGCTGGACAGACTGATAGTCTGTCCCACAGTAAACTCAACTTCGTAAGTGCCGGGCTGCTGTTCTTCATTTACAAGTGTGACGACTTCGTTACCGAGTACATCATACACAATAAGACTCACCCCCAACCCTTTTGTAATGGAGAAAGGAATAGAAGGGATTGTATATTTAATCTTTGTTGTTGGATTAAATGGATTGGGATAGTTCTGTCCAAGAAAATAATTAAAAGCAGGAATTTGGTTTTCGACATCGGTGACAATTGTAAGCGATTTCAAAATGAAATTATCCGGATCAAATGTGAGCCCGCCAACTTCACCCTGAACAGTTAAATCAAATTGCTGAACTTGTTGGTCATTAAATATTGTCAGGGTTGTATCACCTTCAACAGTAGCAACTTTAATTTTGATAGGCATTGTAAAAAATGCCGGGTCTGAATTAACCTGCTGCTCAACATTGAGATGGACGAAATAAGTACTGCCTGATTTTTTTTCGCTGCTCCAGGTAACAGTGTAATGAGGGTAATTTTCACCGTATATCCATTCCTGGAAAAAATAATCCAGATCAACTCCGGAAACATCTTCGGCAACTCTTTGAAAATCTTCAGTGACTGCAACATCATATTTTAGTAACGGGTCGTCTGCATAGTCTTTCATGATTTTAAAAAAGATGCTGTCACCAACCACACCCCTTAACATGTGCAGCACAGTTGCACCTTTAGAATAGCTTCTTGCACCATTAAAAATTTCACCGATGTTGGTAATGTCTTCAACCCAAATGGAACCATGCGCATTTTTTGCATTCGACATTTCACCGTTCATATAATTTTTATATCCGGTCGTTCCATTTACAGCTTCCAGGTAAATTCCTTCAAGATAAGTAGCAAAGCCTTCATTAAGCCAGATGTGATGCCAGTCTTTGCAGGTGATCATATCGCCGTACCATTGATGTGCAAGTTCATGTGCGACAAGCAAATCAGAATAACCGCCGACAGAAGTGATAGTCTGATGTTCCATACCCCCACCCCAGCCAAATTCTGCGTGTCCGTATTTTTCGTTTATAAATGGATAAATACCAAATCTATCGGAATATATTTCGAGCATATCAGTAGTTTTATCTAAAACCGCCTGCACAGTTGGTGTAAATGATTCGGGATAAACATAATGAGTAACCGGCATTGAGTAAGTATCATAATTAAAAGTCTGCTCGTACAGGAAGAAATTAGTTATCGCTAAAGAAATAAGATAGTGGGCAATCGGATAACTATTTTTCCATTTATAGGTATGAGTTCCGTCAAAATTATTAATAACATCCATTAACCTGCCGTTTGAAACCGGAGTAAGGCTTGTATCGATAGTTACCCAAACATCCGATGAATCAGCTTTGTCTGCAGGGGTATCTTTACACGGGAACCAATCGCTTGCGCCGTAAGGTTCGCTCAACGTGTATATTGTAGGTACTGAATTATGAGTACTATATTCAAAACTGCCGAAGCCGCTGGAGCCAGGGGTGCCGTAATATTTTATAAGTAAGTTTATTTTTTCGCCTGTAGAATAAGTTCTGTCAAGTGTGATATTTATTTTTCCGTCTGAATGAGTAAAGATGATGGGAGTACCGGATAAAAGGACAGAATCAATGGTTAATGGATTCTGTAAATCAAGAAAGATGAAATTAGTTGATGCCGAGCTGTCACTAATTTCACAATCAATATTTACCTCGCCCGAAATGAAAGGGTTGTTGTAATCAATAAACAAATTTAATTTGTAGTATGTAATATCAATTTGAGGATCACCCGGATAATCAACATCGAAGTATTGATTTACTTTTTCAAAATTTTCTTTTTCTGTAGTTCTTATTTGTTTGTTTTCTTCAACAAAACTTTTTTGCTGTGCATAGGAGAATCCAAATGCAAAAACTAAAATTAAAAATATGCTTCTTCTCATTGTATGCTCAAATATTTATTTATGTTAATCAAACCTACATCAAATTAAATATGTTATCAAATCAGATAATCACGAATGTTTATAAGTTATGCATCAACCTCCTGAATTCTGCAGATAGATCGAAAATTACAATAACAGCAAACTTTATTCTCGCGATCCTCAAGAGTACTAAGATTAAATTTTCCTTCGGAAATAAGTAAAGAATATTTATCTATCGCATCAATACAAATATTAATCATTTCAAGGTTCGAGTTGATCAGTTCATCATCAGATTTTTTTTCTGCCATTCGCAGCAGGCTGACAATTTTTTTGCCGAAGTCCTTTTCAGAAAACTTTAATGAATAGATATATCCGCGATGGGGTTGCATATCAATATTCAATTGTGATTTTATTAGTTCTGCGGCGGCGAACATATAAAGAGGAATCTGCAATGAAAGACCTTGGTTCAGTTCATCAGTTTTTGGTTTTTTACCGCCAAGCTTATAATCAATGATATTGAATAAACCATCCTTCTCATTTATATCAATCCTGTCTATTTTTCCTCTGATAGTTGTGCTGCCGGCTTTGATTTTGATCTCACTATTCTTATCTGTTACATCTCCCTTTTCACGCACCCCAAATGTTGTTTCAAAAAACATGGGTACGAATCCTGTATCGAAATTTCTTTCCAGTATTAGAAACTGGTAGAGTATTGAATTTTGTTCATTGCCATTAATTCCAAGAATTTTTTCCTGCTCATAAAATGAAAAAAATGACTTGAAGTTTGCCTGACTGATATTTTGCCGGGCTGTATCAAATAAAATTTTTTTTGCTTTCTGAAAATTCTTTTCCGAACATCCGGCAAGAATTATTTTTTGCTTAGTCAATTTAATATAAAACTCGTATAGAATTTTGTGTAGGAGGCTGCCCATTTCAAGTGCTTCAAAATCTTCACTTGGCTTTTGAGGAGGTTCAAGCTTCAAAACTCTTTCGGCAAAATACTTGAATGGACATTTAGCATAAGTTTCAAGCTGTGATGTTGAATAAATGTTATCCTTAAATGATTCAAGTTTAGATTTAGCCTCAATTGAAATGCTTGAGTTGATATTACCGCCGAAAACGGAATTACTTTCCACCCCCTGAAGTCTTTCTTTGTCAGCTTTAATTTTTTCTAACATTTCTTTAATGTTGATTCCAGTATTTTTTGCATAATGAATTACCTCGTCGTCAATGGAATTATTCTTTCCAATTAACTGCAATAATTCTTGCTTCGAATAAATTAAGGGAGCATAATATGCCTCGTCCTTCTTTCCTATCTGGAAAGACTGTTTAAATTCCGAAAGAAAATTTGATTCAACAAGCTGTGCTTTATCATCTGAATCGCTTAATGAAAAGTATAATTTGTTTCGCCATGAACATAATGCTTGATAAAATCTATATCGTTCTTCGGTCTGATGAATTTCTTCTTTCTTTCGAAATGAACCCGAAAAAAATATTTCAGGGGAGTATTTCGTCGGGAGATCACCATCATTCATCGCTGCAATGAAAAGATAATCAAATGTAAGTCCGCGTATTTCATCCAGCGTGGTTACCTGAACGCCATAGCCAGGAATTTCGTGGACATTATAACGGGCTGCGCTTACAGCATTCCGGATATTATTCAGAAAATATTTTAGCGGGAAAGTTTTATCACTTCCTTCTTCAAGTTTAAGAACCTCGAACAACTCTTCAACAACCGATAAAAATTTATTGAATCCACGTACATTTAATTCAATGTTCTTATCATCGCCTCCAAGCAGGTGCTTTAATACCCCTGATGAAAAAATAAATTTTCTAAATTCTGATTTAAATTCAATGATTGAAAGATTTTTAAAAAATGGTTTGAGCATTTCATAAATCAGATTAATGTCGTTCAATGCTTTGTTTAGTATTCTTGCTTCACGCTCCGTATCAGTAAAATCATCATACTCGTTCATTCCCGTTTTTAATGCAGTTTGTATCGAATTATTCCAGTTATCATATCCGGAAATTATTTTTAGTTGAATAGAAACTTTTAACAGATTTGAAAGATCTACCCCCTCAAAATTAATGTAACTGCTGTTTAATGCGCGAAAAATATTTCGGTAGTAAAAATCATTTTCCAGAATTTCGAGGAAATTTACTATCGATACTATAGGCATGCATGTGCTTAACGGAATTCTGTCGGTTAGATTAATAGGAATTTCATATTGACTAAAAGTATATCTGATTAAGGGTGAGTATTTTGTTATCAGGTTAAAAACAACGCAAATATTTTCTGGCGCTATTTTTTCGTCTATAATAATTGATTTGATTTCCTTTGCAATGATTTCAATTTCCCTTTGACGATTCGAGGCACGGAGTTCTATAATGAAATCTTTATACTCCGTATCCACCCGCCCTTTATTATGAAATAGATTCTCTTTTACTGCCTTATGAAAGGTTAAATCAGTGATGAGGGATGAATCTTGAATAATTTTAAACTGTTTTTTAATTAGACCATGAACGCACTTATCAAGATGATTAAAGATAAATGTATTTTGTTCAAAGTAATCAAATTTTATAAATAGTTTACACCTGCTGACCGATGCAGATAAATTAATAATTTCTATCTCAGGAGAAGTAAATTCATCAAAACCATTTACTATGATCAATTCGACTTGGGGATAAATTTGTCTGAACACTTTGGAGAATTCAATTTCATTGATCGATATCAATTCTGAATAGAGATCGCCGATTTCCCCTGTCTTAAGTTGTTGACATTTTTGAGAATAAATTTTATAAACATTAATTATATCCTTTGCTTTTAAAGCTTCAGCTTTTTCAAGATGCTCGGTTTCTTTCTCGAGCTGCTCCGGAGTTATCCCGTGGCGCTTATATTCAGAGATTACATTTTGCACTCGTTCCAGCGTACCGGCAGGAATCTCGTCTTTATATGAAGAAAAATAATTGAGCTTGCATTCTTTGAAGCTATGTTTTAAGAGAACTGAAGCCATTGTTTCGTTCAGTAAAGAAATGCTTTTGAAATTATTAAAAGCCAAACTTTTTACAACGAATGAACCAAGCGTTTCAATATTGATTTGAGAAGCTGAACCATTTGGTGAACGGGTAATAATTTCTCTCTGCAGTTGGCGGAGTTTTCTATTCGTCGGAACTATAATCAGCAATTCATTCAGCTTAGCTGAATTAATTTTTTGCTCAATTAAAAAATTCAGATCAATCTTTAGAATATTTTCTTTTGTTAAAATCATTTAATGATCATTTTAGTATTATGCTGGTCTTCGGAAAATTTGTGATCAATGAAAAATTGAAAATTATTGTTCTTGCATTTGAATTTGTAATAGTTCATTTTTAAAACAAAAAAAGTGGATGCTATGAAATCAATAATCTTTGCAGCAATATTACTAATTCCTCTTTGCAATTTAAAACCGCAGGGCATTGGAGAATTTGCGCCTGAAAAAACACCTGAGCAGTTTCCTGATAACGCTTTAGGTTTGGATATTATGTTTGGTGAAGGTGGATTAGGCTTTGGCGGTTTTTACAGAAGAGAAGCAACTGAGGACTTAACGGCATTTTTAGACTTTTCCATATCTGAAGCAAAAGACGATCGGGAGTTTCAGTATGTGGATTATTTTGGAAATACTTTTACAGTTGGCAAAAAAAATCGTGTCTTTCTCCTGCCATTAAATTTTGGAATGCAGTATAGAGTATTTGGAAGCATAATAGCGGATAATTTGCGCCCTTATATTAATGCGGCAGTTGGTCCCGTACTCGGCTTAACCACTCCTTATGAGAAAGAATTCTTTAAAGCCTTCGGAGATTCAAAAACACATTTGGCTTTTGACGGCTATGTTGGGTTTGGTGCCAACTTTGGACTTGATAAAAAAAATCTTATCGGATTGAACGTTCGATATTATTACACTCAATTCATTGGTGAAGGAGTTGAAAGTTTGGAAGGAAATTTAAGAAAATCATTCAGCACATTTTTTATCACAATAAATTTTGGATTTATGTATTGATTTTCAATTTAAATTTCTTTTCGCATTAAATTTTTATGTCGATCTTTGTAAGCTGACTTTAACGGGCGAAGTCTGTACATCGCACTTTTAAGTTGCAATTTTTAGTTCACTACTTCCTATAATTAGGCGGGATGAAGTCTATAACTTATTTAGAATTAACTTTACGATATACTCATTGATTTCCATTTTTTCCAGTATTGATTTTATAAATAATCGGGAAAATTATGCCGCGGGATTTTCAGTTCGAGAATTCACTATATAGCCGACACGAATTTTATAAAGAACAATCAATTAAGAATAGATTGCTTAAACACAAATGTGTTGAAGCGCTTCTTCATAAACACTCGGGTAATAAGTTATTTTACATTTCCAAAGTTGGTGAATCTGTTGAGGGACGCTCCCTGAATTTGATTAAGATAGGTGAGGGTAAAACAAAAATATTTTTATGGTCTCAAATGCACGGAGATGAGCCAACTGCAACAGCGGCTATCTTTGATATATTAAACTTTCTTTCTGCCAACGATGATTATAACCAATTCAGAAAAAACCTGGTTAAAAATCTAACCATTTATTTTTTGCCTATGGTCAATCCAGATGGCGCAGAAAGATTTCAAAGAAGAAATGCTTTGGAGATTGATCTAAACAGAGATGCTAGAAGATTAGAATCTCCGGAATCCATGATTTTGAAAAACGTCTTTGATTCTCTAAAAGCTGATTTTGGATTTAATCTTCACGATCAGAGCAAATATTATTCGGTCGGCAATAACTGTAAATCAGCGGCTATTTCATTTCTTGCCCCTCCCACGAATGAAATGAAAACAATCTCACCAAATCGCGCTGCTGCAATGAAGTTGATTGGCGAATTATATTTAATGGCAAACTCATTTATCCCGGGTCATTTAGCCCGATATTCTGACGAGTATGAACCACGCGCATTCGGCGATAATTTCCAAAAGTCCGGGACAAGTATTATTCTCATAGAATCGGGTGGGTGGCAAACCGATCCGGAAAGACAATTCATTAGGAAAATAAATTTTATACTGCTTCTTTCTGCATTCAAATTAATTGCGGAAAAGTCATTCAGCAAAAAAGATATTTCTATTTATGAATCTATTCCTTTTAACGATGAAAGATTAAGCGATTTTATTTTCAGGAATGTGACTTTGTGCTGCAAAGAAAAAAATCATAAAACCGATTTGGCTATTCAATCTGAAGATAAATTTTTTGAAAATAATAATAAGATTTCAACTAAATCATTTATTTCGGATATTGGAGATATGTCTGTATTCTCATCTTATAACAGCTTTGACTTTAGCGGTTATGAATTAAGGTTGGGCAAAGAAATTATTTTTTCTGAAATGCCTGATGAGGAACTTGATTATATTGATTTATTATCTAAAGGAATAACCAGTATTATTTTTCCTAATGCTACTATAAATCAAATATCACAAAGCAAATATCCCATCAGATTTTTAGCTGAAGCCGATACTTTAAAAAGAGAATTTAAATTACTGGGTCTTGCTGAATTTTTATTAGTCAAAAATAATATTGTTCGTTTTGCTTTTGTAAATGGGAACTTGTTCGATTTAAAAAATGATTTCTGGCTAACGAATTAATTTCTGCAAAGTATTTATTTAAGTAATTTTTAATGAGAATTTTTATAACATAAAATGGAGCAAATATGTTTAATATAAAAAACATCCTTTTACCAACAGACTTTTCTAAGCTATCGTTGTCGGCAGCAGAATATGCTTTAGAACTTTCAGAAAAATACAGAGCAAAAATTCATGTTCTAAATGTTCTCGAAAAGACACCGCCGATATTAGCAATTCGTTCGCTTGATCTATCTCAGGACAAAATATTAAAAGAAATGGAAAGTGCTGCTAAAAAATCATTAACCGATACAGTTCAAAAAATAACTAAAAATAAAAATTTAGAAGTAGTTTCTGTTATACGAAAAGGTAATGATTATGAAGAAATCATAAAATATTCCGAAGAAAAAAAAATAGATATAATAGTAATAGCAACGCATGGAAGAACTGGAATTTTACATACTTTGATTGGAAGCGTAGCGGAAAAAGTAATCAGATTCTCAAAAATACCAGTATTAGTAATTACACCGAAGATCAAAGGCAATTAATTCCTTGCTTAAATCCGTAATAATGAATATTTTTAGAACTCGTTAAAGAATAGATAAGGAATAATATGGCAAGAGTAAAAAACGTTGAGGCATTTTGCAACAACTGTAATGGCATCAGAAAAATGGAAATTACAGGTGATTTTGCTGCTAATGAGAATAAGAAATGGGCGAAATGTAAAAAGTGTAAACAAACAACCGTAATTGATTTTAATCTTGAAGAGAGAGCCGCAAAAGTATCGTTGGAAGGTATTGAAAATAATTCTTTCAAAGTATATTCGCCGGCAGCATCTTTTGAAATTGGTGAAGCTATCTACCATAAAAATTGGGACGATTACGGAAAAGTGATTTCTAAAGAAATTCTTTCAGATGGAAACCATTCCATTTCTGTTGAATTCCAAAAATCTGGACAAAAAAAATTAATCGAATCATTAACCACATAATCAAAGTTGAAGCGAGGTGAATAAAACTTGGTTGGAATTTCCATCGGTGATAACGAATCTATTGACAAAGCTCTAAGACGATTCAAAAAAAAATATGAACGATCTGGTATATTAAAAGAATATAAAAAGCGGACATTCTTCGTTAAACCATCTGTTAAAAAAAGACAGGAAAAACTAAAAGCTGTTCGTAGAGCACATAGACCTGAATTTTTACCACTTTAATTTCTTAGCCCCGTTTATCGGGGCAATTTTATTTTAAATCAATATTTGGTTCTGTAACTTCTCTTTTTTCTACGCGTAAATAGTTTTTCTCAAAATATTTTACAATTTGATGAAATGCCTCATCAACATTGCTGCAAAATGTAAATTTATTCAAGTCCGATTGACTTACTACTCCATTATTTACCAGCTCTTGGAAATTGATTATACTCTTCCAATATTTTTCGTCATAAACCATCAGCAGCATTTTCTTTTTTATTTTTTCAGTTTGGATAAGAGTTAGTATTTCAAAAAATTCATCCATAGTTCCAAACCCACCAGGAAAAACTATTAAAGCTTTCGCAAGGTAAGCAAACCAAAATTTTCTCATAAAAAAATAATGAAATTCAAAACTTAAATCCTTAGTTACATATTTATTAACAAACTGCTCAAATGGGATACTAATGTTAAGCCCGATGGAATAACCTCCTGCTAATTTTGCTCCCTTATTTGCCGCCTCCATGATTCCTGGTCCGCCGCCAGAACAGATCATAAACCTGTTTGAATTGGTTTCCAGTGATAGCGACCACTCTGTTAATTTTTTAGACAATTCAACGGCATCCTCATAATATTTGGACATATTTAAAAGCTGCTGCGCCTGTCGTAACTTCTCGGCGAGAGAATTTGTATTCGGATTTATTGTATTAAACTTTTTTACTTCAGCCAGAGAGTCTTTTCTCGATTTTAGTCTTGCAGAGCCAAAAAAAACAATTGTATCAATGATTTTATATTTCTTAAATTTGCTTTGCGGTTGAAGGTATTCAGAAAGCATCCTTATTATTCTGCCGTCTGAAGAATTTAAAAAATCGATATTTTCGTATGCTTTCAAGTTATTTTTTTTAATTGACATGATAAATTTCTTTCTAAATTTCAATTAGTAAATGAATGGCTATTAATGAACAAAAACTATTTATAATTTCTGAAGGCTAAAATTAAAACAATTCTTTCTCTTAAAATAAATTTTATAAAATATTAGAGACACAAATGTTGAAGATTATAATCACAGTTATGTTTTTCTCTTTACAGCTTGTCGCTTCCGACCGGGAGGGAATACGACAAAAAATTAATAATCTACTATCATCACTATCTGAAAAAACAAATGCCGGGCTTCTAATATTCAACCCGCTTACCCAAGATACCATCTTCAGTCTGAATAGTTTTCAAACAATGATTCCTGCTTCCAATACCAAATTATTCACCACATCGGTTGCATTAGTAAGTCTCGGCGGGGATTTCAAAATATCCCTCAAATTGTTTACGGATGATAGCTACTTTAAGGATGGGGTAATAAATGGAAATATTTATTTAAAAGGATTTGGAAACGCTACTATAACCGTAAATGATCTCCAGTTTTTCGTTAATCATTTGCAAGAGATAGGGATAAGTAAAATCACCGGAAATATTGTCGGGGATGAATCATATTTTGACGACGCTTATTATCGGGCGGACTGGATTGATGATGAACTCAGTACTGTAAAACTATCTCCCATTTCGGCTTTGGTGATTGATCGGAATCAGATAATTAAATTTAAGAAAAAAGGCCGCCGAACTAAGAAATTTGTCGAAGACATTAAACAACCGGCTCTTCACGCTGCAAATCTTTTAAAAGAAAAACTTGAGAATGCAGGAATAACTGTTTCCGGCTCTGCTATTCAGGATATAACGCCCATAGGAGCTGATCAGATTGATGAAATTTCAATATCGCTGAGAGAATTCGTATCGTTGATTAATAAACATTCTGATAACTACTTCGCAGAGTGTCTCTTTAAAATCATCGGTGCCGAGTATAGTAAAATTGAGGGTAATTCCTTCTATGCAACTCAAGCAATCCTAAATTTTTTAGATCAGAATAATATCTATTCGCAGGGGACAGAAATTGTTGATGGATCAGGCATTTCGAGATTTGACAAAGTCACCCCCGCCTCAGTAACTGGTGTTCTGGAATCAATGTATTTTAATTTAAATAGTTTTGAAGATTTTTATAACTCACTTAGTGTGGCAGGTGTTGATGGAACATTGCGTTCAAGATTCACCAACACTTTTGCGGAAAATAATTTCCATGGCAAGACCGGCACACTAAACGGAGTAACTTCTCTCTCCGGTTATCTCAAAACAAAAGGTAATGATGACTTAATAGTTAGTTTGATTTTTGAATATCAAAAAGGCAGCTCACGATCACATAAAAATATTGAGGATGATATTATAATAGCATTAAGTGAAATGGAATAGAAAGCGGCTATGCATAAATCATTATTGTCTCCATAAACTACTCTCAGGATTGTATTCCAATTCAAAATCGAAATTTCGGAATTCGATGGCATTGCCACCCAATGACTCTTATGCAACAGCCGCTAAAATTTTATTGATTTGGTTGAGTAGTTTGAGGTACTGTTGGAGTTGTCGGCAAATTTTGCCTGCCTGATTCCTGTATAATACTCCTTTGCTCAGGTGTTGCCTGACCTGGAAGGAAGAATAAATTAATCACAATAGCAAGTACAGCTAAAGCACCTGCAAGCCACCAGGTTCCTTTAGCGAGAAAATCAGCCGTACGTCTTGTTCCGAACATAGCTCCGGCACCTGCACCGCCAAAAGTTCCTGCTAATCCACCACCTTTGCTGGACTGTAAAAGAACCATTACAATTAATAATACTGCGACAATTACTGCGACAAATGTTAACACAAAGTACATATCTTTCTCCTTAAATTGGTAGCGGGGGAGGGATTCGAACCCCCGACACGTGGATTATGATTCCACTGCTCTAACCTACTGAGCTACCCCGCCAATTATTTTTTCGGTTGCAAATATAGAAACTCCCCCGAATAATTCCAATTTGAAAATAAATGGTCATAAATTATTTGAACAACTGGCTCTTAATATTTGCGAAATATTCGTCTCTAAAAATTCCATCAATATTACTTGTATAATCAACAATATTGATTCCAGCATCATTCAATCTTTGATCAGTGTTTGCTATTCTTTCAATCGGATCTGGATGAGTTGATAAGAATGTTTCTACCTCATCAACCTCTGAACTGACTAATCCTTCATCACGCATTTTTTCAAAAAAGAATTTCACACCACCTGGATAGTATCTCGTGTCCTTCAAATATTTAAAGGAATATTCATCTGCTTCATCTTCATCGGAACGACTATTGGCAAGGAAGGCAAGTCCGACAAAAAGATTGGCGGCTATCTCAGCTATTTGAGAAGGGTTTTCACCTAATATTAAACTTAATAAGAAAGACACACCGTAATATGCGGTCATTCTTTGTGTCGCGTGCCGGCGTTCAGAGTGAGCAATTTCGTGTGCAATAACACCGGCGAGTGCTGCTTCAGAATCAAGATAGTTTAATAATCCGGTATAGATATATAAAAATCCGCCTGGCAATGCAAAAGCATTAAGCGTATTTGAATCGTCAATAATTTCGATCTGATAGGGATAAACATTTTTACTTTCAATTTGAGGCGAAGAGAGAATGTTCTCGAAAATTCGTTCTTGGATATAACTCTTTACCGCTGGATTGCCGTGATAAATTGGGTACTCCTGCGGATTGCTATTTATTTCGTTTACAACTTCCTGACCGAGTTGAACATCATCTTCCTGCGAGAAGATATTTACACCATCATCACATGAAATAAAGGAAGTCATCACAAGGACTAAACTGGCAGCTAAGTAATTTTTTAAAGTCATAAAATTTTTCAAAATATAATATTTTTAGTTTAAAAGTTTAGTTCTGTTTATTCGGAACTATGCGGTAAACTTTGCCACAGATAATCGAGAATTTCCTGCATACCTGTCCCATCAACTGCCGAGATTAGAAATGTAGGTGAATCAGCATTTCTTAATTTTTTAATTGTTAACTTTTTAATTTCATCTTTTGAGAGCAAATCAGCTTTCGTCAAAGCTACTATTTTTTTCTTCTTTGGAAGTGCTTTACTGAAGGCTTTAAGTTCATAAGTTAAAGTTTTATAATCAGCTTTAAAATCCTTTGACTGAATATCAATCAAAAACAATAACACTTTTGTCCTTTCAATATGACGCAGGAATTGATGACCAAGCCCCTTCCCTTCTGCGGCTCCTTCAATAATTCCCGGAATATCTGCAACAACAAAGCTTTGATAATCTTTATACTTTACTATACCAAGATTAGGTTTAAGAGTGGTAAAAGGATAATCCGCTATTTTAGGTTTAGCAGAGGAAATTTTTGAAATAAAAGTTGATTTGCCGGCATTTGGAAATCCTACTAAACCTACATCAGCTATTAGTTTGAGTTCAAGAATTATATCTTTTTCCTCACCGGGAGTTCCTTGTTCAGCAAAGCGTGGAGTTTGACGAGTTGCAGTTGCAAAATTACTATTACCTTTACCTCCCCTTCCTCCTTTTGCGATGACAAAAAATTTGCTGTCTTCATCCAAATCACAAATAACTTCTTTGGTCTGCAAATCTTTAACAAGAGTACCAACCGGAATTCTGATGACTATATCATCTCCTCGCTTACCATCTTTAAGTGCACTTCCTCCCGGGTCTCCATTCTTTGCAGAATAATTTTTTTTATATCGAAAATCCAATAGCGTGGAAATATTTGCGCTGGCAACTAAAATTAGATTCCCGCCGTTACCTCCGTTACCGCCAGACGGACCACCCTTCGGAACATATTTTTCTCTACGAAAAGTCACGGCGCCCTTACCGCCATCGCCGGCTTTAATATGAATTTCCGCGTAATCTAAAAACATGTTTAGTTGTTATTAAAATAATTTGAAACAGCATTTGTTAACACTACTGCTTCACGTGAAAATGGATTTATTCTTGAGGAAAGAAAAACTGTTTTTAATATTTCAGTTGCCTCATCATAACTATGGCACTCTTGAATTTTTTCTATAGTCGTAATAAAATCATCTCGATCTTCATTAAATATGTCGCTCACTATTCGTTTTGATTCTTTATCGGAAAGGAATGAAGCTAAATCCTTCTTAGGAGGAGGTAGTGGTTCGAGTATTTCTTGTTCATAAATTTTTGTTTCAACCGTATTTGTCTCAGCTACTTCCTCTGTGTTAATAGGATTGATTTCATCAGTTGGTAAAATATCTTCTGTCGCTGTTTGATTTGAAGTGATTTCACTTTCTGTTTCATCACTTTTAATTTCTTCAAAATTCAGAATTTCATCAGAGTTAGAATTAATAGAATCCTTTTCTAAAGCTGTTTCATCATCGAACAGAAACTGTTCTTCAGTAAGTTTTGTATTTTCAATAGTTGGTAAATTTTGATTAGTCGTTTCAAGTTCATTATCAAAAAAATCGAGCAAAGCCTTTTCTTTTTCGGGGCCAAGCAGTGTTTTGTCCTCATCGCTGTCACTAACAGGTATGTCTTTTAATAGATCGTCTAACTCATCCGAATCAGAAATATATTCCTTCGTAATATTTGGCAGTTCATTTGGTTGAATAATTTCTTCTTTTGTTTCTTCGGGAATTTTTATTTCATCAAGTGGGATTTTTTCGGAATCTGTTTCATTAGTCTTTTCAGTTTCAAAATCATTTTCGAGAGCTTCTTGAGCTTGTTCAACATTTGATGATTCATCACTTATCGAATCGTTAATTTCCGAATCAGTGTTTTGTTGCTGTTCTTCAGTTTTGTATGATAATGAAATATCTGTAAAAAGGATTTTTTTAAGTTCAACTATTTCTAAATTTGTCCGCGCGTCTTTCGCAGTTGTATGATTCAAACGTAATAAATATTCAATCTGGTTTTTTTCCTTAAGAAATAATTCGACATATCCCACATTAACTTTGGTTTTTGACAGCGCACCAATATTGAAGAAATCTGCCATTGTATAAAGTGCATTCTCAACAACTTTTTCCGGCTGAGTGTTAAATAATTCCCTGTCAATTTTGCTGATGATGAGTTCAAATTCGGTGATAGATAGATTATCCAATTTTCGTCGTATCAGATATTCAAGAATAATCTTTTTCAAAAAGGATGAGTAGTAAACGTAATTTAAGATTAGATTTATTTCACCAAAAGATTTTGTTGAGCCATCTTCAAAAATAAGTTTTGTTAAGGACCATCGAGGTCTCACGGTATAATTAGCATTAAAGGAGACCGCTTGAATGATTAGCCTTTTAACATCTTCGAATGCAATTCGTTTTGAAAATTTTATTTCATCAGAAATTGAATTGAAGTATTTCGAGATTTCTTTCCCCGAGTAGTCAAATACAGAATCTTTTAATAATTTTTGCCTATCCTGAAAAATAAGATAATCTATTTCGGCAGAAATGTATGTAGTTATAGCGGGATGGAGATTGGCGCTCAATAATTTCTCAATGGTAAAAAATGTACCAAGATTTTTGATATTATTGAGAGACAAATCCGAAATGAATTTTATTTCTTTATTGAACATTACATTTATTCTTTTAATTCATGTTTAAAATATAAAAAAATCCCGATTAAGGCTAAGCTATACTTAAAGCAAAGTTAATCGGGATTCGGTTTAAATAAAATTATAAAAATAATGTACTAAACTTCGACCTCTTTAGATTTTATCTTTGCCATAACAAAATCCCTGTTCATCCTGGCAATATTAGTTACAGAAATTCCCTTAGGACATTCAGCCTCGCAGGCATAAGTATTAGTGCAGCTTCCAAATCCAAGCTCATCCATTACTTTTACCATTTTTTCAACTCTATGGTAACGCTCTGGTTGTCCTTGAGGAAGCAAGGCATACTGGGAAACTTTGGCTGAAACAAATAACATAGCGCTTGCATTTTTACACGCTGCTACACAAGCTCCACAGCCAATACAAGCAGCAGCATCCATTGCCAGACTTGAAATTTCCTTAGAGATAGGAATTGCATTTCCATCCGGCGCACCACCTGTATTGAATGAAACGTATCCGCCCGCATATAATATTTTATCAAATCCCGAACGATCAACCATAAGATCTTTTATTACAGGAAAAGCTTTTGCACGGAACGGTTCAACCCAAATTGTTTCGCCATCTTTAAAATTTCGCATATGCAATTGGCAAGTTGCTATTTTGGGTAAAGGTCCGTGCGGCAGACCATTTATTACCAATCCACAAGTTCCGCAAATACCTTCGCGGCAGTCGCTTTCAAAGTGTATTGCTTCTTCGCCTTTGGCTTCGAGTGAGTTATTTATTTCATCCAACATTTCGAGGAATGAAGCATCGGGAGAAATCTGCACTTTGTATTCAACAAAACTTCCAACTGAGTTAGCGTTTTTTTGTCTCCAGATATTCAGCGTAAGATTTAATTTTTTCTGTTCCATTATTTGTAACTCCAATTTTTAACAAGCTTTTAATTATCAGATTTTGATTTTTCTAACGATAAATAATATTCGCCGAGTTCGTGCAATTTTTTCTTTAAAATATTTTTATCAATAAGTTGAGTTTCGTACTCCGCAATTTTAGTTGGCGATAAACTTCGGTTTAAAGCATAGTTTACAATTTCATCATCTTTTGTTTTACAAAGTATCAAACCAACACTGGGATTTTCATTCGATAACTTTTGTGTGTTATCTAATGCTTCAAGATAGAAATTCATTTTACCCAGATATTCAGGACTAAATTCATCAATCTTTAAATCTATTGCAACCAAACACTGCAATCCACGATGATAGAAAAGTAAATCAACAAAAAAATCTTTAGTGCCAACTTGTAAACGATATTCTTCTCCAACAAATGCAAAACCTTTTCCTATCTCAAGTATAAATTCTTTTAGATTTTTAACTAAAGATTTTCTTAGATCTTTCTCACTAAAATCCTCAGGTAAATCGAGAAACTCAAAAACATATTTGTCCTTAAAAATCTCGTTTATTTGCTGAGAAATAGGCTTTTCTAATTCTCTCACCACTGATGAGAGTTTTTGTTGAGTTAATAAAAATCTTTCATAAACGGAAGAATTGATTTGTCTTTCAAGTTCTCTGGCAGAATATTTTTCAGTTATAGCAAGATTAATGTAAAACTCTTTTTCCTCGATTGTCTTAGTTTTGGTCAAAATATGAAGATTATTTGACCAGGTTAATTCTCTCAACAGTGTTGAGAGTTTTGGAAGTTGTGAATAAACCTCAAAAAATTGCTTCATTCGCCATAAATTTTGTGAGGAGAAGCCACGTGTGCCAATCATTTCTTTCTGAATGAATTTTGATAGCTCCTCAACAGTACTTTTACCCCAACCATCAGATATAGATTTTTTGGAAATGTATTCACCAATTTTCCAGTACAAATCAATTAGTTCTGTATTAACCTTAGCAAATACACTTTGCTTGGATTTTTTGATCAGATTAACAACCTGAGTAAACACTTTTTGCTCAGAAATATTTGCCACAGCAGTATCCAATTATTTGTAACTCCTTACAGCAAGTTTCAGATATTCAAATTTCAATTCTTCTTTGTGCAGATTCCATTTATTCTCACCGGCAAATTCCCACGCGGCTACATAAGAAAAATTTGCATCATCGCGTTTAGCTTCGCCGTCTTCAAACTGATGTTCAACACGGAAGTGTGCGCCGCAGCTTTCATTTCTGTTTAACGCATCAGTTGCAATTAATTCGCCAAGCTCAAAATAATCTGCAAGTCTGCCGGCACGTTCAAGCGTTTGATTTACATCGCTGCCGCTTCCGGGAATTGTAACATTCTTCCAGAATTCAGATTTCAATTCTCTTATTTCTGCAATTGCTTCTTTCAAACCTTTTTCGTGACGAGCCATTCCAACTTTGTTCCACATTATTCTGCCAAGCTGTTTATGAATATCGTCAACTGTTCGCTTACCTTTAACAGACATCAGTTTGTTTGTTAAATCTCTTACGCTGCTTGCAACTTTTTCAAATTCAGGATGATCAGTTTTGATGGCTGCAGGTTTAGTGGTTGCAAGATAATCGCCCATTGTGTAAGGTATAACAAAATATCCATCGGCTAAACCCTGCATAAGCGCAGAAGCACCCAATCGGTTTGCACCGTGATCTGAAAAGTTTGCTTCACCAAGTACAAATAAACCGGGGACAGAACTCATTAAATTATAATCAACCCATAAACCGCCCATTACATAATGCGGTGCGGGATAAATCATCATTGGCGACTTGTAAGGATTTTCTCCATTAATGTTTTGATACATATCAAAAAGATTTCCGTATCTCTCTTCAATTACTTTTTGTCCAAGACGATTTATGGATTCACTAAAATCAAGATAAACCGCATTACCGCCTTTTACTCCTCTTCCTTCATCACAAACTTCTTTTGCTGCTCGTGATGAAATATCTCTCGGTGCAAGATTTCCATAAGAAGGATATTTTCTTTCAAGATAATAATCTCTTTCAGCTTCCGGAATATCATTTGGATTTCGCATATCACCTTTTTTCTTTGATACCCAAATTCTTCCATCGTTACGCAGAGATTCACTCATCAA
>Ga0172373_10004519_pt1 | contig 19547 bp, 25 predicted proteins | sample Lak10m_2_FD_114546 | JGI IMG/M metagenome (GOLD analysis project Ga0172373, IMG submission 114546) | Freshwater microbial communities from Kabuno Bay, South-Kivu, Congo - kab_092012_10m | ecosystem: Environmental > Aquatic > Freshwater > Lake | place: Democratic Republic of the Congo...
AAAAATGAAAGATTGTTTTATGTTGACAAATACAAAGATGAAGATTAAATTAAAGATGTTTCGGATTAATACATAAATTAAAATATTAAAAAATATGCAGGAAATTGCTTGTAGTGATAAAAATCAAAATCAAGTAGTAACAAAGAAAACACAAAAGCAAATTTGCATAGAAAATATTGATGATATATTAAAATTGATTGCTGAAAATAATTCTTATAAAGAAATCGCAAAAAGATTCTGTGTAGATCAGAGTGATTTGAGCGAAGTTGTTAATTCTGAGCAATATCGCGCGCGCAAAGAATTAGCACTTGAAATTGCAAGCGATAAGCAAATTGAAATCGCAAGAAATCATCTTGAATCGATTAACGAAGATGACACAAATGCAAGTGTCCGTAAAAAAACAGAATTATCGCAATTTGAACTTTATCTTGCAAAAGTGAAATGTCGCAAGAAATACGATTTGAATTATCGCGAAGATAAACAAGAGACTAATAATAATATTATTACTCCACAACTTACATTAAAAGTTGTTAACAATACTGAAAATCAACTTAAAATTACAAACAATGAAGATAATTAATAAAATTGCATTAATCTTAATAATGTTAATAACTATTAATAAAAATAGTTTTGCAAGTTGTCGCTGTGCTTGCATAAATCGCGAGCAAGTGCAAATTTGCGACTCAAATCTTGATTATCCAGCTTATTGCTTTAATAAAAGATGTTAATTATTAATGAAAAATAATGTTGTAAATTTTGAACTTCAAGAAAAACAATCAATTTGCTGGACTTCGCCAGCAACGGAGATATTATACGGCGGAAGTGCAGGCGGTGGTAAGTCTCATGCAATGCGAGTTATTGCATTAATGCTTGCTTTTAGTGTTCCAAATCTTCAAATTTACTTGTTCCGCCGAGTTTTTGCTGACTTGATTAAAAACCATATCGAGGGGGCTACAGGCTTTAGGGTGTTGCTTGCAGAATGGGTCAAGCTAAAACAAGTAAAAATAACAGAAGATGAAATTTATTTCCAAAATGGTTCAAAAATTTATCTTTGTCATTGCCAGCACGAAAAAGATATGTACAAATACCAAGGTGCAGAAATGCAAGTGATAATGATTGATGAGCTAACCCATTTTACTGATAAAATCTATAAATTTTTAAGAGGAAGGGCAAGGCTCGGCGGTGTTGTAGTGCCTGAAAATTTAAAACATAAATTGCCCCTTATTTTATGTGGTTCAAACCCGGGGGGTATCGGTCACGAATTTGTAAAGCAAATGTTTATCGATAATTGTAAGCCCCTCGAAGTTCGCAAGATGGGGGTTGAAGATGGTGGGATGCTTCGGCAGTATATACCTGCTAGACTTGCGGATAATCCGATTTTAATGCAAAATGACCCGCTTTATTCTGATAAACTAAAGGGGCTAGGTGGTGCCTTAGCTAAGGCAATGCTTGAGGGCGATTGGGATGCAATTGAAGGAGCTTACTTTGATAATTATGACACTAGCAAGCATTTAATTGATTATGTAAATATACCCTCGAGTTGGTTTAAAGTGAGAGCTTTTGATTGGGGTTATTCCCGCCCGTTTTGTGTGTTGTGGGGTGCTGTGTCGGACGGCTCACTTGTTGATTGCGGGGGAATAAAACGGAGCTTTCCAAGAGGTTCAATGATTGTTTATAGAGAGTTTTACGGATGCACGGGCAAAGCTAATGAAGGCTTAAAAATGAATGTTCCAGAGATTGCTGAAACACTTAAAAAATTGCAAATTGGCGAAAAAATGGATTTAATGGTTGCTGACCCTGCAATATTTGATGTAAGCCACGGCGAGTCTATCGCCAACCAATTTGAAAAACAAAAAATTGGTTGGCATCCAGCTGATAACAAGCGAGTAAATGGCTGGCAACAAATAAGAGCAAGACTAAACGGCAATGAAGATGGGCAATCGCTTTTATACATTACTAAAAATTGTCGCAATCTTATTAGAACCCTACCACTTATGCAATATGACACTTCAAAGCCCGAAGATTTAAACACAGATTTAGAAGATCATGCGGTTGATACATTGCGGTATTTATGTATGAGTCGACCAATTACACCTGCAGAAATAAAAAAACCTATGACCCAAGACGAAGAATTTAAATATAAAATGCAAGTGCAACGGCTTATTGAGCAGATTGAAAGCGAAAATAAAAAACTCTTGCAAAGTAATAATTAACAATTTATATTAAGAAATATGAAAATGAATCAAATTGAAACACAAGACGAATTAACAAACCAAAAAGGCGACAAAGGGCTTATTGATATTTGGCGGAGAGAAATTGAAAACTCCCTAAAATATCACGAGACTACTAAATCAACAGCCAAGGAATTTCAAGCAATATACGAAATGCAACAAGTTGATGGTTTGCGAAGAAATAAATTTCCAATTTTTTGGAGTAATACACAAGTTTTAAGACCCTTGTTATTTTCTAAATTGCCAAAGGTCAATATTACTCAATCTTTCTTTAATGATGATGAGATTTCAAGAATTGCCAGCGAATTAGTTGAGCGATTAATTACATATTTATTAAAAGAAAGTGATGCGGAAAATCAAATTGAAAAAATCCGCGATGCTTTCTTGATCCAAGGAATCGGAATCCCTAGAATTGTATTTATACCGCCTGAGCCAATCGAAACAAAAACCAAAGTTAAAAAGAAAGTTAAGAAAGAAAAACCTGAAAATGATGAAGAAAAAAATAAAATGGGGGTTGAAGATGAATCAGTAGATATGCAGGAAGTGGAAGTTGAAGAAACCTCTTATGATGTCGACGAAGAAAAAAAATCATTCAAAATAGAATTTGTCGATTATCAAGATTTCTTAAAATCAACTGAAAGAGAATGGTCAAAAGTCCGTTGGGTTGCATTTAGGAAATATTATTCTCGTAATGAATTAATTGAATATTTTGGCAAAAAAGGCGAAAAAGTGCCTTTAACCAATCAAAAATATGAGCTATTGAAAGCAGATGAAAACAATGATTTATATAAATTGTGTGAAGTCTGGGAAATTTGGGACAAAGAAAATAAAGTCTGTCATTATATCACTTTTGCGGGCGATGGTGCTGTATTAAGTAGCGAAGAAGATGGTTATAATTTAAAAAATTTCTTTCCGATACCTATGCCTATGGGCTTAAATGAAACAATCGCTTTGTTGCCTTGTCCGCTTTATCGTCAATATAAAGAATTGGCGGAAGATTTGGGAGAAATTCACGAGAGAATTAGAAGCTTAGTAAAACAAGCAAGATTTACTGGTGCTTACACTTCATTTGCCGAGCAAAAAGACATTGAAAATGTGATGAATGGCGATGATGGCGAATTTTCACCACTTCAAACTAACTCAAATATTGATGATGTAAGAAAGCTTATTGTATTTAAGCCTTTAAATGAAATAGCCAACACCATCACTATTTTAAGAAATGAGAAAATGGCTCTTAAAATGGATATTCAAGAAATTACTGGATTATCCGACATTGTTAGAGGCTCAACTGTTGCTAGTGAAACTGCGACCGCTCAACAATTAAAAGGTAATTTTGCAATATCGAGAGTGCAACCATTGCAAAAAGAAGTTGAATTTACTATTAGAGACACAATAAGATTATTGGCAGAATTATCAGTTGAAAAACTACCGCTCAATGAAATTATTAAAATTACAGGATTAAAAGTTGTTGATGTTGATTTAATTATGAATAGTGCCAAAACTGATATTGAAATGAATAAAAAAGAGGCTATTGATTTATTAAATCCACAAGATCCTGATTATCAAAAGAAATTACAGATGCTGGAGCAACAAGCCCAACAAGGAATGCAAAATACTTTAAAAGATTTACAAGACCAACTAAAAGGCTTTGTTATTCAATTAAAAGACCTGCCGAAGTTGCAAAAAATGCTCAAAGATGATAAATTAAGATGCATTGCTATTGATATTGAAACTGATAGCACGGTTAAGATTGACCAAAATCAAGAGAAAATGGATAGAATCGAATATATCCGCAACATTTCGCAAACAATTCAATCAATGGTGCCAGCCGTTCAAACTGGGGTTATTTCTAAAGATGCCCTGAATGAATTTGTAATTTTTGCCTCAAAACCATTTAAGGTAGGTAGAAATTTGGAAAATTACCTACAAAATGAAGAGCCTATTGAAGAAAAGCCAGATCCACAAGCAATGTTGGCACAAGCAGAAATGGAATTAAGACAACAAGAATTACAATTAAAAGCCCAAGAAATTATGGGTAAATTAGATTTAGAGCAACAAAAAGTCAATGTTGATAAAGCCAAAGTTTTAAGCGATCAAAATAAATTTGAGCAAAAAATGGAATTCGAAGATGCTAATAAACAAGCGGACAGAGAAAGCAAGCGACTTGATATGAAAGTCAAGGCTGGAACTGAGCTTATAAACGAGCAAATTCGAAATGCTAATAACAACACTAATACTCAATAGTATGAGAATAAGAAAGAATTTTTATGCTTGTTATGATAAATCCGAAGAAACATTTATAAAAAATTGTTTAACTTGGATTAAAAAACCCTTGGTTTATAAAATAATTATTAAATATACCCGTAATTGCAAAATTTCAATAATTCGGTTTTTATCTATCAATTGCAAAAAAAATGATTGGCAATATAAAAGAACATTACCTATTAGCCTAGATAAAAAGGATTTAATTGAATCTATTGCAAATTTATATAAAGAAGAAACAGGAATTAATATTTATTTTAACAATGATTTAAAGAAAAATATTAATTCAACTGAACAAAACAAAATTATTAATGAACAAAAAAATTTGTTAAAAAAACAATACGAATATTTATTAATATTACTTAATAACCTTAAATCTGAAAATTTATGCTAAAAAAAGGGACTTCTAAGAAAACCATTTCTTCCAATATAAAAAAAGAAATGAAGGCAGGAAAGCCACAAAAACAAGCTATTGCCATTGCTTTGTCTAAAGCGGGTAAAACTAAAAAGAAATAATAATGAAAAAGGGTTTATACGCAAATATTAATGCGAAAAAAGCTAGAATCAAAGCTGGTTCTGGTGAAAAAATGAGAAAAGTTGGAGCTAAAGGAGCGCCAACTGCTAAAAATTTTAAAGACGCAAAAAAGACAGCTAAAAAATGAGTAAAAAATCCGTAAGCCTAAGTATAGGTCGTGGCGAGAAATCCAAAACTGGAGGACTCACCGCAAAAGGTCGTGCAAAATATAATGCTGCAACTGGAAGCAATTTAAAACCGCCAGTTAGTAGAGAGCAAGCCGAAAAAAGCCCAAAAAGTGCCGCCCGAAGAAAATCCTTTTGTGCTAGAATGTCAGGTGTAAAAGGTGCGACCAGTAAAAATGGAAAATTAACTCGTAAAGGTTTAGCTTTAAAGAAATGGGATTGCTAAATGAAATATTTATTTGATAAAAGTTATATTGATAGCAGATTGCAAACTAGAATTTACCGACAACTACAAGATTGGTCGTATAAATCTAATAACAAGATTTTATTTTTGTTATTGCTTTTATACAGAAAATTTTTAGATAAATCGTTGGTTTATCAGAAAAAATATCAATTTTACTTAAAACCAATTTATAAAGAAAAACCCAAAGAAGATTTAACTATTGACGGGTATATAAATAAGTATGGCTCTATTTATAACCACGGCGATGGTAAAACATATACTAGTAAAAATTCTTATCTTGATGCTCTAAAACGAAAAGGGCAACATATTAAGGATTATAAATAGTTCTTGACAATTAATATTAACAATTTATTTTAGATATGAGCGATAAATTTGATACTGAAATGATGGAAGATATCCGTCAACATCTAACCCAAGAGGAAAAACCTGTTGAGGAGGAGACAGTTCAAGAAGAAGAAACTCAAGAAACACCACAAGAAGAAGAAACCGAAAACACCCTTGAGAGTGAAAACCAAAAAGAGGATATTAACATTGATAAAGAATTATCAGGGTTGCCTAAAGAATTGGTGGAAGCTGTCAAAGGATTTAAAGACCCTGAAGACAGGGCAAAAGCTATTAAACTTGCCAAAGAACAGCGTGCCAGAGAGGACAGGCTTCATTTAGAACTTGGCAACACTAAAAAGGAACTTAAAAACATAAGCGGTTTATTAGAAAGTATCGAAACAAATCCTGCTGAAACTTTTAAAGCCCTTGCACAAAGAGTCAATTTTGACTTAAACAAAATCGTTCAAAACCCTGTTCAAGAAGATGAATTATATCTAACTTCTGAAGAGATACTAGACCGAAAAACCAAAAATATTGAACAAAACTCATATAAACTAATTCAAGAAGAAGTAAATCGTCGGGAAAGTATCGAGTTATTAGATGAATTACTCTCTGATAGCAATTATAATGAAGATTTTATTGCTGAAAATCAGGCAGAATTTATTCAAATCTATAATAGAGAATTAACCAAAGATGGTAATAAAAATTACTATACAAGGAAAGCTCGCTTAGATGCTATGAAAAATGCTTATTCTAAACTTGAAAGATTAGATCCTGAATTTGAAACAAAATTAAGGGCTAAAATTTTAAAAGAATCAGAACAAAGCAAAAAAAGCAAATTTGATGAAGCCAAGAGGCAACAAAAAATTGCTAAACCAGTTTCAAATAGCAATAAACCTTTAACTTACGATGAAGAGCTGAGACTTGAAGTTAGAAAATTTATGAGTGGGAAATTATAATTTATAAAATTTTATGCCTGCTAATACAGATTATACCTCGTTAATTTCGTCTACCTTAGACAAATTTATCAGAGAAAAAGTGACCGATAACGTTATTGGAAACAACGCTCTATTGAGCATCCTTAAATCTAAAGGGAAAATTATTCACGAAGTCGGGGGAAGAAATTTCGCTGAAAACATTGCTTATGCTGCTAACAGCTCTACTCAATGGCAAGATCCTACTGATCTTCTTGATACTTCTCCACAAGATGAATTTTCAACAGCAATCTTTGCTCCTAAATTTTTAAGCTCAACCGTAGTCTTCACAATTGAAGAGCAATTAAAAAATGCTGGTGAAGCCGCTATTTTTAACTTAATCAAAGCTAAACAAGATAAAGTTTTAAGTGATTTAAGAAATACCTTGAGCACCGCTTTATTTGGTGATGGAACTGCAAATGGTGGAAAAACTATTGGCGGTCTTCAATCTATTATTGCCGATGACCCAACTACTGGAACAGTAGGCGGTATTAATCGTGCCAATAATGCTTTTTGGAGAAACCAAGTTTATGACTTCTCAACCTCTGCTGGTGGTAATGCTTCTGAAAGTAATATCAAAGCTGGTATGAATAGTCTATTTTTATCTTGTCAAGTTCAACAAGGAGAATATCCTGATTTGATTATTGCTGATAGTAATTATTATTCTTTTTACGAATCTGCAACTCAACAAATTCAAAGAATCACTACTCCTTCTGAGGGCAAAATTGGTTTCGAGAATTTGGCTTATAAAAACGCTTCGGTAGTTTATGATCCAAACACTCCATCAAACCATATGTATTTTATTAATACAAATTTTGTTAAGTTTAGACATTTAAATAATCCATTATTTACAAAAGCTGAAACTACACGACCTACAAATCAGTTAGTGTATGTGACTCCAGTGTTTCTATATGGAAATTTAACCATTGACTCTGCTAGAGTTCATGGTGTTGCTAAAAACTAATTTAAAAAGGAGAATATTTTATGTCCAATTTCGTATCAAACGAAGCCGATTTAATTTTACAGAAAATTAATGAAACTTCAACAACTCAAAAACACCCGCTAGGAAAAATTATCCGTGCGACTGATAAAGACTCAACTGCTTATGGTGCAGGTGAATTTATCTATTTAAAAGGTGTTGCTTCTACTGCTGTTGGTTCAATAGCTTTATATCAAGCTGATGATTTTGCAACTTCGCTAGCTACTGCAAACGATAGAGGACCTATCGCAATTGCAATGTCTGCTTGTGTTGCTGATAATTATGGCTGGTATCAAATTACTGGAAAAGCAGTTGCCAAAGTCTTAACTGGTTTTGCCGACAATGCTATATGTTATCTTACTTCAACCGCTGGCTCTGTTGATGATGCCGCAGTTGCTGGTGATTTAATTTACAGAATGAAAGGTGCTTCCGCTATCGGAACTCCTTCAGCTGGATTAGCCGAAGTTGAGATTGAAAGACCATTTGTCAACGATGGTGCTACTGTCTAAACTTTATCCCTTCTAGGAGGTGTAAAAGCCTCCTAGATTTAACCTTTAAAAAAAAAATATGACAATAATTGTAAATCCTAATAATGATAACAGAGTTTTAGAACACGACAAACTTCACATCCAATTCTTCGATAAAAAAAGGCAAACAACAACCCCTGATTTGCAAACTATTAATGTTAAAGATGATAAAGGTAATCAAATCTATGATTTGTATGTTGAAATTTCTAATTTTGAAGACCCTTACACAATACTTTGTAAAAAAGTTGAAGGCTCCGAAATAAAGATCTACAAAAATGGTGGAGGAATTAATGTTTATAATTATAAAGATTATTATAAAAAAGCATTTGCAAAATATAATGAATTGAAGACAATGGTTAATGATGGTTTAGAAAAAGAAACTATCAAAGAATATGAGGACACTATTCAAAAATTGAAAGCTGATTTAGCAAAAGCTCAAGCATTAAATGAAAAGCCTGCTAAACAAGCTAAAAACACCAAACAAAGTGCCGTTATACAAGAAAATGAAGTATCAACTAATGAACTTGAATAATGACATTACTCACTCTCTGCCAAGACATTTTAAAAGAAACTAAATCCTCAACAATTCCATCTTTGATTATTGGAAACACTGATGATGTGGCTCAACAAATCTTGCAAGCAGTAAAGGTGAGTATAAGGCAATTATCCCGTGAATATCAATGGCAAGAACTGCAAAAAGAATATACTTTTGCTAGTGTAGTATCGCAAGCCGAATATGACTTGCCATCTGATTTTGATAGAATGATTGATGATACCTTTTGGAATACAGACCAAAATTGGAATATGATAGGAGCTACTACCCCCGCATCTTGGCGAATCTTAAAAAATTCAATTGTTTCCTTTGCAGATATTCAAGAATATTATCGAATTAGAAATAATAAAATTATAATCCACAAAACACCAACAGCTATTGAAAATTATGTTTTTGAATATGTATCAAAAAATATTGTAAAAAGTTCAACAAATGTCGAACAAACAGGATTTCTAGCTGATACTGATGTTCCTGTTATTGATGAATATATTTTAATGTTAGATACAACTTGGAGATGGTTAAAAAATAATGGTCGAGCTTATCAAGCCGAGCAAGCTATAGCTAATAATGCCCTTGCTGAAAGGGTTAAAACAAATGGCTCAAGGGGCAAAATTGGATTTCCTAAACCTGCTATCTATAATGCTCAAATCAGCACAATTAAACCAATTAACTTTTAGTAAAAATGAGATTAAATGTAATAACTTCACCCTCAGTATTGCAAGAAAGAAACGGACAAGCTCTAAGAGTTAATATACCCGCTCCGTATGGTGGATTGAATACCCGAGATAGCGAAAGTAATATGGAACAAACCGATGCTGTAGTTTTAGAAAATTTTATACCCGAACAAGGCGGAGTTAAATCAAGAAATGGTTATGCCGAATATTGCACCCTTACTGGAAATGTTGAAACATTAATAGAGCATTTCTCAGGCAATAATAGAAAATTTTTAGCTTGCCACAATGGCTCAATTAGCAATATAACAAATTCATCAAGTATTAGTGTTTTAGGTAGTGGATACACAAATAATCGCTGGCAATCAGTAGCCTTTAATGGTTATACATTAATGGTAAATGGTGCTGATAGCCCTATAAGATATGATGGCTCAACAATATCAAGCAATCCGATAAATCCAACAGGAGGCACGGCTTCTGCCCTAAATGGTATTAATATATTTAAGAATACTGTTTATGTTTGGGATACCAACAACCCTTATTTTTGGCACGGAGCAGTTAATACTATATCAGGGACATTTACTAAATTCGATTTATCCTTTGTATGCCCTAATGGTGGCAATGTATCACAAATGATAACAATTAGCCGTGATGGCGGTTCTGGAGTTGATGATTATTGTGCTTTCTTAATGTCAAATGGTTATGCAGTAGTTTATGAAGGCGATGACCCTAGCAAGGCTGCTAATTGGGCTTTAGTCGGTGTTTATAAATTAGCTAAACCTTTATCAACCCGCTCTTCGATTAAAACCGCTGGCGATGTGGCTATTTTAACAAAACAAGATTTTTTATTGTTTTCAACAGCCCTGCAAAATGAAGGACAAGCAGTTCAAAGCACAAAATTAAGTGGTGCTGTGCTTGATGTTGTAAATAAATATTCGTCAAACTATGGTTGGGAAGTTATATCTTACCCTAAAAAAGCATTATTATTTTTTAATGTTCCTCTTGCAACAAATTCAAAATACGAGCAATATGGTTTTAATACAATAACTGGTGCAGCTTTTAAATTTACCAATATGAATGCTATTACTTGGGGTTTATATAATGATGACCTTTATTTTGGCGGTGTTGGTAAAGTATATAAGGCAGATACTGGGCAAACTGATAATAATAATTACATTGTTTGTAAGGCTCAAAGTGCTTACAATAACTTAGGGTCACCAGCTGAAAAAATTGTTAATAGTTATAGAAACACAATAAAAGTTGATGGCTCGGCTGTTGTAAATTCAATAGTTAACTTTGATTACGGCAGGACATCTTCTAAACAAACAAATTCCATAAATGCCCTAGGGTCGGAATGGGACGAAGCTATATGGGACGAAGCCGAATGGAGTCCCGAAAATGAAACACAAAATAAATTAATTTACTCGTCAGGACAAGGAGTTGACTTATCTATGAGGATTGAAGCTAATTTAAAAGGACAAAATTTAAGCTGGTATCGTACAGATTACAGCGTTAATGTAAATAATATTTTATAATATATGGCTTGGAAAAGTTTAAAAAAAGGGTTAGGACTTCAAAAAAAAAGAACGCCGCAATTACCACCTCAGCCAGTAATAAATTCTATGGCTGATGTGTGGGGAAGTCTATCAGGAACCGAAAGAAAGGATTTATTGTTAAATAATCCAAATATAATAACTCCAGAAGGTGGTCAAACTTATGATCCATTTACAAATACATTAACATTAAATGAATCTGATTTTACTAAAAATCAAAGATTAGACCAAGAAAGACTGGCAATGGAACTATCTCGCTCATTATCGGGGAGCTTACCCTCGACAGATAGTGAAGTAGTAAGAAATGCAACTTTTGAATTGGGAAAAAGGCAACTTGACCCTGAAATGAAAAGCCAAAGAGAAGCTCTTGCAACACAATTAGCTAATCAAGGAATCCCTATCAATAGTGAGGCTTATAATTCCGCTATGAATAGACTTGAAAGGTCGCAAGGCGAACAACTAACAAATTTAAGCCTTCAAAGTCAGTTGCAAGGAATACAAACAGCCGAAGCTCAAAGGTCAGCAAGATTTAATGAAATATCATCACTACTTGGCAGAAGTCAAGTGGGAACTGGTGCAAATTTCGGACAAATGCAAGGAAGATATCAAGGATTAGATATAATGGGTGCAGAGCAAGCGGCACTTAATCGTAATTTTGCACAAAACCAAGCTAATCAGCAATTTGCTAATCAAAGAAATGCTGCATTATGGCAAGCTGGCGGACAAGTAGCTTCTGCTATACTTCCAATGTTTTTTAATAAAGGTCAAACACCCAAAGGAACGCCGTCCGATATTTCCTTAAAAACAAATATTGAATATGAAGGAACAAAAAATAACTTGCAACTTTATTCATTTGAGTATATAAATAATAAGTATGGAAAAGGAAGATATATCGGTGTAATGGCACAAGATATAGAAAAAACTCACCCCGAAGCCGTCAGTATAAGTCCTGAGGGTTATAAAATGGTTGATTACTCTAAATTAGGAATTGAATTTAAGAGGATACAATAATGGCTATTAATACTTACGGACAACCTACTAAAAGGCAATTACTAGAAAATGCTCTTGCTAGAAGTCAGCAAATATCCGATATGGCACAAAACCCCCAAAACTTCGGGAGTGGCTATGCTGGTGCATTTGGTGCAATAGCTCAAGGCTTAACTGCTGGTATTGGTGCTTATGCTGAATATAGACAAAGAAAACAAATTGCAGAATTAGAAGCAAATGATATAGCAAAATTTAGTGAATTTGCCAACCAAAAAGGCGATGCAGATTTAGCCTCTATTGCCGAACAATTAACACCTGAAACTAGACAGGCTTATTATATGCAAAAAGCTATGCCTGATATGTATGGATATGGTAATGGTTCACAAGCTCCAGCTTCACAAAGAGAATATGAATATTTTAAAAAGTTATCTCCCAATGAACAAAAACAATATTTAGGATTAAAAAGAAATATAGCTGGTGAAGGTGGCTTTATTGGTGAGTCTGGAAATATTGCAACTCTTCAAGGATACGGACAAGCAGGAGCGCAGAAAAAAGGAATGGAGCAAACTGCACAAAACATTTCTGATTTAGCCTACAAACCATCAATAGAAGGTAAATCGACATTTGCAAGAGAGGCGGCTAAAACTGATGTAGAAAGTCAAGAAAAAGCACAAAAAGTTGTAGCGCAAGCCGACACCTTAGACAATACCTTAAAATTACTTGAAACCCACCCTGGTCTTCCTGATATTACAGGAGCAAAAGGTGGAGGTGCAATATTATCTTATTTGGGTAAAAAAGAACCAATACAAGGAACTAATGCCGCAGGTGCAAAAGCATTATTAGACCAAATCAAGGGTCAACAATTCTTGCAAGCATTTGAAAGCTTAAAAGGTGGTGGTCAAATTAGTGAGAAAGAAGGTGATGCCGCAACAAAAGCTTTATCAGCAATAAACTCAACTACAAGCGAAAAAGATTTAGTTAAAAACATTAAAACCCTAAGGGAAATAATGCAAAAAGCTAAAACAAGAGCTATTACAAGGGCTGGGCAAGGTTATCAAAGAGCTTCGTCAGTTCCTCAAGGGGCGACAATGCAACAATCGGCTATTGTAAAAAAATATAATCCTCAAACTGGGAGAATTGAATAATGCCTAAAAGAATACAGGTCGAAAATCAAGTTATAGAATTTCCAGATGAAATGCCTGATAATGAAATTGAGGCAGTCATCAAAAGAGAGTTTTATAGCCAACCGCAACAATCAACACCAGCACCACTGCAAGCACAGCCAAGCCCTGCACCAACACCGCAACAAGAACTGCCAAAAATGGGCAGGGGCGAAGCATTTCTCACAACAGCAACAAATTTTCCTTTAGCTCCTAGAGTCAAAGCTGGAATAAGTGCCTTAACTGCAAAAGGTATGGGTGGCGATGAATCAATTGGGCAATTTTATGACGAAGCTTTAGGAAATGAATTAAAAAAATTAAGAACTGCAAGGGAACAATACCCGTATCAATCATTTGCAAGTCAATTAGCAGGCGATATAGCAGTAGGTGGCACAGCATTAAAAGCCGCTAAATTAGGTGGCAACACAATTAAACAAGTTGTTGCAGGCGGTTCATTGCTTGGTGGATTAAGTGCCGCAGGGGAAACCGAAGCAGATTTAGCAAGCCCCCAAGGTGCGACCGATATAGCAACTGGTGGGGTAGTCGGTGCAGTTGGTGGAATAGCAGGAAGGCAATTAGGAAAAGCAATAAATCAATCAGTTCCAGTTGCTAAAGATATTATGCAAAGATTTAGAAAAACGACCCCCGATGTTGTTGCTTCAAGAATTATTCCTGCCGATGAAGCTTTGCAAGAATCGACAAAACTTGCTGGCAAAATTCAAGAAGGAAGAATTACCACATTACCTGAACAAGGCAACGAAAATGTTTTAGCATTAACAAGACTTTTAGGAAAAACACAAGGAAGCAACAAAATAATTAAAGATTATATTGAAAATAAAACTGCTGGATCAGCAAAAAGAGTCGGTGATATCGTTAACAAAAATATTAGTGCCGAAGGGTTTTTTGACACTTTAGATAATACAATTGCTAAAAGAAAGGAATTATCAACTCCTTTATACAAACAAGCAGAAGTAGAAGGGGAAAAATATTTAAAAAAATTTCTTAAAACAAAAAAGGTTATTGTTAATGAGCCAGTTGTTGGAAATGATGGTATGCCAAAAAGAGACCCAGCAACAGGTGCTACAATTACAAAGAAAGTATTACAGGAGGGAAAAAAGAAATACCTTTATGACAACCCTAATATTGATGTATATATTAAAGCTGCTAAAAATGAGCCTCTTTTTGTAGACCCAAGATTATCTAATAATAGTTTTGTTGTTTTAAAAGGGGCAAAAGAAATGATTGACAGGGATATTCAAAGGGCGGTTGCTAATGGAGACAGAGCTTCATCATCAGCATTAATAGGCATAAAAAAACAAGTTTTAAATATTCTTGAAAAAGCAAGCCCATCTTATAAAGAGGCAAATAAAATATTTGCCAGCGAATCATCTTTAATAAATTCACAAAAAGAAGGTTTAAAATTTAATCAATATAGAAACGGCGAAGAAGTAAAAAGAGCCTTTAGTAAATTAAGCGATGGCGAAAAGGAAACTTTTAGAATTGGGGTAAAAGACTATTTATTAGACAAAGTGGCAAAATCTAGCGATAGAAACCCCGCAAAAGCAATTTATGGCAATCAATTAGAAAGAAGAAAATTACAAGCTTTATTTGATAATCCTAAACAATTTACTGATTTTACAAAAAGACTTAACGATGAAATTAGAGTTTTTGACACTAAACAAAGAATTTTAGGAGGCTCAAGAACTGATTATAATATGGAAGAGCAAGCACAATTATTAGACAAAGTGGCACGAGGTGCAATCAATGTTAAAACCTTTGGAGCTTCTGATATTATACTTTTAGCTAAAGATGCAATAAAAAGAAAATATTATGGTTTAAATGAACAAACCGCAAAAGAATTAGCAAGAACATTAACAAACCCGCAAGAATCAGTTGCTTTACTAAACAGAATTTATCAAAAAGCTCAAACTGATGCAGAAAGAGGATTGATACAGAAATTTACTCAAGATTATTTAAGTAAAATTAATTACACATCTCGCATTGCACCTCAAATGGGGAGAGCAATGGCGACTGAACAACTAAAAAAAGAGGAGAATAACAATGGCATTTAATGGCTCAGGAACATTTGAACGGATTTACAATTGGGTAAATGACAAGGCAAATGGAATTAAAATTGTTGCAAGTCGTATGGACGGAGAGTTTGATGGAATTGCAACTGGATTAAGCAATTGTATAACCAAAGACGGACAAACTACAATTACACAAAATATACCTTTTAATAGCAAAAAAATAACTGGTTTAGCCAACGGAACCGACAGAACAGATGTTATTAATGTTGGACAAGTTCAAGACAACCAATTTAACTATTTGGGAACGACTGGTGGTAGTGCTGATGCCTACACATTAACACCAACACCAACCATTACTGCCTATGCAACAACTCAACAATTTACTGCCAAAATCAGTGCAACAAATGCCACCACTACCCCTTATTTACAAATATCAGGTATTGCAAATCCAGCTTCAACAGCAGTTATAAAAAAATTAAATGCAAGTAGGGCAGAAATAGCCGTAGAGGCAAGCGATTTATTGGCAAATGGTATTTATACATTTCAAAGAAACTCTGCAAATAATGCTTGGATTTTACTTAATTCTGAAAAGCCATTTGTTAATTTAATTAATGGAACTCCAGCCACCACCACCGCCCAAGGTATTGTTTATTTAAATAATCCAATCACAATCGCAAATAATTCAGGAAATCCAAACACTGACATTGATTTTTCGGGTGGAAGTTTCTCATTTTCCGATGGTTCAGGACAAGCTATTGCCCCAGCTTTAACAAAAAGATTGCAATCAAGCGGTGATTGGTCTGCAGGTGCTGGAGGAAACTTATTAACAACTGGAGCAAGGGCAAATTCAAGCACTTATCACCTTTATGCGATTTACAATCCATCAACTTTAGCAGTAGACTATATGGCTTTACTTGGTGTTGCTGGCACTGCTCCCGACCCAACCGCAGTATTGCCTAGTGGATATACTAAATTTGATAGAAGAGGCTCGATTCTTACAGATTCAAGCGGAAATATTAGGGCTTTTAGACAGAATTTTAAAGATTTTATTTTTTCAGACGAAATATCTGCTTTTGTTGGAACTGCACCTTCATTAAATACTGATTTGAGTATTAGCGTCCCCTCAGGGCTTCAAGTTAGAGCTATTTTATCTGGAACAATAGGTCATAGTGGTCAGGGTTATTTAATTTATTATTTTAAATCAAAAGTTCAGGGTATGCCAATAACTGCAGGTGTGATTGGAGATATTGCAAACGCAAGAGGTTTAATTGCTCCACCTTACCCAATTAGATCCAACACCTCAGCTCAAATTCAGCATGGGCGAGATATGGCGGGAGGCACAGCTAGTATTAATGTTTTAATCCATGGCTGGATTGACGATAACTTAACTTTTTAATTTATGATTTTAAAAAATTTAAAAACAAATGAAATTGCCGAATTTGCAATAATGCAAGACGGCTGGATTGAATTAACCGAAGCCGAAACTCAAGCTTATCTATTGGCAAAAGCCAAAGAAGAGAAACTGGCTCAACTTCGCATTAATTTTAACAATGCAAGCCAAAAGCCTTTTGCACTTAATAAAGTCAAGCAAATTGACAAAGACGGCAATGTAATTAAAAAAATTGATACTACTTTTAATATTAATGATACAAATTTGACTGCTAGTGAAAATATAATTTTTGCAGGGTCGTTTATGATAATTCAAGCTTGGCTTAAGGTTTTATGTCAATCATTAAAAGTAGATTTTACCGCAATTGAAAATGCCGTGAATGCTTTATCTGATAATCCTGCGACTTCTAGCATTGCCAATATTCCTTACACAAGTAAAGATAAAAATGGCAACGAAATTAGAGTGTTATTGTCTTTTAAAGTAATTCAAGAAATTTTCAAACATATTTTTAATCGTGTCGCTGATAATTCAAAAGCTTATAATATCATTGAAGAGCAAATTAAAAAGGCTTCGACAATTGAAGAGTTAGAAAAAATCGATATAAATATAAACATCTAATGGAAAATTTTTGCCCAATCCAAAAAAACAGACTTGTTTTACAACCTATCGGAAAAGATATTTTTAAGGTCGCACAAAAGTTTGTTTATCATCATCGTTTCGGTGGGCAAAATTTACCGAAGCCTTACATTATACCAAAGGGTTTTAGGACTAATGGCTTTTCAATTCCTGCCTTGTTTCGTCCGATATTTTCGGCAACTGATAAGGGATTAGAAATTGCAGTAGTCCACGATTTTTTATATAATAAGAAATGTAAATATAAAATGCCTCGTAGAGATGCTGATTTTATCTTTTATGAAGGTTTAAGGTGTTTAAATGTTCCGACTTGGAAAGCGAAGGTAATGTATATTGCAGTAGTATTATTTGGCGGAAAAAATTGGAGGAGACGATAAAATGCAAGACATCATCACTATTATTAAATTAATGGAGCAAGCCCCTAATTTCTCAACAATATTTTTTGGCATTTTTCTTTACACCCTATACAATACTATTAAAAGTAAATGTAAAGATGATGTTGTAAAATTTATTAGAGAAGAGATACAGCCATTAAAAGATGATGTTAAAATAATTAAAGAAAAACAAAAACAAATAGAAATTAAAATTTGTAATAATGGACTTTAAAGATATATTTGCACAACTTAAAAATTATCTAGCCCCTGAAGTGGTTATTAGCTTAGGATTTGTAATTGTATTTATTAAATTTATATCTAAGATTGTTTGGAAAGGGATTTTATATCTTTTCAATCAAAAAAATGATGACCAAAAAAGAGATGAAAGACTAGAAGCCCTAGAAATTAAAATAGATACGATGGATAAAGAAAACAGGGAGCGGGATTTAAAGAATTTCGAGAAGATTACTGAAGCAAATCATAACATCAAAAACCTAAGAAACACTATGGACACTATATTAACAAATATATTAAAAAAATGAAAATACTTAAAAACATTGCAATTGTTATAGTTTTTATATTATCGCTGGTGCCGTGCATTATTTGCTTGCATTCTTTATTTTGTTATGCAATATTAAAAGATATGGATTATTTAATAATATATAATAATGTTAAAGAAGTCGTGCCGTATTGTGGCACAATTATTCTAACCTTTTTAGGTTTGGGAGCAATTAATATATTTAAAAAATGAAAGATTTATATTCTTTGTTAAAACAAGTTATTAAAGATGAACAATTGTTACTAATAATTGTTCTTCTTATTTGTTATTTTATTTTAATAGCAATATTGTTAACTATCGATTATAAGGGGTTGCATTGCTAAATAAATATCAAACTTTAATTACAATTATGGTGTTAATATCAAGCAACACCTTTTTTTACTTCCAAGGAAAAGAAAATGGAATAAATCAACAACTCAAAATAGATGAAGAGCTTAGAGCAAGCCAAACAGAATTACACCAAAAGCAAATCGAAAAATTAAACAACTCCTTAAAAAATGTTAAATACGACAAAAAAAGGGATTACAATTTTACTGGCAATCTTGATGATGACCAGTTGTTGCAAGCCTTGGAACAATAAGAGTCTTACGGAACAGCAATATAGCGAGTTCATCGCAACTATTCCTGATTATCCGAGACTTGATTTATTTACACTAGAAGAAAAAAAGAGGATTGCCTCGCTTCCTCCGCTTTTTAAAGAATATAATTTAAAAACTATAGCTTGGACTAAATGCACAAAAAATAAAGTATGCTAGAAAAAATCAAAAATATCTTTACAAAAAAAACAATTGAACAACAAGCAATAGTTAAAACTCTTACATTAGAAAGGTTTTATACATTTAACGGGGAAGGTGAAACAATTGGTGTCTTAAGTTATAATGATAAATTATTTAGTTATTCATTAGAACGACCTTTAATTGTTAATGGAAGGCAAAATGCTAGAGATAACAACGCAACTGCTTTTAATGAATCTTGCTGTATTCCAGCAGGTGAATATTTTGCCGATTTTACATTGTCGAATAGATTTAAAATAAAATTATATTGTTTGCTCGGGACTGGAATTAGACAAGGTATTAGAATACATGCTGGCAACACAATTATGGATATTGAAGGTTGTATTTTGCTTGGCAAAAGAATAATTAAAAATGTAAAATATAAAGGCAAAACTTATTCTTATTTTCTCGAATCATCGAAAAAAACTATTGATGAATTTCATAAATTGTGTAATGGCGAGAGAATAAAAATTATCATCAAAGATCAGCCCGCCCAAGAAATTTTTAATAAATTTAAATTCGAATAATATGGACTACTCAAAAACAAAATCAAAACTTCTCAATATTTTACTTCAATCTTTAGACATTTACGAAGACGCAAATAAATTCTTGCATAAATGGTGG
>Ga0172373_10004520_pt1 | contig 19546 bp, 17 predicted proteins | sample Lak10m_2_FD_114546 | JGI IMG/M metagenome (GOLD analysis project Ga0172373, IMG submission 114546) | Freshwater microbial communities from Kabuno Bay, South-Kivu, Congo - kab_092012_10m | ecosystem: Environmental > Aquatic > Freshwater > Lake | place: Democratic Republic of the Congo...
CTGCCATCTCCCCAAGGAAACCCTTCGCGCCCTTCGCGGGAAATCTTCTTCAACTTAAACTTAAACTTAAACTAACAGCTGCGCGTTCACCGCTTGATAATCGAATAGTACAACATTCCAACACCTTCCCTCATCGCTGTCTTTTAGTCACAATCTCGGCCGCTCCTGGGGGTGGTTTGGGAGTCAACGCTTTCAAACGGGATGCCACTTCCACTAGTTCCGGTTCGCCACCCAAGCTGCTCACGATTTGAGAAACCTTTTGTAGGGTCCAGCCACGGGCTAATGAATTTGTGACCGTTAAAAAAATTAGTTTTAAATCCAAAAAGAATCCCGATCGGCCGACATACAACAGCCCCAACCTCGATTTCCATGGTCGGATCATCTGATGGTACCGAAGGTCGGGATCTTCCGCGCCCCGCAAAATATCCCCCTCATCCGCAAATACGATGGAGGAAAGATCCGTGATCCCCGGTCGAACCTCCAACAGCCTCTTTTCTTCAGCCGTGTACATCGCCACCTCCCTGAGAACGTTCGGCCTGGGCCCCACCAAGGACATGTCGCCTTTTAGGACGTCCCACAGCTGGCTGAGCTCATCCAATTTCAGCTTCCGCACCAGGCGCCCCAGTGGGGTGATTCGCCTGTCATCTCCGGCGGTGGAATCCACCCCCGTCCGGTCCGCCCTTACGATCATCGATCGTAATTTCACCATCCGAAACGGGCGATGCCCTTTTCCTACCCGCTCAGCGATATAAAACGGTGAATGACGATCCTGCAGCCAAATCAAACAACAGACCGGGATCAGTAAAGGGGCGGCCACCAATAATCCCACGGCCGATGCAACGATATCAAAACTTCGTTTCATAAAGATCTTAATTTCATCGAAAGCTAAAATTTCTTTTACGGATTTCAACCCAGTGTTCTCGAGAAAACACCTTCTGCCTTCCGCCCTCCCAAATCCTCCCACCTGCCCCCTTCCACCTCCCGCCACGTTGTCCGCAGTTAGCCGTTTACTGTTGGCAGTAAGTCTAAAACCAAAGCTAAATGCCTCCCCACCAGCCTGCAGCCTCTAGTCTGTAGCCTCTCTTCAACTTCAACTTAAACTAACCACCGCGCGCCTTCAGCGCGCCTACCGCCCGCTGCCTACTTTTTCCCACCCACCATCTCCGCGGCCCGTTTCACAATGTCCTCCGCCTGAAAATAATACGCCTTCTCCAGCGGTTTGCTGGTCGGAGCCGGTGCATCAGGAAGGGTGATGCGTGCTGGTCCTTTTTTCCATATTCCGGGCTCCACGCCCTCCACGGCGCTGGCAATAACTTCCGCGGCCATGCCACATGTGGCCCAGTCACCGTCTACGGCCAGGAGTCTGCCCGTTTTTCTGACGGAATCCACAATGGGTTCACGCTTTAGTGGGTTCAGCACCCGGAGATCAATCACTTCCACCTCGATCCCGCGCTTTCCCAGCACTTGGGCAGCCTCCAGACACTGCTGCAAAGGATAGCTGCAGCTGACCAGTGTGATGTCTTTGCCCGGCCTCCGGATTTCCGGCCCTTCGTTATCCAAATTCATCTCCCTGGGGGGCGGAAGCACCTCCTCCTGCTCATAAAGCCAGCGGTCATCGATGAACATCACCGGATCGTCACAAAGCACCGAGGCAATCAGCAGATCCCGTGCATCCCGGGCGGTGGCCGGCATCACCATCCGCAATCCTGGAATATGGGCAAACCAGGAGTGAAGCGACTGGGAATGCTGGGCCCCCTGTTCCCCTCCCCGGTTGATGATGGCCCGGATCGTCACGGGCACGGCCACCTGTCCTCCCAGCATGTGACACCACTTGGCGGCCTGATTCACGATCTGGTCCACCGCCAACAGAGCAAAATCCACCCGGGGATGAATGATCACCGGCCGCTTGCCGCTGATGGCCGCCCCCACCGCCACCCCCGTGCAGGCCAGTTCCGCCACCGGCGTGTCAATCACCCGCTCTTTGCCAAACTCCCTGTCCAGGTCCGTCATGCTGTTGCCCACATACCACGGGCTCCATAGCCCTTGCCCGATGGTAAATACCTCCGGATGTTCCTTCAAAAGATAGGCGAACCCGTCCCGCAACGCCTGGCCATAGCTGGTTTTCTTCCCGGAGTTCATGACCGTTGGCCCCTGAAATAAACCCGCCCCAACAACGCCCCTGGCTCCGGATAAGGATCCCGGCTGGCCTGATCCCAGGCCTTCTGCACCGCCCTCTCTGCCTCTTTCTGAAAACTCTGCCTCTCCCCGGTCTTCAACCATTTTTTCTTTTCAATTCCTTTGGCCAAACGGGCAATCGGATCCCTTTTTTTCCATAGATTCAGGTCGTCTTTTCTTTTCACTCCCACGTCAATATCCTCCCGGTGGCCGACGTGCCCCCTCCACCGGTAGGTCACCATTTCGATGAACTGTGGTCCCTTGCCCGACCGCGCTTGACGGGTCGCAGTCAGACAGGCCCGGCTTACCGCCGCCACATCGTTTCCATCCACCCGCTGCCAGGGAATTCCGTTCGCCTCGGCAAACCGGCAGGTGGAGTTATGGGGCTGCCGCAGGTCGATGTGTAGATGGCTGGAAAAGAGGTTGTTTTCGACGATGAAAACCACGGGAAGGCGGAAATTGGCGGCAAAGTTCAGGGATTCGTGAAAAACGCCCTCCTCCGTGGCCCCGTCTCCAAGAAAACTAACGGCCACATTTTTTGTTTTGTCCATTTGGATCGAAAGGGCAGCCCCCACCGCAATGGGAATGGTCGACCCAACAATCGGCACGGACCCATGAAAGCCGACTTGGGGCTGGTACAGGTGCATTGAGCCGCCCATGCCCTTGGAACAACCCGTCTCTTTTCCCAAAACTTCAGCCATAAGTTGGTGAAGATTCCCACCCAAGGCCAGATAGTGCGCGTGGGACCGGTGCGCTCCAAAGACCCGGTCTCCTTTGCGGATGTGGTCGGCCAATCCCACGGCCGGAGCTTCCTGCCCGATCACCAAGTGGCAGGGACACTTGATGACCGCCTTTCCAAACTCCTCCCCGATTTTTTCTTCTGCCGCACGGATCAAAACCAGGGACTTCAGCCAATCCACCGCCTTGGCCTTGCTGAACCCTGTCAGGCCGATCGGACTGCGGTGCTTATCGGGCAGAGAGAGATCGCCCAAATCTCCGGGCTGTTGTTTTTTAGCCGCCATGAGTCTCAGCTTTTCCCGCTGTAAAACCGGATGATCTGATCGCAGACATACTCCACTTCGTCATCGGTCAAAGATGTGTTCATGGGGAGAAGAAGACACCTTTCCATGAACCTTTCCGTGAAAGGTAGTTTGACGCCGTCGAACCCCAGTCCTTGAAACTGATGCACGGCCTTGCCAGCCCACTGAATGATGGTACCCACCCCTTGGTTTCGCAGATGGTCCCGCAGCTTTTCCCGCTGGCCGCTTTCGATTTCATAGTTCTGGTAGATATCAAAGTGGTCTGGGTCGTCATCAGGTGCCGGCGGAAGCGTCAGGTCATCCAACCCTTTCAACCTCTCATGATAAATGCGCGCGATGGCCCGTCGTCGCTCGATTTCTTGTGGAAATACTTTAAGCTTTACCGAAAGGATGGCGGCCTGGAGGTTGTCGAGCCGGGAGTTTAGACCCCAGCGGACCACCAAGCCCTCGCGGTTTCTTCCATGATCCCGCAACTCCCGCAGGGTCTCAGCAGTTTTATCGTCTTGGGTAAAAAGGAGGCCTCCATCCCCAAAACATCCCAACACTTTGGCGGGATAGAGGCTGATGGAGCCGGCGAATCCGAAGGTCCCTGCACACTGGCCCTTCCACTTGGATCCCAGGGCTTGGGCAGCATCCTCAATCAACAAGAGATTGTGCTCCCGGCAAATGGCCTGGATTTCGTCCATATTACAGGTTCGCCCGTTGAGTTGCGTCGGCAGAAGAGCTTTAGTTTTATTTGTAATCTTCTTCCGAATATCCGCGGGGTCGATCAGTCGATCTTTTCGGCATTCTACTAACACTGGTTTCGCGCCCGCAAAATGCACCGCCGAAGCCGTGGCAATATATGTGTGGGAGGCGAGAATAACTTCGTCCCCGGGCCCGATCCCGGCAGCCAGCAGGGCTAGAATCATTGATTCCGTCCCATCAGCCACCCCAATGGCGTGCTTGGATCCCGCAAATTCAGCTACTTTAGTTTCAAAATGCTCTAACTCTTTCTGTAAAATAAACGAACCGCGATCCATCACTTCCAGCATGGAAACCAGAATCTCTTCACGCCGCTGACCGAAAACGTGGGAATAACGAAAAAAGGGAATTTTCATTTATTAAATTCGCACGGAGCCGCAGTCGCCTCACAGAAAATTACTTTATAATCATGATTTGGCTGAGTATGTTCTATTGGGTCGGGTTGGCTGAAAAGCACAGGGTCCATGTTAAGTCTTTTTGGCATTGGCTTAAGTTTTCCAAAAATAATCCGTTTGAGAATTTTTTTGGATTTCATGCTACTAGGCATCAATCCAAGTCGGGAAATTACAGCTTTCACAGGCCGTAGCCCTCTTTGCCAAAGATTCACGCTTCTAATTTTTGTGCCGCCAAAAAAACTCGTTGTATAACCATGTTTTTCACACAGTGTTCTTAAGTCTTTAGCTCCAAAATATTGTTTAGCGAAAGCGCTTGGGGTGAAGTCGAACAGATCTTTATTGCAAACGACAAGTAAAAGTTTTCCTGTTTTTCTTAGAACCCTTCTCGCCTCCTTCATGAATTTATCTAAATCATTAAAGTAGTAGATAGCTTCGAAGCAAAGTATCACATCCTTGGAGCCTGAGGGCCAAGGGAGGAGTTCGGCGGAAGCTGCCTTAAATTCAACTTGTGATCCCATGGCAGCTTTTGCTTGCTGGAGCATTTCTTTTGAAATGTCACATGCTGACAGAGACCGTGCTACATCGACCAAACAGCCTAATCCCTGCCCTGTTCCACAGGCCACCTCCAAAACGTCCTTGTCCTGGCAATAATCCCGTGCCCATCCATAACGGGAAACTATTCTTTCGATCTGCTCAGAGGACACCTCCTCACCTGCAATTTCAGTGACTTTTCTAAAATCAGCGATCACTTCGACGTTATCTTTATCGGAACGCGGGGTTCAATCACGACCTGCCGCGCTTGCCAGGGAACCTATGGTATTTCATGGATGGGACACTGCATTATTGCAAGTGGCAGCTTAAGATACAGATCTTTCTGAAGGGGACCGCTAACAGCGCGAAAAAAAATAATAGTGGTTCACGCCAACGCCCCTGAAATAGTTTTTTGCTAAGTCAATTGGGGATTCTTTCTGAAATAGAATGCCTGTTGGGCCGGAGAAGATGCAATCACCGATCATCGTGAGTCAGTATGGGCCGATGATGACCGGCGCGCCGTCGGAATACCTTCGAGCATCCGGATGTACTTTGAGTTAATCGATGCAGTTTCGTATCGTTGAAGAAAAATCTCGCGCGCCCTGCGCCCCATCTCGCTACTTGCCGTTTTATTCTTTGCTAATATTCGTACTTTTTCAGCTAGCGATGCCGCATTCCCCGCCTGATATTCTAAGCCGATTCGCTCGGCAGCCAGAAGCCCTGCCAGCTCTCCGGGCAAAGAAGAAACAATCGGTAGTGACGCGGCCATGTATTCGAAGGGCTTGAACGGAAGAGACTGGGTAGCTCGTCGCGTATAGGCGGCTAGACCGACTTGCCCAAGATGCAGCACCGGCATGATTCCCGCCTGATCCAGCCAACCGGTGAAGGTCACGTTTCCCAGTCCCTGTGCATGTTCTTTCAAAAGGGCTTCCTTGTCTCCGGTCCCCACCAGCAAAAAATGAATCTCCGGACTGGTTTGTTCCAGCAAACGGGCTGCGGCCACGACCGTCTCTAAATCGTAACACTCTCCAAACTGCCCAACGTAAACGGCGACAAAACTGTCCGAGGCTAAGCCATGGCGGCGACGTAATTCCCCGGACTCTCGTTCGAGCTGCTCGCGCGACGGACGCACGGCCTCCGGAAAGCCGAGAGGGTAGACGCCATCCTGTGGTCCGAGAGCTCGACTCGCGTGCTTGAGGGCCCAATTTAAGTAGGTTTGTGACACCGCAGTCACTACGGTAGCCCGCTGCAACAGCCGGCGGGCCCGGCAAAATTCGCTCCACAACACAGCGCGGCCCAACGGCACAAGGAACTGAGGGACGGCGGTTAGATAGAGGTCCGGCCAGATGTCCTCGATATCTACCACGACCGGAATATTCGATGCTTGCGCATACTCCGTAGCCGCTTCAGCCATCTCCAGACAGGGGATGCTGGTGAAGACAAGGTCTGGTTTCTCGGCGATTTCCTTAGCACGCCTCAGGAAGCTGCGGGCGAGCGAACGGTTGTGCCGAATCCGCCTCCAAGAGACGTTGCTGGGGTAACTCGGAGCTTCTAACAACTCCACTCGCAGGGATAGCGCAGGTTCGCAGGCAAGCGATCCGGCGCACCGATGCTTCTTCATCATATGATCAAAGCTCGATGCCCAGAAACGGACCGCATGCCCAGCCTCTGCCATCATGGCCGCCAAGCGCCCATAACGACAGAGACGCTGACCGCGGTCAATGTATGGCACCGGGTCAGAAGTGGAAACGAACCAAATCCTCATCAGCGAAGCGTGCCGGGTGGAGGTATTTGCCCGTATGGGGTTGTTGCCATTCCGTATCCCATCAAACGGTTTCGGAATTTGTGCTTTGTCATGTTCTTATAACTCCTGTGCGGTTCCAAGATTGCGATAATTTTAACATAGAAACATTAGTTTTAGGCTCACTCGAACATTCCTGTGGCAACAAAAGTGAATGACCTACCTCAATTCGCGGGGCTGTTCGGGCTCAGTTGGGCAGCCTGCCTGTACACAGCTGCATAGCGGGCAGCCACGTGTTCCCAACTGAAATTTTCAATAACCCAATGGAGTCCAGTCAAAGTTCTTTCCCCCAGGCCCAACTTCCAGCGATCACCTTGCTCAATCATTGCCTTAGCCCATATATCCGCGTCCCAGGGGAGGCAATGACCCAAGCCATTTGCTGGCAGACATTTCCATGGCGTCCCCTCGCTGGCCAGTACCGGCGTCCCCGACGCCAACGCTTCCAACACGACATTACCAAAACTCTCCCGGTAAGAAGGTAACAGGAGGCAACAGCTATACTGAAGTAGTGCGTTTTTCAATTCACCTGATACAGATCCAGGAAAAAGCACGCTGTTTGAAAACCACGATGAACGGACCAGGCCCTGCAGAAGCTCAATGTACTCTTTATTGATTTCGTTGCCGCCGGCTAAAACCAACACGGAATCATTTCGCTGCCTTATGACTTTTTCCCAAGCCGCAAAGAGGAATTCTAGCGCTTTTTCCTTGGATAGCCTTCCCAAGTACAGGAACGGCGTGGTTCCGGGCTTTATCCCCAATTTCGTTTCCAGGATTGTTCGTGCCGCAGGTCTTACATAGGGTGCGATGTCAATACCATTCGGAATGACGCCGACTTTGGGACCAGGTTTGGTGAACTGGACCAAAATCTGGTCACGCTCCATTTCACTTGCGCATTCAATGCGCGCGGCCCCAGTTAAGGCGGAACAGATCAAAAACCGCGAATAAATATACTTTATCCAGCCGTTACTTACCGCACGGCGCTCTTTCCAAGAAGGAATTCTGTCACCTACAGGCGATATGATGTAAGGCTTTCCGAACCGACGGGCAAAAAAAGCACCAATGATAGTGCTTAAAGAGTAGAGCCCACGGAAATGCACCACATCGAAGCACCGCATTTTCCTGAAGAAGAACGCAATTAATCCCGGGGCTATCTCCAGAATATGGGAAAAATGCGCATGAAATATACAGCAATCCTCCCGATTGGTTCTAATGAGGCTTCTTGGCCATCCCAAATCGGTGGTGCACACTGTTATGTCAAATCCCAATTTCCTCAATTCCCATACTAAGTTGCGCCCGGAAACCGATGCTCCATCCACCATATCTGGCCTGTAGCTTGAACATATCAGAACTTTCATTAAACGCTTGCAGGGGGCGTGATTTTTCTGTCAATGGCCAAACGCTCAGGGGCGTTATTTGACCAGCGGCTTCTGCAAAGTTTAATGAAGATTCCGAAAAGCCAGATGAATATTATGAGGCGGATTCCTTCGCTTAGCCGCTGGGTAAAATTGTAGTTGGCTCCGATTATCCATTCTATCGTCAATGGGTAGACGCAAAGAAAAATGCTGTGCTTTAACCCTAGGCCCAACAGCAAGCGTTGGATCGAGCAGCAAATGAAAAAGCAGATAACGCCACCCAAAAGAATTACCAGAAAGCCGCCGTTTAGGTACAACTCGGCGATCGTACCAAGAGGATTAACACCCATGTCATTAGGCATTACCTGGGTTGTGATCAGATGAATGTCACGCAGCGTTGGTTTTTTCTCCAAGAAAAAACGAGGAATAAAGGCATAGAACACTTGTAGGAAGGTTTCACCATATTGGTAGGGGATTACGGCGGGCACATTGAGCATGACGGCAGAGGCTGACCTGGCATCGAACAAGCGGAACATTGTTTCATCCAGAGCTTTCCAAATTGGAGATTCGCCCTCGACGCTTGATTGCGTGCCAACAAAATCTCGGGTTGCTCTTCTAACAATGTCTGCCGCTTGCATTGGTGTGACGTAGCTGCCAACACCTAATGCCTCGTTTCGGGTGTACTCCGGAGTCGAGCCAATAATTGCGAGGACAAAAACGGATAAAAAAGCCATTCCGAGCCAGTGCAACCCTTTCAACCGGATGCCCAGGATGGTCGCGAACACTGCCGAACGGAAAACAAAGGTGAGTATCATATAACGTTGTAACGTATACATCTGGATCAATCCTTCGCATAACCAGAAAAGAAATCCTATACTTCGCTGGCGCTTGTTTCCAAGCAGCACCAAGGCAAAATAGAAAGCTGAGAAATAATAAGCTATGTTGCCAAAAAGAAACGCTAGATCTTTTGAGCCAAACAATTCAGGCTCAATTCGTGCCAACCTGCTTTGATATCCCTGCGTAATCAGGTAAATCTTCCAAAAAAGTCCCAGCACGATTGGTGCGCTGCACAGCCACAACCCCGCACTAGATCGGTTTAAGTAAGCTTTGGCATCCCGGAAAGCGCTTTTTCTCTGTTTTTTAAATCTGAATTTAACAAACAGAAAAGGAATCCCCAGCGTGATGGCCCCGACCAGCACTAGGTACAGGCCTTCAAAATAGGGAGGAACTGGATAATTCCAAGGCCGGCATTTCCAATACAGCGAAGGAATTATGTAGAAAGTAAGCAAACCAAAAGCAAATAGCCCTGCGGGGGTTATCCAACCCAAGGGGCTCCGCATTGCGCGCAATAGTACTATCATCCACACGACTGATGCGATCAAGCCTGTTATAATTGTAATCAATTCAATTGGCCTAAGATTCGATTTGATATGGGGAGTGAGCTGCAGCCGATGAACTGCTTAAGAGCCGTTCCAATGCGGCACTTACCACTGAATCCACGCTGATTTTGGCCAAGCATGGCGGCGGGGCGGCAAAGCACTCCTCAAGCAGGCAGCCGCTACATTCAATTTTGCTTCGCAATACGGCATGTCCGCTTCCCCAAGGGTGCCATTTGTTTTCGCGATCCCTCGAGGAGAAAATCGCTACACACGGCACGCCGTGCAAGGCAGCCAAGTGCATTGGCCCGGTGTCATTTCCAAGATACAGTTTTGCGCGGGAAAGAATGGTGCTTGATTGCAGCAGAGTCATTCCGACGGCCGGTATTACGCGAGCCGTGGTATTCTGCGCGATGTATTCAGCGATATCATGATCATTGCTGTCCCCAATCACCAAAAAAGCCGCCTGCACGGATTTGTTTATTTTAGAAATGGCTTGGGAAAAGCGTTCCGCAGGCCACCGCTTAGATTGCATTTTCGAACCAGGGCACACGACAACAATGGTGGTTCCATTAAGTTTATTCCTTGCCCAAAATCCATCAGCCCATTCGCCATCAGTGCTTAGGGTGCCTCGATCTGACTGATACCTGTGGATTCCCAGCCCCTCCGCCATTCTAAAAAGCCTATCATATTCTGTTTCAGTTGAGTCAGGGACCTGGCCACGCATGGCATCTTTAAAGGCTGTTCCCAGACCGGTAAAATGTCGAAAGCCGACCAAGGCAAAGAATATCCAATCGCGCAATACATCGCGGGGGTAAGTTCGTTGATAGCACAGATAGACCAGTATATCGCCTAGGCGTGGCCTTATTTTGCTCCGAAGTTCCCTCAGCCTCTGTTTCCAGTCGGTGGTTCGTGTGTACTGAAAGGTTTCATCAATTTCCGGAATCAGTTTTACAGCTTCTGAAGCCGCAACTAGCGATGATTTCATATGCTCTTCCGAAAGGTAGCCGATTCTACTGTTTGTGAAACGCTTGCGGAGAGCCCAAATAACAGGAGCCGACACAAGAGTGTCGCCTAGAGCACCCGGTCGAAAGATGATTATACGCTTAGGATTATTTATAATGCATTATTATGCTTGTAAGCAGATCATCTAACATCTTTTTTTGGCCATAACCAGAACGGGTGCAACGCTCAAGACCTCCGATTGCGATTTTTTTTCTTGCTTCTAAGTTGTCTAAATAATATTTAGCTTTAACCACCAATTCGTCGTCCGAACCGAAGTAAACAGCCTCCACATCTTCAGTAAAAAGAGATTTATGAACACTCGTGCGTTCAGCCAGCATAAAGGCGCCGCAAGCAGGTATTTCTACTGATCGTGACGTTGACGTATCACGGTTTTCTTTGCGTAAAAAACACAAATTTATGTCACTTGCGCAGAGCACGAGAGTATACTCTTTACCCCAAAGTGCTTGATATTCTAATTGGATATTTGGATGGGCTTTCAGGATACTGTTCTCCCAGCCAGGACCCCATACCCTTACGCCCATGCCAGCATTAGCCAAGCTCAGTATGGATTGACTCCGTTCTTTTTCGCAAAACCCGACAAAAGACACCCTGGCTCCATATCGCTTGCGATCCTCTTCAGTTATTGGAATGGGGCGATGCAGCTTCTCGTGATAGGAATTATTAACTAAGCGAACGTCCCTCGCACCCAATGCCTTGAGCTCTGCTATGTTATGAGGCTTGGTGGTCACTAGAACATCATAAATGTTTAAGGACCCCAAATAGTTTCGCGTCTGATTGTGAGGGTTCATCATATCGTCGGGTGAATAGTTCAACAAGATCATCCGTTGGGCAGTGGCCCGGCAGGCCATAAGTACTTTTGGTGAGATCAACATTCCTTTGTCCACCCAAATGAGGGCAGGCTCAAACGCAGTGACACATTTGACGATCTCTGCATTCATCCGTAAGAAGCGTGGACCAAACCCAAGTTGACGGCTCAATGAATGCAACCCTCTGTAGAAGGTCGGGAAATAGGGTTCAATGTCAAACGGGCACACAACGTGACCCAGTTCCTTCAATGCCTCAAAGCGGTGTCTACAATTGCTACCTTCCCATAGTGAACCTATGTAAAATATCCTCATTCGATTTAGTAAATATTAGGCATTCTCAATCCTAGACTGGATTTTGGGAGCTAATCCCGAGACACGAGGGCGGACTTATTATGGCCGACACGCAGAGATCATGAACGCACGTTTGTCTGATTCGGCGGTTTATGCAAAGACTTTGGCCGAATGGCCGATGCCAGATAAACCCTTGTATACACCGGCGAGGAAACATTGCCGGTCTCGATAAGCTCAAAGGCAATCAGGGGCAGGCGGAGCAATTTCCAAAGCACACAACGGATTGTCCCGTCCAATCTGCGCCAACTGGGAACCGGGCCGCACTCCCTTGATTCGGATCGCTCGAAGCCAACCAACCCAAGCAGCCGCCTCGCGCAATCGGGGGTAAGACTTACCTCGTGGGTCAAGTCACCATAACGAATTTTCATTCCCCAAGGGGCAGCAGGATTAGGCATTTGCAGGATAAGTCGTCCACCGGGCTTGAGCGCCAGGTAGGCTGCCTCCAAAAATTCCAACAACTCGTCCTTCCTCAAGTGCTCGGCGATATCCACGGCAGTGATAAGGTCATAATTCGCAACGCGACTGCGGAGGAAAGGTCCGACCTCTCCTTGCGTAACATGCAAACCTGCCTGCTGAGCCAGGCCCACTTGTTGTTCGCTAATATCGACTCCCTCGCAATTCCGATAGCCCAGCCCAGCCAGCGCTTCGATCAATTGGCCCCCCCCGCAGCCGACATCGGCCACGCGGGCTGATTTTTCTTGGGGCAGCCAGCCGCGGAAAAACCAGCGGTAAGCCCGTGTCCAACAGGCCACGAGTTCACGCCGCTGATGGCGGTAGCCGCCCTCCTGAAATTTTAAGGCGTATTGGCGGTAGATGACTTCGCGGTAGGACATGGGTTACAGGTAGTGTTGCTATCCGATCGAGCAATGTGGGGGAAAAATTGGTAAGATCGATACCTGACGCATCGAATATTTCTTATCAGGATTATCAGCATTAACCTAATGCAGGCTATTGGGTTGTATCAGAAGCGGCGGCGATCCAGTTGCTATAACGGAAATCGTCTAGATTTTGTGTATACTTGTCAAACCATTGGACGTGATTGGGCATCAGCCGTCCTAGCCGGTAGCCGTAACCAGAGAGAAGGGCAAACGCATCCTTGAGATAGATCCGAGCGTCAATCCAACAGCCTCCATATTCAAATTGGATTAAGTCCACCGCTCGCTTAGATAGCATCTCTTCAAAACCGCGTAGCACCGCCATTTCGTGTCCTTCCGTATCAATCTTGAGGAGTCCGATCCGCCGAATATTGCGCACCTGGCAGAAGCTGTCGCCGCGGATCACGCGGACCAACTCGATACCCTCACCTTTGATATTGGTTCCTTGCCGTTTATAAAATGAGTTTGAGCCAGCCAAGTGACCAGAAATTTGAATCTCCGCAGAACCATCGTTCTCGCCCAAGGCAAGATGCATGGCCGTGACCTTATATTCCTTGCCTAGGTCGGTCACTTGCTGTGTAAGGTATACGTAAGTCTTCTTGACCGGTTCAAACGCGAAAAACTCAGCGTGTTTTCCGAAAGAGGCGCAGGCTTGCTTTGTCCAATCGCCTTTGTTGGCGCCGACATCAAAAATTATTTTGGGCGACTGCGGAGAGGATGCCAGGCGGCGCAATAGAGCATTTTCACCGTTAGTCCCGATATCCTCATTGTCCTCACCCAAAACGCGGCGAAGAATAAATCGCCCAAGCCGTTCCTGGGCGCTTGGTGCAAGGAAAAAATCGAGCGAGGCGCCGACAAATTTGTTGTGCAGTGACATGGCAGTGATGCGGGTAGTCTATTGTTTTCTAAGTATCACGATGGAGGTGCCTTTGATATGAGTGATTTGCGGGAAATCGCGGTGCAACTCTCGCACGTGACGGGTGACCCCGGACCACCAGGCTGTGTGCCGGTAATCATGCCACGCAATCCAGCCACCCGGCTTGCACAAGGCAAACGCTGATTTGGTGTCCGACACGACCCATTCGTAGTCGTGACAGGCATCCACCCACACAAAGTCGCATTTCTCGTGCCAGGGTCTATAGTCAAAATATTTGCTATCCCCAGATAACTGTTCGATATTTCTGGTCCAGTGAGTTCCGACGAAGGCCTCTCCTACCTTATGGCTGACCTGGGCTTGAGGCAGATCCAAGGTAAACAACCGGCATTGTGCAGAGCTGTTTTGGGCCAGCAGCATCGTCGTCCTCCCGCGGAACGTACCGATTTCAAAAGCACATGCAGGGTTAATTGCCCGCATCAAGTAGGCCAGAGTGGCGACCTCTTTAAGCGAATGTGTTCCCCCGAAGTAATCTTTGTAATAGGGGCCCTGAACAAGTACATCGAATAATTGGCCATGGAATAGCTCGTCAATCTCCACGCTTTTCAACACGTGGTCTGGATACGAATAGTCTACAGAATGCAGAATATTTTGAGAAAATCTCAGCGCTTTTTTGGGTTGAAACACCGGCCACAATATGAGATTCAGAAAAGCGCGAGGAATCGCTGTTATAAGTACAGAAATATAGTACTGCAGAGGAGACATAATCATAATATCTAATGCGTCTTTAACAAGTCAAATAGGATGTCCCCAGATCATTGCGGTGTACATGCAAACTTCTGTTAGGTTGTAGCTGCCCTGATCCCGCAGAAGATCGAACGCAAATTGGATGGGGATGCATCAAATACGCTGCCAACGTTTAGGATAAAAATTTGGATAGGCCTCGGCGAATCTCTTCGGAACAAATATTTGGGAACCAGTACGCTCTCCCAGCCAGGCTCCCCACCAATGGAACGTGCTGTTTCCGATAACAAAATGCTTGCATGACATCATTAAGCAAAGATCTTCGACAGCTCTCCAGCTTTCAGGCTTATACGAAATAACAGTATAGGGTATACGACATCGAAAATAATCACTCACCCAAAAAGGATTGTCAGAAAAAACAAATACATGTGCATCAGGGTGCTGGGAGGAAAGCCTAAATAAGGCAGCTTTATAAAACTCCACATTAGTTTCAAGAGATGAGTTTTGATGTGGTCTATCAGCCCCTTTTCTAATACAAACCGCAACCGAGTTGGAGTGTTTTTGAATAATGCACCGCTCGTAGCAAACTTTTTGAACTATTTGCTCCAAGGGTCGAAACTCTTTGCGAATAGTTTTTTTTATTCCAATAAAGTATTTTTCACTTTGCCAGTATCCTGTAATATAATTCTTACAACAAGGATTTATATATTTAATCTGAAATTCGTTAATAACTCTCCATTTTCCGTAAAAGATTCCTCTTGTTGCAAGATATGTAATAAAGTATTTTTGAATTTTTCTTTTTAAACTTAGAAAACAGTCGTTGTATTTTGCTGGAAAAGCGCTAATTTTTAGATTATTTAACAAATAAATTCTTTTATATTTGGCATCATTTACGAATTCGCTTAAATTGTCTAAGATTAAAGGAATTTTGTATTTAACAGATAATTGGCGCGTTGCAGCATAAATAAAAAGCTGATTACCGAGTCCGCCTTTTAATTCTGCAATTATGTAGGGAGAAGTATTTTTAGTTTTTTTACATATTAATATATTTTTTTTAAAACTCATTTTACAGTTTTTATAATTTGGTTAACGGAATTATATTGTTGCTGCTTATTTAATTTTGGAGATTTTTACGATTTCTTTTCTTTTACTGCACTAAAAATTCCAAGCTGATATTCTTGTTGGGATATTTTTTTTAGGTTGCTGCAGAACATGGAAGTCTCTGAAAGCACGCCAGTAGTTAAAAAGGTCAGAAGTCTTACAGGTTTTAAGTGGTTTTTTTTCATCTCTTGGATAATTGTTCGCGGATCAAAAACCCAGTTGGCATTGAACTCCACACGCTGTCGTCCAATGGGAGTGGCGAGATATAATATACCTTGCGGTAACAGCAACGACGCCAAATTAGCCAAACCGCGTTGGTAGCCTGCCGCATCCACCGGATCACCGTATCGACCGAGGCCAAAATGCTCTAGAGCATGTAGGCAGGAAAGAGAATCGCAGTACCCCTGCCCCCCGGCAGTCAGACCGGCGATGCTGTCCGGTGACATCAGGTCGGCCTGCCGGAATTTTATTCCGGGAATGGAGGTGGTAATGGGGCGAACGTCCAGCACTTCTATTTCACGGAAACTGGCCACGTGAGCCACAAAGCCATCTACCCGCGAGCCTACATCGACGTGCTTGCGGGGTTTCGCTTCAAAAATCCAGCGTGCCACCAACAGGTCTTGCCAGAAATATTCGCTCCTGGTAGTGCCGCCCTCCTCGTACCGGTCATGTAGGCAAGGCTTGACGTTAAACTCACCCTTGAAAGATCTGCGAAAATCTCGCAAATCCCGCACATATTCTGGCAGGCCCCAGATGGAGCGTAAAAACAATAATGGATTTAAGCCAAACTGCCGAGCTAGCCAATAAAACAGTATAAAAGCCCGGGTTTTTATTTTTTGGCCTTGAACTCCCCTACACGCAGCGTGGAATTATGCGTGCTATATCCATAGATATTTCAACATGAAAACGACTAGTTTCTCGAATATTGCGAAGCACTGTATCTAAATAAGGATAACCAAGAGTTCCATTAAATAGTCGAATATCATCAATAAGAAGCACGTGGCCATGAATGACCGAAGTGAGAATTGCATCTAGTTCTTGCGTAATAGGTGTATTACTTGAAGCTTTGGCAGTATCTCCAGAACTGTAATGACCATCCAACCAAAATAAAGCAGGTTCTTGCAGCTCTTTTACCACTTGAGGCATCAAGAGTCCACTATCGCCTTCCAGGATTTCTACATTTGAGTAGCTTCGAAAGCGTACCCTAGCTTTTTGTGCGTAAAAGGGGCTTAGTTCAATGCTAGTGCATTGAATTTTTTTATTTTGGGCAACCATGGCCAACGTATCTCCTTGGTATGTTCCAGTCTCAACAAAAAATCGGTGCTTGAAACGCTTCAGAAAGGCAGAAATTACCATCCGTTTCAATGGAGTGGGAGCGCAACCGCTGCATCCGTCCCAAAGCCACGCCGAGCAGCCCGGAAAAAAGCGCGCCTTTTCTAGAAAGGGATAAACCCCCATACGGGAAAGAAAATTCTTGGTGATATCCTTAATTTTTATGAGGCTATGTTGTTGATTTAAGTCCATTGTTATTTAATGCTATGAGGGTTATCCAGATTAAATACACTAACGAAAATAACAGCGTTCCAGCAGTTACACCGGCTATTCCATAAAGCCAGCCACCTAGTATATTAAACCCAGTCCCTAGCACTGCGGTGAAGACTTTTATTACCAACAGTTGTTGTGTGCGCATTTCTGCCATAAGTTTTAATGATAGCATTTGGGCTGCGGAAAACAATCCCCCTGCAAGGACAATCCAAGGAAAAAGAAAAGAAGCTTTTCGAAAAGGCTCTGCCACCAAAAGCTGAAAGATCCACTGGTGGCAAAACATGGCCACCATAAAGCCTAAAACCGTGCATCCTATAATTAACTTAGTGGTATTCCAAGAAATGTCATTCACTGAATGGCGTTTCGCAAAGTCATGATTGAGGGAAAAACGTTGATACAAGATGGGTGCCAAAAATGTGGCCGCCATTGCCGTTGCCAAGGAAATCGGGGCATATCCTAGCTGGAAGAGCACCGCATACTGGCCGACCTCAGCCGTATTGGAGAATCTTTCTAAGCTCCATCGGTCGCTTGACGACTGCATCCAATAAAACACTCCCCAAATCGGAAAAGGCCAAGAGAACGACAAAATACGTTTTTCCCAAAAATATGCTCGGCCTGATTGAGGAACAGGAACCTCGCTATACACCAGTCTTTTTACCCAGTAAAACTGTGACAAACCAACCAAGAGTAAAGCCAATGTATACCCAACGACCACCGATTCGCACTGCCTTCCAAAAATCGTAATGGTCAAAAACACTAAGCCAATCTTCAGCCAAGCTTCACAACCGCTATGTAAAGCTACAGAGGCTCTTTGCCGAGCGGCTGTTTGAATAGAACTTAAACAGCTATTAAACCCTGAAATAAATGCGAAAACTGCCGCCGCAACGGTGACCGTAAGCCAGCTATCGAGCCCAAGTAATTTTAGAATGATGAGTCCAATAGAGGTTAACACCGTTACAAGAACTAGCTGTAGAAATAATAAATTGAGCGCCGCTAAAAAGAATTTGGTTAATTCCTTTTCCTGAAGCGCAACTGTAAAATAACGTCCGACGCCTGAATTCAGACTCATCACGCATTGGCTAAACAAAGTAATAATTGTAAGGGCCAAGGCCAATCGACCATACTCATCCGGCTCAAGGTGCTCTGTCAGTACCCGAACTAAAACCAGAGCACCAAGCACACTCGCTGACTGCCCAGCCAAAATCCAACTAAACTCTCGACCAAGGCGAAAAATTCGTTTTTTTTGTTTAAATGTTGTTTCAATGAATTCTTGGAAGACCATGCGTATATTTCGGGCCTTCTCTAGCATACTATTTTTTGAGTAAAGCCTTTTGCTCTTACGCTCGGGTTTAAATTTTTAAAATAAGTTTTAGCATCTTTAGGTTTTGTGTTTTGCGTACTGGGTCTTGGGTGCTGAATTTAAGTTTAAAGAATAAACCCAGCACTCAGAACCCCGCACCCAGAAACAAAAAAGACTTAGTACTATGATTTAAAACCGAAGCACCTTGAATTTAGGCTCGGAAATATAGCTTCGGCCTATTTAAGGCTGAAACGCAATTCCGCGTATCCACCAACGGTACATTCAACGTGGAGAAATTATGTGACTTGAATGGCGCATGCGCTGTGGAAATGAAAACCAGATCGCAAGATGCATCGATCGGCACTGATTTTCGACCCGCCAAATGCTTGTGTTCCCGCGTCATCTTGATTTCTGGCACATAAGGATCGTGGTAATCCACCTTGGCGCCTTTGCCCTCAAGCTTTTCGATGAGAATATAACTTGGGCTTTCGCGGTCGTCATCAACATCGGCCTTATACGCCAGCCCTAACAGCAGGATTTTCGAGCCTTTGATCGGCTTGCCCACGCTGTTCAGCGCCTCCCCCACCTTCGCCACCACATGGTCCGGCATCGCCGTGTTAATCTCCCCGGCCAACTCGATGAAGCGGGTTGGATGACCGTACTCCCTCGCCTTCCAGGTTAGATAAAAAGGATCGATCGGGATGCAGTGCCCACCCAGTCCCGGCCCCGGATAAAAAGGCATGAAGCCGAACGGCTTGGTCTTGGCCGCCTCAATCACCTCCCAAATATCGATGCCCATCGACCCATAAATGATCTTGAGCTCGTTCACCAAGGCGATGTTTACCGACCGAAAGATATTCTCCATCAGCTTGGTGGCCTCCGCCGCCCGAGTGGAACTCACCGGCACTAGTTTCTTTATTGCTTTGCCGTAAAGCTCCTTGGCCCGCTCCAGACAGGTCGGGGTCAGACCCCCCACCACTTTCGGAATCTCCGCCACTTTGCTTTGGGGGTTGCCCGGATCCTCCCGCTCCGGCGAAAAGGCCAGATGAAAATCTACCCCTGCCTTCAGCCCACTCCCCTTCTCCAACACCTTCCTCAAATCCTCATCCGTCGTTCCCGGATACGTTGTCGACTCCAACACCACCAACTTCTTTCTGCTACCTCCTTCCACCTCCCGCTTGTCCCCTTCCACCTCCCGCCTTCCACTTTCTGTTTTCAAATACGGCGCAATTGCTTCTCCGGTTTTCAAAATATACGAAATATCCGGCTCCCTATTCTTGTTCAACGGCGTGGGCACACAAATCACCACCGCCTCCGACTCCTTGACCAACGAGAAATCTGACGATGCTATGAATCGACCCGCTTTCACCTGCGCCGCCACATCCTCCGCCGGAATATGCCGGATGTAGCTTCGCCCCGCCTCAATCTCCATGATTTTGGTGGGATCAATATCCAGACCCAGCACCCGACAGCCGGACTTGGCAAATTGCAGCCCCAGCGGCAGGCCGAC
>Ga0172373_10004521_pt1 | contig 19545 bp, 14 predicted proteins | sample Lak10m_2_FD_114546 | JGI IMG/M metagenome (GOLD analysis project Ga0172373, IMG submission 114546) | Freshwater microbial communities from Kabuno Bay, South-Kivu, Congo - kab_092012_10m | ecosystem: Environmental > Aquatic > Freshwater > Lake | place: Democratic Republic of the Congo...
ACGGCTTTGCGTTTTTCAGCACCTGCCAGGTGTTGATCCGGCCTCGTCGGAGACGAGGCCCAGAAGTACCTAGCAGGGTTGCTGAAAAAGGCCCAAAGCGGCCTTTTTCAGCAACCTGCTAGAGGACGGTCCCCGGACATGGAAGAACCGCAGCGTGTCCGGCGATCCCGACCTCTCCAGCACGCCGTCCCTGACGCGCCTCCTCGGCCTCGCGATCAGCGCCCTTGCCGTCTTCCTCGTCGAGCTCACGCTGATGCGGGCGGTCGCCCAGGTCACGTGGCCCCCGTTTGCGTTCCTCGCGCTCTCCGCGGCCATGCTCGGCGGCGGCGTCGCCGGCACCATGCTCGTCATCCGACCGGAGTGGGCGCGCGCGCCGGAGCTGCCCGCCGCCGGCGGTGTCGTCGTCGCCGTCGGTTCCCCCGCCGCGATGGTCGCGGTGCTCCTCGCCGGCCTCGAACCGCTGCGCGTTGGCACCGACCTCGGCGCCAGCCTCGTCTTCGTCGCCGTGCTGCTGGCCCTCGCCCTGCCCTTCGTCGGCCTCGCCCTGTCGCTGTCGGCGCTGCTCCTCGAGCACCCGGGCCACGCCCACCGGCTCTATGGCGCCGACCTCACCGGCGCGGCGGTCGGCTCCTTCATCTCGGTGGCGCTCCTCGACACGATGGGCACCGCCGCCGCGGGCGCCTTCGGTGGCGCGCTCGGCGCCATCGGCGCCCTGCTCCTCGCCCGCGGCGTCGCGCTGCGGGCCATCGGCGCCGCCACCGTCGTCGGCGGCCTCGCATTCATCCCGGCCGCCCGCGAGATCGTGCCGCGCCCCACCGCCGACAAGCGCATCGGCACCGAGCCCGCCCGCGACGTGCTCGCCCAGCTCAAGGCCCGCGGCAAGCTCCACACGGTCGACGGCGCCGACAGCCGCGTCGATGTCCTGCCGGCGTCGCCGGCGCCCGCTGTCCTGATCGATCTGGGCGCCGCCGTCACCCGCGCCCCGCTCTTTCCGTCGAGCGACGTGCCCAACGACCCGGCGGCGGCCGGCTTCCTCGCCCGGAGCCCGGCGGGCGGCGACGTCCTCATCGTCGGTTCCGGCGCCGGCTACGAGGTCGCCCGCGCGCTGCAGCACGGTGCGGCCCGCGTGGACGCCGTTGAGGTTTCGGCCTCGGTCCTCAACGCCGCCACCGATGGCAGCATCCCGTCGTCGAAGGCCGTCTACGGCGACCCCCGCGTGACCATCCACCTCGAGGAGGCCCGCTCCTTCCTCGAGCAGCACGAGCGCCGTGGCGCCGGCAACCCGCGGCGATGGCGGCACATCATCGCCGTCCACACGATCAGCAACGCCGCCGTCACCCTGAACGCGATGCGCCTCGCCGAGGACTTCCTCCTCACCCGCGAGTCGATGCAGACCTTCGTCTCCCACCTCGCGGACGACGGCGTGCTCTACATGACGCGGCCGGCCGGACAGATCGACCTGCTCGCCGACCTCGCCCGCGACGCCCTCGTCGAGGCCGGCATCGCCCCCGACGCCGTCGACACCCACATCGCCGTCCTCGCCAGAAAGGCCGATGACCCGTTCTTCCGCGGCCTCCTCGTGTCGCGGCAGCCCCTCACGCGCGACGCCCTCATCGCGCCCGTCGGCACCGCCTGGCGCGTCCCGCCGCCGCCGACCGGCGAGCGCCTCCCCACCGACGAGCGCCCGTTCTTCCACCGCCAGTCCGACGACGTCGACGAGCACCAGACGACGCGGCTGCGCATCGAGGGTCCGGCACTCGCCGAGAGTGCCGTCGGCTGGGTCGGTGGCCTCTCGGTGGGCCTCTCCATCGTCGTCATCGTGCTGCCGCTGTGGTTTCGGCGGCGCAGCCCCATCGTCCTCGAGAAGAGCATTGGCGCGGCCCGCGCCGCCGAGCGCCCCCCGGCGGCGACGCACCTCATGGTCGCCGCGCTCCTCGGCCTCGGCTTCATGTGTCTCGAACTCAGCCTCGCCCAGCGGCTCACGCTCCTGTGCGGGCGACCGGCGGTGGCCTTCGCCGCCGTCGTCGGTGGCATGCTGCTGGGCGCCGGTCTCTGCGGTCTCGCGGTGGCGCGCATCGGCCGCTCCGTCCCGCTGCATGTGGCCCTCGGCCTCTCGGCGGTGGGCGCGGCACTCTCGATCGTCGCCCCGCAGGCCCTCGACGCGCTCGGCGTGCTGACGCTGGCGCCGTTTGGGCGCGCCGCCGTCGCTGCCGCGGTGTCGGCGGTGCTCGCCGCGCCCCTCGGGCTCGGCTTTCCGGGCCTCGTCGCCGAGGCGTCGGTCCGCTCGCCGTCGGCGGCGCCGTGGCTCTACGGCCTCAACGCCACCGTCTCCGTCGGCGCCGCCGCGCTGCATGCCGGGCTCGCCCCGGCGGTGGGCCTGCTGGGCACGACCGTCGTCGCCGCGGGCTGCTACGCCCTCGGCGCCGGCCTCGTGGGCCTCGAGCGGCTGCGTCGCCCGGCCTGAACCGCCACAACGACGACGTCGACGACGACGTCGTCGTCAGGTGTAGAGGTCGCGGCGCTCGATGTAGGCGAGCACCTCGCGGTCGACGAGCCCCTCGATGCTCTTGCCGTCACGACGCATCGTCCGCACATCCGTCGACGACAGCAGCGGCAGATCGATGCCGAGGCGCGCGCCGCCTCGTAGCCCTTGCGCGGCACGACGACGAAGCGGGCGAGGCGCTGGACCTCTTCTGGCTCCTTCCAGCGCGGCAGGTCGGCGAGGACGTCGCTGCCGGCGATCCACAGCGGCTTGATGCCCGGCCGCAACGCGTGCAGCGCCCGCAGCAGGTTGACCGTGTACGACGGCTTCGGCAGCCGCTCCTCGATGTCGAGGACGGCGGCGCCGCCGGCGAGGTGCCGGAAGGCGAGGTGGCACATGCGCACGCGATCGGCGAAGGGCGCGAGGTCCTTGCCGAAGGCGTGGCTCGCCGTCGGGATGACCCAGAGGTGGTCGATCTCTTCGACGGCGTAGACGGCGGTGGCGATGAGCAGGTGCCCCAGGTGGGGCGGGTTGAAGCTGCCGCCGAGCAGCCCGATGCGGCCGAGCCCGCGCAGCGGTGGGACATAGGGATCGAGGGCCTTGAGCGCCGCCTCGTCGAGCGCGAGCCCGTCGTGTTCGCTCATGCGTGGGCGCTCCGTATCGACAGGCGGCTCGCGCCGCCGAGGGGCACCGTCGTCGTCGCGCCCGCCTCGCCAGCGAGCGTCCACGGCGTGATGGTGGCCTCGCCACCGACGACGGCGACGCCGACGATGCCGCCGCCGACGCCCACCACGGCGCGGCCGCCGACGCGGCCCTGCCCGGTGTCGACGGAAAACGGCGCGCCGCCGACGAGCCAGAGGTGGGCGTTGTCGACGTCATCGATGTGCTTCGCCGTCGGCACCGCCATGACGAGGAGCGTGCCGACGAGCTCGACGAAGCGCTCGGACACGGGCAGCGCACCGGCGTCGAGCCCCGGCCGACCGATCGCCATCGCCTTGAGCGCGAGGGGCCCCGGCGCCGGGCGGGAGGGCGGCGCCGCCGAGGCGTCGGCAGAAAGGAGCCAGTTGGCCGACACCTCGAGCCAGACGCCGTCGCGCTCGGCCCGCTCCTGTCGCTCGAGGCGCGCGGCGACGACGGCGGCGCGGCCGAAGCAGAGGAGCCGGTCCCACGACGACGACATCGCGATCGCCCGCGTGACCGCCTGGACGGCGAGGGCCTCGTCGGCATCGCCGACGTCGACGCAGAGGAAGCGGCCGCCGCTCACGCCGTCGCACCTTCGGGGCCGTAGCCCGGGTGCAGGAAGGCCCGACGGCGCTCGAGGAAGGCGCGGCGCTGCGGCTCGTGGTGGGCCGTCGCCGTCGTCGCGTCGCGGCCGGCCTCGAGGTGCTGGCGCGTGGTGTCGTCGCCGTAGAGCAGGTCGATGGCGAGGCGATCCGAGACGTACTCGTAGGTGGTGCGACGCCAATCGAAGCCCGCGAAGGTGCGCGCCGCCGCCAGCATCGCCGTCGTCACGTGCAGGCTGTCGTAGCGGTCGGCGTCGACGACGTGGACCTGGGCCCCGCCGCAGAGCGTGCCGGCGTGCTTCTGGAAGGTCGGGCGGAAGTAGCAGGGGCGCAGGATCACGCCGGGCAGGCCCTTGTCGCCGGCCAGCTCACGGGTCCGCTCGACGAAGGCGTGGGCGTCGACGATGCCCGGCATGCCGAGCAGCTCGAACGGCCGGGTCGTGCCGCGCCCCTCGGACATGTTGGCGCCCTCGACGAGACAGCCGCCCGGGTAGACAAGCGCGGTGTCGGGCGTCGGCATGTTCGGCGACGGCAGGACCCACGGCAGGCCCGTCTCGCCAAAGCGCATCGGGCGCTTCCACCCCTGCATCCACACCACCTCGAGGTCGACGTCGAGGCGATCGTGCTCGACGAAGAAGCGGCAGAGCTCACCGAGGGTGAGGCCGTGCCGGTTGGCGAGGGGGTACTCGCCGACAAACGATGCGAAGCGCGGGTCGACGACGTTGCCCTCGACGTGGACGCCGTCGATGGGGTTTGGACGATCGAGGACGACCACCTTCGTCTTCGTGCCGGCCGCGGCGCGCAGGGCGAACGCGATGGTGTAGGCGAACGTGTAGTAGCGGGAGCCGACGTCCTGCAGGTCGCAGATCAACACGTCGACGTCGTGGAGGTCCTCGCGCTTGAGGAACAGGCTCTCGCGGGTGGGGCCGTAGAGCGAGACGACGTCGACGCCGCTGCGTCGATCCTTGTGGCTGTCGACGTGGGCCATGTCCTGGGCGTCGCCGAGGAGCCCGTGCTCGGGGCCAAAGAGGCGCACGAGGCGGAGGCCGTGCTCGAGGCTGCGGTCGAGCAGGTGGACCAGCGAGCGATCGACGCTGGCGGGATGCCCGAGGAGCGCGACGCGGGCGCCCTTCTGCCCCCCGGTGATGCGGGCGAAGCCCTCGTGGACCAGGATGTCGAGACCCGTCTGCACCGTCATGGGCCGCACCCTACCAGACCCCATGACGTCGTCGCGACCCGCTTGTCGGGCCCGTCGCCACGCATCACACCACCCGCGTGGATGCAGCCCCCCTGCCCTGGTGGTCCTGCCGCGATCGCGATGGTGCCGCGCAGTGGCGCGTCGCCGTGCGCGCGGATGGTCGCCGCCACCCGCACCACGCCACCGTCGGCGACGTCGACGACCGCGCCGTCGCCGACACCATCGTCCTCGACCACGCCGGCCCCGCAGCCTCCCGCCATGCGGTCGAGCGCGCCGTGGCCCTCGTCGACGCCCCTATTGATCCGGTGAGCGGTCGTCGGGCGCGGGCCCTGCTCCCCGTCGAGGTCGACGCCATGATCGCGGCGTGGTCGGCCGCCGCCGCGCGGGTCCGGACGCTGGGGCGGCGCGTCGTGATCGCGGTCGACGACGACGGCCTCCTGCACCGGGCCCTGTCGCCCCTCGGCGGTACGCCCGACCCCGACGTCGTGCTGCGGGTGATCGCCGCCTGCGCGCCCTGCGACCTCCGCCTCACCATCGAGGACCTCGCCCCCGGCGGCATCGATGCCACCGCTGGCATCGCGTTCGCGACGCGCGCCGTCGCCACAGCCGGCGCCACACGGGTCTTTGCCGGCGGCGGCACCGCGGCCTTCGATCCGCTGTGGTCTCGACGCAAGGGCCGCAGCGTCGACACCGGCGGCCTCGGCCTCGCCTCGGCCGCATGGCTGCCGGGCCGCATCGGTGTCCCCGTCGTCGGGGTGGTCCGGGGCGCCGTCGACGTCGACGTCGTGACCCGCCGGGCGCGGGCCCTCGGTCTCGCCGGGGTGCTGCACCTCGACGACGACGCGGACGACCAGCCCGGCTAGCAGGTTGCTGAAAAGGCCGCTTTGGGCCTTTTTCAGCAACCCTGCTAGGTACTTCTGGGCCTCGTCTCCGACGAGGCCGGATCAACACCTGGCAGGTGCTGAAAAACGCAAAGCCGCTTTTCAGCAGCCTGCTAGCCCGGCAGCCCGCGTCGGATGGCGTCGACGAGGTCGGACTCCACGGCACGACGCGCGACCTTGATGGCGTTCTTCAGGGCCCGTGGCGACGAGCGACCATGGGCCTTGATGCAGACGCGGTCGAAACCGAGGACCGGGGCGCCGCCGTACTGCTGCCAGTCCGTCGTCTTCTTCAGCTCCGTGAGCGCAGGCAGGAGCAGCGCGAGGCCGGCCTTGTTCACGAGGCTCGCGTCGGCCGCCGAGCGCATCAGCGTCTGCATCGTCTCGGCGACGCCCTCGAGCATCTTGATGACGATGTTGCCGACGAAGCCGCCGGTGACGACGACGTCGACGGTGCCGCGGGGGATGTCGGTCCCCTCGACGTTGCCGACGAAGTGCAGGTCCCGCCGGGCCTTCAGGCGGGCGTGGGCCTCGACGACGGCGTCGATCCCCTTCTTCGGCTCGTGCCCGTTCGACAGCAGCGCCACCGAGGGCCGAGGGTTCTGCGAGATGCGCGACGCGTAGGCGCTGCCCATCACGGCGAAGGCCTCGAGGGTGGCGGCGTCGACGTCGAGGGTGAGGCCGGCGTCGAGGATCAGCGCGAAGGGATCCTGCCGCTCGCCGTGGGTGCGCTCCGTCGGATAGACGGCGCCGAGGGCGGCCCTCGGGACGCCCGGCAGCCGCTGCCAGTGGCGCGCGCAGGCGAGGACGACGGCGCCGGTATTGCCGGCGGAGACCAGCGCATCGGCTTCACCGGAGGCGACGAGGCCGGCGGCGACGGTGATCGAGGCGTCTGGCAGGCTGTCCAGGGCCTGGCGGGGATCGGCGTCCATCGGCACGGCCTGGCTCGCGTGCACGACCCGCAGCTTTGCCGCGTCGTGGGGCCAGGTGGCCAGGCGGCCCGCGATGACCTGGGCGTCGCCGACGAGCAGCAGCGACGGGCAGTCCGGCTTGAGGGAGAAGTGCGCCGCCGCCGAGAGCGCCGCGTCCGGAGCGTGATCCCCACCCATGACATCGAGGGCGATTGTCGTCATCGGCGACGACGCTACCACGGTCCCGTGTCCACCGACGCGCCCGTCTCCATCCCCTTCGCCGAGCCCGTCGTCACCGGCCGCCTCGTCCGACGCTACAAGCGGTTCTTCGTCGATGTGGAGATCGACGGCGCCGTCGTCACCGCCCACACCGCCAACACCGGGGCGATGACCGGGCTGCTCGTCGAGGGCGCGCCCGTGCTGCTGACCCGCCACGACAAGAAGACCCGCAGCCTGCCCCTTGAGCTCGAGGCCATCCACGTCGGCACGTCGTGGGTCGCCGTCAACACGATCCGCGCCAACCGCGTCGCCGCCGCCTTCGTCCGGGGCGGGGTCTTCCCCGAGCTGGGCAGCGATGTCACCGGCAGCGAGGTCCGCGTCGACGACAGCCGCGTCGATCTGATGGTCGGCACCCGCCTCGTCGAGGTGAAGAGCACGACGTTCAGGGTCGGCACCGAGGGCGCCTTCCCCGACGCCCGCAGCGAGCGGGCCACGAAGCACGCTGAGCTGCTGCGGGAGCACGCCGCGCGCGGCGCAGCGATCGTGCTGCTGGCGCAACGCACCGACGTCGAGGCCGTCCGCCCCGCCGACGAGGTCGACCCCGTCTACGGCCAGGCCCTCCGCCGGGCCGCCGCCGCCGGGGTGCTGGTGCTGGCGGCCGCCGTCGAGGTCATCGCCACACCGGGCCACGCCGGCCTGGCGTTCGCCCGCCGACTGCCGGTGCGCCTGTGACGACGACGACGACGACGACGACGACGACGCCCTCCTCCCGGGGCCGGATCCTCGCCGTGCTCGTCGTGCTCGTCGTGGGCGTGGTGCTCACGGTGCTCGTGTGGCGTCCATGGCAGCCCGCCGGTCCGGGCGCGACCGCGCGCCGGACGATCTCGTTTCGCAGCGAGCCCGTCGCCCTCGTCGACGAGGCCGTGGTCGATCCACCGGGGGCCGTTGTTCAGCGCGTGGTCCGCGACACCGAGCTGCTCGGCGCTGGCGGGCGCACGCGCCTCGAGGTCGACCTCGACGATCGCGGGCTCGCGATCGCGGCGCGCTACACGCGGCCCGGGCAGCGGACGGTCGAGCTCCGCCCCGACGGCGTCGTCGTCGTCGACGGCGTCGCGCGGCTGACGCTGCCTCCACCGGTCCTCGTCATCGATGTGCTGCACCGTGTGCGTGCGACCTCGCCGCTGGACGTGACCCTCTTCGAGCCGGCGTCGGCGGAGGCGCTGCCGGCCCGCCTCGCCCGGGAGGGCCCCGGTCTCGTCGTGCGGGCCGTCGGCGGCGGCGAGGTGCTGGCGCGGGCCCTGCCCGAGGGTCCCCGGCACGGCCCCGGGGCTTTCGCCGAGGGCGACGTCGCGCCCGAGCGCCCGTGGGCGCCCGTCGAGATCCCGACGCCGGGGCGCACCGGTGTCGCCGGCCTGCGCTTCGCGACGGGCCCGGCGCCGCCAGCCCCCGACGACGCCGTCGTCGACGCCGACTCCCGCCCGGGGCCGTTCATCGAGAGCGACGACGAAGCGGTGCGGGCCTTCGCGACGCCCCTGTGCGGCGGTGACGCCCTCGACACGGCCCGACGCCTCGGTGAGGCCATCCGCCCCCGGGTCGACGCCGACGCGCGGGTGTCGGCGCCGGGCGCGCGCCGCATGCTGCAGGGCGGTGGTGACTGCGACGGCGCCGCCGCCCTCGCCGTCGCCGCACTGCGGGCCTGCGGGCATCCGGCGCGGGTCGTCGTCGGCTACGTCCTCGTGGCGCCCGGTCCTTCCGCCCGCCTCGTCCCCCACGCCGTGGCTGAGGTATACCGCCGAGAGGATGCTGGTGGCAGCGGCCGCTGGTGGAGGCTCGATCCGACCGTGCCGTCGCTGACCGACCATGATGAGCGCTTTGTCGCCGTGGCCACCGGCCCCGGCGGCGCGCTGAGCATGGGTCGACTCCTCGGCCTCGTCGACGAAGGCGACCTCGTCCCACGAGAGGGGTTCGATGCTCGTCCTTGAGTCCCTGAGCCGTCGCTTCGGTCACCGCGTCGCCGTCGACACCCTCGACGTGACCCTGCAGCCCGGGCAGGTCGTGGGCTTCCTCGGGCCCAACGGCGCCGGCAAGACGACGACGATCAAGATGATCGCGGGTCTGCTTGTGCCCTCGACGGGCCGGGTCCTGATCGACGGCGTCGACAACGTCCGCTCGCCCGAGGAAGCGAAGCGGCGCCTTGCCTACATCCCCGATCGCCCCTACGTCCCCGAGCGCTTGAGCGCCCGTGAGCTGTTGCGCTTCATTGCCGGCCTCTACGGGCTCGCCGACGACGTCGTCAACGACGTCGGCATGCGTGAGCTCGCGCGCTTCGGACTGAAGGGGCGCGAGGACGACCTCCTCGGCGGCTACTCCCACGGCATGCGGCAGCGGGTGCTCCTCGCCAGCGCGTTCATGCGCCAGCCGCGCGTGCTGCTCGTCGACGAGCCGATGGTCGGGCTCGACCCCCAGGGCATGCGCCTCGTGAAGCGCGTGCTGCGCGAGGCCGCCGACGCCGGCGCCGTCGTGCTCATGAGCACCCACACCCTCGACATCGTCGAAGAGGTCTGCGACCGCGTCCTCGTGATGGGGCGTGGCCGCCTCCTTGCCGACGGCGCCGTGAAGGATCTCGTGGCCGGGCTCGACGTCGCCGATGGCCGCCAGGCGACGCTCGAGGACCTCTTCCTGAAGCTCACCGGTTCGTCTGAAGAGGTGCTCGAGTGATGGCACGCGTGGTCCAGGTCGTCGTTGCCGCTGTCGCCGTTGCGAGCGCTGCCGCCTGCTGGGGCACCAGCGGCAGGCTCGTCGACAACCGCTTCGAGGACGACAAGGTCTCCTACACGGTCGGGCAGCCCGGCGAGGGCTGGCGGCCGCTGCAGCTCGAGCGCGCCGACGTCGCCTGGCACCATCCGGGACTCGGGGCCGGTCTGCTCGTCAACAGCGCCTGCGAGGGCGTCCAGGACAGCCCGCTCATCGGGCTCACCAACGAGCTGCTCATCGGTACCACCGAGCGGGAGATTCTCGACCAACAGGTCCTGCCGTGGTCGCGGCGTGAGGCCCTCGAGTCCATCGTCGTCGGCAAGCTCGACGGTGTGCCGCGCAAGCGGGCCATCTTCGTGCTGAAGAAGGATGGCTGCGTCTACGACATCGTCTACGACGCGCCCCCCACCACGTTCGACGAGGGCCTCGCGGCGTACCGCCGTGTGCGTGACGGCTTCGACGTCGGTCTGCGACGGGATCGGAGCGGCGCGTGAGCGACGCACAGCGGGCAAAGGACCTCGTCGGCACGACGCTGCAGGCGGCCCTCGCTGCCGCCCGCGAGCACGCCGCCGCCCTCGCGGCCGTCGCCATCGACGAGACCGCCGCCTGGGAGTCCGCCGCCGAGGCCCTTGTGCCGCGCCTCGAGGGGGCACTGCTGCGCGACGTCGGCGCCACCGTCGGCGAGCCCCGCCTCGCCGACATCGTCGATGCTCACGACGCCGCGATCGCCGCTGCGCAAACCCGGCGCGATGACCTGCTCGACGAGGTGCTCGATCCAGGCGAGTTCGAGGCCGTCGCCGAGCGACGCAAGTCCATCGAGGCTCGCCTCCTCGACGCCCGCGCCAGGCTGAAGGAGCTCCGGTCCCGCCCCGGGATGCTGCAGCTCATCGACGTCGCGAGAAAGGGCGCCCGACTCAAGGATGACCAGGTCCGCGCGATGCGCGCCTTCGAGGAGCTGCAGGCCGGCGTCGCGGCCCTCGAGGCCGAGTCCTCGCGACTCGCGGCGATCACGGCCCGGCACCACCGCGCCCGCCGGGACCTCGCCAACGCCAACGACGACCTCCGCGCCATCACCGATCGCTTCCTGCTCGATGCCCGCCGCGTCGTCGTCGCCCGCCTCATGCAGCCGGGCGGTCCGCGTCCGCCGCACGCCGACGTCGCCCGGGCCGTCCTCGTCGCCGAAGCCGCCGCCGCACGCCGGACCGTGCTGACGGTGTTGTACGAGAGCTGGGTCCGCCCGCACGGCGTGACGTTGATGGGACTCGAGGGCGAACAGACCCAGGGCATGATCGGCTTCGAGGCCATCTCCTACGCGCAGCGGGCCGGTCTCGCCTGCCGCGACGCCGCCGCCGCCGTCGACGCCTACCGCCAGCGCGCCGCCCTCGTCGCCGCCCACACCACGCCGGTGGCGCCGGTCGGAGACTGGTGGGCGACGCTCGTCCCCGACGTGCCGCGCCCCGACGACAGCATCTTCACAGCGCTGGGCCTCACGCCCCCCGCGCGCGCGGCCGCAGCATCACGCGCGCCATCGATGCCAGCCGGTGGCTCGGCGAGCGACAAGCTCGCGGCGGCGTGGGCCGCCATCCGCGGCGACGACGCCCGCAGCGGCGACGACGAAGGCGGCGCCGTCATGGAGGGCGACCTCTCGCCCGGCGAGACCGAGGTGCTGCTGGCGCTGCCCCGGGCGCCGGCCCTGCACGCCACCAACGCCAACGTCTCACTCACCAGCGCCGAGTACCAGGACATCATCGGCGACGTCGGCAGCGGCAGCGACCTCGACGTCTTCACCATGGCGCCGGCAGCGGCGCCCGCCCCGGCCCCCGGCGATCCGTTTGCGGTTCGGGCGACAGGCCCGGCCACCGTGACCGGCGAGCTGCCGCGCCCGACCTTCAGCCCCGGCAGCCGTGTCGGCCGCTGCGTCGTCAGCGGGCTCATCGGCAAGGGCGGCATGGGCGAGGTCTACCGGGCGCGCCTTGAGGGCGAGCTCGGTTTCTCGCGCCAGGTGGTGCTCAAGCGCCTCGCCCTCGAGCACGTCGAGGACGAGTCCCTCCTCACGTCGTTTGTGCGGGAGGCCGAGGTCGCCGCTCGCATCGCCCACCCGAACGTCGTTCAGATCTTCGATCTGCAGCGCCATGGCGGCGAGCCCTTCATCATCATGGAGTACCTCGAGGGCCTCTCGCTGCAGAAGCTGGCCTCGCGGGCCTGGCGCGCCGGCATGGGCCTCGACGCCGAGGTCCTCACCCGCTGCGCCCTCGACGCCGCCCGCGGCCTCCACGCCGCCCACACGATGCGCGGCGACGACGGCGCGCTCGTCGGGCTCGTCCATCGGGACGTCTCCCCCGACAACCTCTTCCTCTGCCAGAGCGGCTTCACGAAGCTCCTCGACTTCGGCATCGCCCGACGCAGCGACCTCAAGACCATGACGGGCAAGAACGAGCTCAAAGGCAAGATCCCCTACATGTCGCCGGAACAGATCCTCGGCGACCCGCTGGACGCCCGCTCGGACCTCTTCTCGCTCGGCTCGTCGCTCTACTACCTGCTGACGGGCAGCCGCCCATTCGTCGGCGACAACGACGTCACCACCCTCTACGCCGTCGTCAACAAGGCCCACCGCCCCCTGTCCGAGATCCGGCCCGACGCCGCCGCCCTCATCGAGGTCGTCGAGAGCCTGCTGCAGAAGCAGCCGGACGACCGGCCGGCCTCGGCCCTCGAGGTCGTGGAGCAGCTGTCCCGCGCCGACGTCGCCTCCGCTGAGGAGGCCGCGGCCTTCCTGCGGCAGATTGAAGAGCTCTGACGACGACCGCCGGACCGCACTTGCGCAGCGCCGCTCGAGAACCCATGACGGCCGGGTGAGCCTCACCCCTGAACAGAAGCGCATTGTCGACGACGAAGTGGGCATGTCGGAGCGCGTCGCGCGCCGCGTGGCCCTCTCCCTGGCCCAGCAGTCGGCCGAGAAGACGCCCAAGAACAGGGCCCAGCTCGACTCCGCCCTGATGCAGCTGCGCGACGACATCGCCGAGGCCCGCGGCGAAGACGTGGCACCCCTGCTCGCCGAGATGATGCGCACCGCCGGTGTCGCCGCCGTCGACATGCCGAAGGCCCAGGGCTCGGTGGACCCGCAGGCGCCCTACTTCGGCCACCTCCGCCTCGAGGAGGGCGGCCGCAAGCGCGACGTCCTCATCGGGCGGCGCGGCATGATTGATCGCGAGGCCGGCGTCGTCATCGTCGACTGGCGCAATGCCCCGGTGAGCCGCATCTACTACCGCTACGACGAGGGCGACGACTACGAGGAGGAGCTCGGCGAGCAGGTGCGCGAGGGCAGCGTTCTCGTGCGCCGCACGCTGACGTTCCAGCGTGGACGGTTGCTGCGCATCCGCTGCCCGTCTGGCACCTTCGCCCATCGTCACGGCGCCGACGGCAAGCCCGAAGAATGGGTGGCCCTCGTCGCCGGGGAGGCCCCCGAGCTGCGCGGCGGCGTTGGCGTCGCGGTGCGCGCGCCCTCGCCGGCGGACCGCCGCCTCGGTCGCGGTGAGGCCGACCTGCGCGACGACAAACACCTGCCCGAGATCACGGCCCTCATCGACGCGAAGCAGTTCGACGCCATGACGACACCGACGTCGGGGCTCGTCATCCTCCAGGGCGGTGCTGGCTCCGGCAAGACGACCATCGCGCTGCATCGCGTGGCGTGGCTGACCTTCGAGGACAAGGTCCACTTCCGGCCCCAGCACATCCTCGTCGTCGTCGCCCAGCGGCAGCTGGTCCGCTACATCGAGCGCCTGCTGCCGAGCCTCGAGGTCCACGGGGTGCGCGTCATGGCGTACCTCGACTGGGTGAAGGCCGCCGTCGCCCGCGTGCTCGGCAAGAAGGCCCGCCGCGTCGTCGACGACGTCCCCCTCGACGTCGCCCGGGTGAAGAAGCACCCCGGCATGCTCAACGCGATCCGCCAGCAGGTGGAGCGGCGCACCGCCGAGGTCGACGCCGCGATCGTGGCCGCTGCCGCCGACCGCCCCGGCGCCGATGGCCTCATTGGCCGCTGGCGCTCGCGCCCCGAGCAGGCCCTCGTGCCCCGCATCGAGACCTTTCTCGACGTCGATCTCCGCGATCCGTCGTTCCCGCAGGACACCCGCGAGCGCGTGCGTCGCCCGGTCGCGCGCCTGCTCGAGAAGATCGCCGACCTCGTCGGCGAGTGGGAGGAGCTGGTCTCCGACGAGGGGCTCCTCGCCGCCGTCGACGTCGATGACAGCGTCCGGTCCACCTACCGCAGCCACGTGAAGCGCCAGCTCGAGGAGCCCGAGCCCCTCGACGACATCGACCCCGAGCATCGCGATCCCGTCGACAACGCCGTCGACCCCGACGACCCCATCGACGCCTTCGACGCCCATGACCTGCCCATCGTGCTCGCGATGCAGCTGCTGCGCCGCGGCACCATCGTCGACCACAGCGGCAACACCATCGCCCACGACCACATCGTCGTCGACGAAGCCCAGGACCTCTCGGCGCTCGAGCTTGCGCCGCTCATGGGCGCGGCCGGTGAGCGCCAGTCCATCACGCTGGCTGGCGACGTCGTGCAGAAGGTCGTCTTCGATAACGGCTACGAGACCTGGGAGGAGCTCGAGGCCCAGCTCGACTGGCTCAAGCGCAAGAAGTCCCTCGCCGTCGAGCCCCTGCAGCTCAGCTATCGCAGCACCGCCGAGGTCGTCGCCTTCGCCCGCGAGGTGCTCGGTCCGCTCGCCCCTGCCCGCGCCCCGCGCGCGGTCCGCAGCGGCGCCCCCGTCGAGGTCTTCTCCTTCGTCGACACCGGCGAAGAGGTTGCCTTCCTCGCCGACAACCTGCGGGTGCTGATGGCCCGCGAGCCCCAGGCCTCGTGCGCGGTGCTGCTGCGCTACCCCGAGCGCGCGAAGTTCTTCTTTGAGCGGCTCGGCGACGCCGAGGTGCCGCGTCTGCGGCTCGTCCTGCCCGGCGACGGCGCCGACATCGCCGACGACGAGTTCAGCTTCGCCCCGGGCATCGACGTCACCACCGTCGCGAAGGTGAAGGGTCTCGAGTACGACTACGTCATCCTCGTCGAGGTCACCGAGGCCATGTACCCCGAGGCGACGGCGTCGCGACACCTGCTGCACATCGGCGCGACCCGCGCCGCGCACCAGCTGTGGGTGACGACCTCGCTCGACACGCCCTCGCCGCTGCTGCCGCTCGAGCGCATCAAGGAGATCTGAGCCCCCTGACACGAAGCGAGCGCCCAACGGGCGCTCGCTTCCTTCATGGCCACGACGGCGACGACGACGACGTCACTGGATGCGGACGTTGACGGTCTTGCTGATGCCGGGCTCTTCCATGGTGATGCCGTAGAGCTGATCGGCGACCTCCATGGTCTTCTTGTTGTGGGTGATGACGATGAACTGGCTGATGGCCGAGACGTCCTTCACCATGTCGTTGAAGCGGCCGACGTTGGCCTCATCGAGCGGGGCATCGACCTCGTCGAGCAGACAGAACGGCGACGGCTTCAGCAGGAAGATCGCAAACAGCAGCGACACAGCCGTCAGCGCCTGCTCGCCGCCGGACATGAGGTTCACGCTGACGAGCTTCTTGCCCGGTGGCTGGGCGTAGATCTCGACGCCCGTCGTCAGCATGTCGTTCGGGTCGGTGAGGGCCAGCCACGCCTTGCCGCCGCGGAAGAGGCGCGGGAACACCTGCTGGAAGCGCTCGTTGATGCCTTCGAAAGTCTCCTGGAAGCGCTTCTTGGTCGTCCGGTTGATCTTGATGATCGCCTTCTCGAGCTGGTTGAGCGCGTGGGTGAGGTCATCGGCCTGCGTGCGCAGGAAGTCGTGGCGCTTCTCGAGCTCGCGACACTCATCGATGGCCGTGAGGTTGATGACGCCGAGGGCCTCGGCCTGACGCTCGAGGTCGATGAGGCGCCTGTCCATTTCGACGAGGGCATCGTCCGACGGCAGCGGCCGCAGGTGGTAGTCGTGGGCGACCTCGGCGGGCGTCGTGCGGTGCCGCTCGATGGTGCGATCGGTGAGGGCGTCGAGCTCGAGCTCGCGCTCGCGGATGCGCACCTGCAGCCCGGCGTGCTGCTCACGGGCCTGCTCGACGGTGGCCCGGGCCGCGCGGGCCTCGTGCTCCTTCAGGCGCGTCGCCTCCGAGCGCTTCTCCCAGGCGAGGCGCATCGCCTCGAGGGTCTCCTTGAGACCGACGCGCTCCTCGGCGAGCACCGCGAGCTGGCTGCGGGCCTCGGCCTCCTGCTTCATAAGGCGCTCGCGCTCGACGTGGCCGTCGGCGATCTGGGTCTCGAGGCGCTTGAGGCGCGATTCGAGATCCTTCGCCTGCGCCTCCTGCTGCTCGAGCGACTTCTTCAGCGTCTCGGTCCGTTCGGCGATCGACGCCGCCCGCACCTTCATCGTCGTCACCGCGTCCTGCTTCGCGGCGATGCCGGCCTCGAGCTCGATGAGCCCCTGGGCACGACCCTGCAGCTCGGTGTCGAGGCGACCGCGCAGGGCGTCGGCCTCGGCGAGCTGCTGCGTCTTCTGCTCGACGTCGGCGAGGGCCTGGGCGACGCTCTGGGCGAGGCGGGCCTCGTCGGCGCCGAGGCGTTCGATGCGTTGCACGACGCGGGTGAGGTCGTCGCCGACGCGCTTGTGGGTGCCCTTCACCTCGACGAGGCGGAGACTGAAGCTCTGGGCCCGCTCGGTGGCCCGCTGCAGCTGCTCATCGAGCCCCGCGAGGGCCGTGCGACGCGCCTCGACGGCGAGGTCCAGCTCCCGCTGGGCCTCGTCACGGGCGGCGACGTCTTCGGCGAGCTCACGCATCTCGCGCTTCTGCTTGAGGACGCCCTGGCCCTCCTTGTCGGCCACGCCGCCGCGGACGGCGCCGCTGGCGTCGAAGAGGTCGCCGGCGCGGGTCGCCAGCGTCACACCGGCTGCGCGCGCAGCCGGCCAGGCCTGCAGCGCCGCGTCGACGTCGTCGACGAGGAACAGACGCGAGAGCACCGCCGAGGCGGTCGCCGGGGCCTTCTTGCCGAGCTTCACGACGTCGAGGGCGCGGGTGGCGCCCGGGATCGTCACGTCGAGGGCGGGGGCGCTGGCGCTGTCGACGAGCAGCTCGGCGCGGCCGCGACCCTTGCCCTCGCGCAAGAACGCGATGGCGGCGCGGGCGGCGTCGTCATCGTCGACAACCACGGCCTGCAGGCGCGCGCCGAGGCCGGCCTCGATGGTTGCCTCCCACGCGGCGTCGGCCTCGAAGAGATCGACGAGCAGCTTCGCGCGGCCCTCGAGGGGACCGCCGCGCTTCAGGAGGGCTCGCACCGACTCCGGTGACTGCTCGTAGCGGGCGTGGATCTCCTCGAGGGACGACAGCCGCGAGCGCCGCTTCTGCAGTTCGCTGCGGGCGTCGTCGGCGCTGCGCTGGGCCGCCTGCAGCCCCTGCTTCTCGGCGACGATGGCGTCGGAGGCAGCCTTGCGCTCGGCCTCGGCAGCGAGCTTCTCCGTCTCGACGGCGACGCGCTCGGCGTCGTGCTGCGCGAAGGCCTCCTCGAGGCGGGTCTTCTCGTCGAGGAGCGGGGCGCGCTCCTGGGCGAGCGCCTCGCGGCGCTTCTCCATGTCGGCGGCGGACGTCTTCTGGTTGTTGACCTCGGCGCCGAGTTTCGCGAGGCGCCCGGCGGTGTCGATGACCTGACGGCGGAGCGCCTCGACAGCAGAGGCCTCGGCGGCGCGCTTCTGGCGTTGCTCCTCGAGTTCCTTGATGGCGCCCTCGAGATTGCCACCGTCGCTCTGGGCTTCAGAGAACAGGGCCCGCTGATTCTGCATCAGCTCGGCGCGGATGCCCTCGACGACGGCGCGCTGCTCGCGGATCTTGTCGATGTCGACGGCGGCCTCTTCGTCGCGCTTCTTGCTGGCCTCGTAGTCCTTCTTGCTGTGCTCGGCCGCCTGTTGGGCGAGGGCGATGCCGGCGTCGACCTCATAGAGGCGGGCCTGCTTGTCGTTGAGGGCCCGCTCCTCGTCGAGCAGCCCACGACGCTCCTCGTCGATGCTCGCCTCGAGGGCGGCGACGCGCTCCACCTCGTCCTTGATGCTGGCGGTGAGGCTCTCGTAGAGCCCGCGATCGAAGTTCATGGCGTTGGTGAGTTCGAAGAAGCGCAGCACGGCGAGGTGCAGCTCGATCTCGCGGGCTTCGGCCTTGAGTTCCTTGAACTTCTCGGCCTTCTTCGCCTGACGACGCAGCGAGCCGAGACGCTTGCCAAGCTCCTTCGTGACGTCGTCGATGCGCTGCAGGTTCTGGCGCGTCGACTCCATCTTGCGGGTCGCCTGCTCCTTGCGCGCCTTGTACTTCGTGATGCCGGCGGCTTCTTCGATGATGCGGCGCCGCTCCTCGGGCTTCACCCGCATGATCTCGGCAACCTGACCCTGGCTGATGATCGAGTAGGCGCGGGTGCCGATGCCGGTGCCGAGAAAGAGGTCGTGCACGTCCTTGAGGCGGCACGGCGTCTTGTTGATCTCGTACTCGCTCTCGCCGTCGCGGTAGAGGCGACGGGTCACCTGGATCTCGGGGACGTGGGCGTACTCGGGCGGCAGGCCGGGGCCGTCGTTGTCGAACGACAGCGTCACCTCGGCCATGCCGACGGGGCCACGCACCGCCGAGCCGTTGAAGATGACGTCCTGCATCGAGCCGCCGCGCAGCATGCGGGCCGACTGCTCGCCCATGGCCCAGCGGATGGCGTCGACGATGTTGGACTTGCCGCAGCCGTTGGGGCCCACGACGCCGGTGATCCCCTGCCCGAAGCGGATGCTCGTGCGGTCGGCGAAGGACTTGAAACCCTGGATGTCGAGGCGCTGGATCTTCACGGCGGAGGCTTTGCACGTCGACGACGGCTTCGGCAACCCGGTCTGGCGGGGCAAAAGCCTGAGTGAATCCGGCAGTTTACGGCGCACGCCCCATATGGGAGCGGGTCTCATGACCGACCACCTGTCCGTCGTCGACCACGGCGCCGTCCGCGTCCTCACCCTCGCGCAGCCGGCGCGCCGCAACGCGCTGACCCCGGCGATGCTCAGTGCCCTGCGCGCCGCCCTGCCGACGGCGCCGGCGTCGCCCGATCAGCCCCTGCGCGTCGTCATCGTCGAGGGCGCCGACGGCGTCTTCTCCGCCGGCTTCGATCTCGAGGCCCTCGACGAGGTCGAGCGGGCCCGCGGCGTCGACCCCATCACGCCGGCTGCCGACGCGATCGCCGCCTGCCCGGTGCCCGTGATCGCCGCCGTCGACGGCCACTGCCACGGCGGCGCCGTCGAGCTGTGCGCGGCCTGCCCCATCGTCGTCGCCGCGCGCGGCACGCGCTTCTCGGTCCCGGCGGTGCGCCTCGGCCTCGTCTACCCGGCCGCCGGACTGCGTCGCTTCCGTCGTCGCCTCGGCGCCGCCGCGGAGCGCGTGCTGCTCACCGGCCACGCCTTCTCGGCCGACGACGCCCGCGCCTGGGGCCTCGTCCACGACGTCGTCGACGACGCCCGCGCGGCGGCGCGCCTGCTCGCCGACACGATCGCGGCGGCGGCGCCGATCGCGGTGGCGGGGACCCTCGCGGCGCTTCGCGCCATCGACGACGGCGACGACGACGCCATCGCCGCCGCCCGCGTGCGGGCCCTCGCCAGCGACGACTTCCGCGAGGGGCTGCTGGCCTGGAAACAGAAGCGGCCCCCGGTGTTCGGGGGCCGCTAGCAGGTTGCTGAAAAAGGCCGCTTTGGGCCTTTTTCAGCAACCCTGCTAGGTACTTCTGGGCCTCGTCTCCGACGAGGCCGGATCAACACCTAGCAGGTGCTGAAAAACGCAAAGCCGT
>Ga0172373_10004523_pt1 | contig 19527 bp, 6 predicted proteins | sample Lak10m_2_FD_114546 | JGI IMG/M metagenome (GOLD analysis project Ga0172373, IMG submission 114546) | Freshwater microbial communities from Kabuno Bay, South-Kivu, Congo - kab_092012_10m | ecosystem: Environmental > Aquatic > Freshwater > Lake | place: Democratic Republic of the Congo: South-Kivu...
GACGGTCAGGCTTTGCAGGATGATGACGAAATAATTAGGGCCTTCGGCATCGCCGCCGGACTCGTCCTGGCCGAAATTGACGACGCTGAAATCCGGGCTTTGGCTGCGGAACTCAAGCTTGAGCCAATCGGCGCTGCGGGCCTGTTTCGCAATTTGCACTTCATCGAGCAGGCCCAGCAAAGCTTCGCCGATCAGCAGTGACGGATTCATTGCCGCCAGGGTAATCGGCGTATTACCGACCGGCTGCCCATTCAGGTACAAGGTCAAACGGTCTTTTTGCGCGGTCATCGCGATGTGCTGCCATTGGTTCAGCGTGATCGGGGCGGCGGCGGTTTTCACCTCGCCCTGGGCATTACGATATACGCCGGTCAAGGCCGTGCCTTGTAACGTCAAGGCCAATTTGTTGTCACCGTCTATCGCTTGCACCAGCACGGCATCCTGGGCCTGGTCGATTTTCGCCCAGGTGCTGAAGGTCCACCCGGTTTCCTGCGCAATCGCCAGCGCCGGCGCGGCGTTGACGTTAATGCCGCCGCTACCGTCGAATTTCGCCGCCGCGCCGATCCAGCCCGCAGGGTCGATGACGGCTTTGGATTCGGCCGCATGCATCGCGTAGGCGGTTGCGTCCTGCGGCAAGGTTTCGCCTGCGTTGAAATGGTAAACCAGCGCCTGATTAACGTCGTAAATGCCTTTCGGGTCGGACGCATCGGCGACCTTGGCATTGCCGTAGTAGAGGCTGAACGTGTCGGCGCCGACGCCGCCGCGCACCGTCGGCAGCTTGACCCAAACCAGGCCCAGTTCGGCCAAGGCATCGACTTTTTCGACAGCGTATTTCAATGCGGTTTTGTCATCGAGCATAAAACGCAGGTCTTTGCCGTTTTCGGCGAGTTCGGCGAAATAGCCGAAATTGCCGGTATGCAAGCGCAGCAGCAGCGGGAAATCGCTAAGCGTTTCCTGGATGTCGGCACCGGTCGCACCGGCGTCCAACGTCAACGGCTTGCGTGACGACCAGTCGTTGTTCCACCAGGCCAATGCGACCGTCGGCAGCATTAACAGCAATAAGCCCAGTTTAAAAGATTTGGTGATTTTTTTCATCGCTAAGGTTTGCCTAATTACAAAATCATGTAGGGTATGCATACTATCCGCCGCAGCCCGCCTTGCCTTCGCGCACATCGGCGACGCTGCAATCGCCGTAACCGATGACATCGACGCTGAGCAGGCTGACGGCGGATTTTTTCCGCTCGTCATCGCTGTTTTTATCCTCGTCATCATCATTCGCTGCGGTGGCCTGCTTGGCGGCGCTGGCCGCGGCGCTCGCGGCGCCGGCCGGGGTCACGGGCGGGGCAACCGCCGTCGGCACGCCGACCGAACCGCCGGACGCCGAAATATTGGATGCACCGACGACGGCGGTGGCCGCAATCACGATATTCCCGCCGCTGATGCCTGCTTCGCCGGCGTCGACGATACCGGCCGGCGCGGCCAGGAAGACATTGCCCTGTTTTTTCGTCTTGTCCTGCGGATTGATCGTCTGGATGCCGCTGCCGGACACAATCGGCGGGAAAATCGTGATGATGTTGCCTTTCGCATCGACACTGGTGATCGGCGCCGGCGCCGAAATCGCCGACTTGGCGCCTTTGCCGGCATCGATATTGCCTTCGGACGACCAGATCGCGATGTCGCCGCCGCCCATCGTGAACACGCGCGATTGGTTGACATTGAAATTGCCTTGGCTGAACGCGTTCACGTCGCCTTCCTGCTGCGCGACAATACCGAGTTCATCGGCGCCCTTGGAGATACCGCCGACTTTTCCGGCCAAACCGACATTGACCTCACCGCCCGGTGCGGCAATGTTAATGCCGCCGCCCGCCAGCGTTTTAACCTGGCTGAACACCAACGACAAATCACCTTGATAATCACTGTCGGGGAATAACGCGGCAATCGCATCGAAACCTTGTTCGTATAAAGCTTTGCGTTCGGATTCCGGCGCGGCGGCGGCTTTTAGCGCGGACAGTTTGATTTCATTGAACAATACGTCGAGCAACAGTTTTTGCTTCAGCGTGTCGGGGGCCAGGCGCAGAATGAACAGTTTTTCCTCGGGTGATAAACCGGCCAGCTTATCACTGCCGTTATCGTCGAGAATTTTCAAGCCCGCTAGATAACCGCTGTCCGGCGTGAAATAGCTGTCGATAAAACCGGCATAATCGACCCGGCCGTTAATGCCGGTAAAGAGGTCGATGCCCGCCCCGCTCGCCGCCAGCGCCGAGTTCTTGGTATTGCCTATCGTGTTGACGCCCGCCGAACCGCCGAGGCTAATGTCTCGTCCTGCCTGGATTTGCAACTGTCCCGGCCCGCCCAGTTCGATTTGCTTATCATTGGCCTGCACGATGCCGTCGCCGTCGATCAGCGCATCGAAGCGAATGTCGCGCCCGGCCTTGACCTGTGTGACATCACTGAGCGCCAGGTTTTGCCCGGACAAGCTCAGGTTGCTGATGTCCCGGCCGGCAATGAAGTCGGCGGCTTGCGGCAAAAAGAACGTCACTTCCGAACTGGACGAAAACGCGATGTCGCCCTGTTTCGCGATGATCGCCGGTGTTGACACATCGCCGCTATGCAGCGGCACGGCGGCGTGAATCAGCGTCGCGTCCGGCGTGGATGGGTCGAGGCGTTCGCGCGCCCGGATCAGGCCGTCGCTAAGACTGCCTTCCAATTGCTGCGCCGGCGCATCGACGCCAGGCAGGAATGCCGGGTCGGCGTCCGACATATTGATGTTGATTAATTGCGCGGCGTCGCTGTCGGTGCCGATATTGCGGCCCGCCAATAATTCCAGCTCGCCTTGCGCCGATGGGAATAAGGTCATCGAATGATTGATGCGGATATCGCCGGACAAGGCCAGCGCATGCAGGCTACCCGGATACACCGCGTATTCGAAGCCCGATGACGCGCTGGTATCCAGGTTCTTCGACAACCGAATCGCATCGACATCGTTTTGCAGAACGACGTTGCCGGCGGTTGTGTTGATATTGACCGCGCCGGTATCGCCGTAAGTGAAGAATCTCGAATCGCTACCGGCGGCCAGCGGCAAGACGCCGCTTTGTTTGAGCACGGTGGGATTGAAGACCGACGCGATGACGGCATCCTGGCGGGCATTGATGTTAAAACTGCCGTCGCCCAGTTCGACGATTGCGCCGAGCTGGCCTGGCGAGCGCGCGACGCTGCCGCCGGCGTCCAGAGTGCCGGCGCCGCGGCCGACATAATATTCACCGCCGATGATGTTATTGCCCGCCGTGATGTGTAAATCGCCGCCGCCGTTGATGACGGTATGGTTCGCCGCCCATTGGTTGGTTGCATCACTCAGGGTGCCGAACGGCTTGCCGGTGGTCGGCAGCATCACCGACAGGTTGCGCACATCGCCGCCCGCCTCGACGCTGACATCGCCGCCGCCCAGCGTGCCGAGGTTCTGGTTGAAACTGCGCTTGCCTTTGGAGGAAATGCCGTTCACGGCGTTCGTGCGGTCGCCGCTGATGTTGATGCCCCACGCGGTCGGCCGGTTGTTGTCGCTGATGACGCCGCTACGCACCAGCCAGTCGCCGATTTCCTGCCCGGTGTTGACGCCGTCGATATTCCCACCGGCGTTGAGTTTGATGGCGCCGCCGTCTGTGGGGTATTCGGCGATGCTGAACACCAGCCCCAATAAAGTCTCGTTGAAATAACCGTAGCGCAACAGCGTATTCATTTGCCCGGCATCCAGCCGGTTCAGGTAGGCGGCGTCGGTTTCGCCGGCCAGCTTTGCCGGCACGCCAGGTACGGCACCGCTCAACAACTGTCCGCGCGTGTATTCGGCCGGCCTGCCCATCGTATAAACGGCGGCGGCCGCCGTCGGGTCGCCGGCATCGGCGACAAATTGAATGTCGCCGCCCGCGGCGATGGCTATGTCGCCGGTGCCGGTCCTGACCATGACTTGGCTATTGACTTTCTGGCCGCTACCGAAAGGGTCGGGCGCAAGATAGCTGTTTGCGAGCTTGACATCACCGTCGGCAATCAAATGGTAGCTCCACGATAGCCCCGCTTGCAGCAAATCCTGTAATTGAGTCGACGATTGGCCGGGGATGAAGGCCGTTGCGAACGCATCGCTTAAGGTCGCGTCGATGTTTAAATCAGCGCCCGCCCTTAGCGTTAAAAAACCCGGCAATGTTTTGTCGCCTTGCGCGTCGGTATAGCGCCAGCCCAGTAAATCCCACGGGTTTGCGAGAGTTAAGTCGCCGCTGCCGCGTATTTCAAGGCCCGGCAATACGCTGATGGGGGTGCCGGATGCGTTTGCCAATACCGGCGCGGCATCCATAAAGGCATCGGTGTCTTGTTGCCAGGCCTTGATGTCGGCGGTTTTAATCGCCGTCTGCCCATCGTAGACGCGGGTCGCTTCGAGCACTACGCCGTCGGCCCCGGTGATATGGGCATTGACGGCGCTGATGTTGACGGTATGCCGCGCATCGTCACGGCCGGTGCGCAAATGCACGGCGCCGCCCGAAGCGCCGGAAACATCGATCACTGCACCGTTCTGGGATAAATCCAGCAAGCCGCTGCCGCTATCGTCACGGTGTACGGTATCCAGCATGACGCTGCCGCCAGCCTCGCCGGCGCTGCCCGCCGTCGCGGAAATGTTGCCGCTTGCGGCCAAGGTAATGCCGTTTCTGCCGTAAATCGACACGTCGCCGGCTTTAGCGCCGTTCGCGGCTATCGCTCCGGCTATCGTGACTTCGCCCTGGTCGGCGCTGAGTTCAAAGCGATGCGCATTGACGGTGTCGGTCGCGGCTATCGTGACATCGCCTATGCGTTGTTCCAATTGCACCGCTTCGGTGAAACCGGCGTCCGCTAATTTACCGTTAAGCTCGGAAAAGCCGCCGGCGCCGAAGGTATCGGCAGCCAGCCGGAATTTACCTTGCGTGTCGCCGCCATGAGCACTGACGATCCCGTCCCAGTTGAACCGGCCGCCGGTATTGACCGAGAGCATCCCGGCGTCGCCGCGATACGTTGCGCCGTCGGTCGCACCGTCCAGGTTGATGTTCGCGCCGGACGCCAAGTTGACATCGCCTTGAGCCGCCGACAACAGCGCGTTGCCCGCCGATGCATATTTAACCCGGTCGGCAAACGTGATTGCCCGGCCTGAGACATCAATACGCGAACCGCTGTCCAACGTGACATCGCCGTTCAAGGCCGTGAGTTTCAGGATACCGGACGGCAGGTCGAATTGTCCGCTGCTGTTGATCGCATCGCCGGTAACGGACCAGCTTGCGCCTAAGCCTACAGACCCTGCCGCATCGCTTGCGCCGGCAGAGCCGATAACTACCCTGTGACCTGTTGCGTCTATGCTCGTCGTCGCGCCGGCGTCGCCGATAAAATGGCCGGCCTTCAGGTTCAAATCGCCGGCGACTTTTAAATATCCGGCATCGCTCAGCGAACTTTGCCCGGTCGTCGCATCCACTGTTTGCCCGAGTCCTTTAATCGCCGTCACGGCGTTCAGCTTGACTTGCCCGAAGCCGTTGATCGCGTAATTGCCGCCGCCCAGTTGTATCTCGTCGGCATTCAGCGTCAATGTCCCGGTGCCGGTGCCGGTGCTTCCGGCCTTCGCGCCGGTATTGACCAACCGGATAACATCCGCCGTCAAGATTGCGCCAAGGCCGGCATTGTTATAACCGTTGATTTGCGCGGCATCGATGCCGAGCAATCCGGTGTTGACGGCAACTGCCCCGTAAATATCGACATCGCTACGGCTGCCCAGTTTTAATTCGTCCAGGCTGAATTCGGTCGCCGACAGCACCAGGCCCGAGGTAGCGACCGGCGCATCACCTAAGCTGATCTTACCGGCGTTGAGCGCCAACGAGCCGCCCTGCATGTCGATAACGCCGTCGAACACGGTGTCTTGGGTCGAATCCAACAACATCGAATGGCCGGATTTAAGATGTGCGCCGTTTTCGACAACCAAGGTTCCCGACTTGCCGCTTACGGTTTTATCCCGGCTGACGTCGGCCTGGGCTGAAGACGACACGCGCACGAATGCGCCGTCGCTGTTGTTTTGCCCCTGGTTTGAGAGGCTCAGCGCGATACCGCCGTTATCGCTTTTGCCGGTGCTTTCGACGATAGCGCCGGATTTAAGCCGTAATTCGTTTTTCGCCGCGAGCAGGATTTCATCGCCCTGCAATACCGCATCACCCGCGATGGACAAGGTTTGCGACGCAACCGTTACGTGTTGGCCGTTTTGGCTTTTGCTGCGCACGCCGCCGAGCAACAGGCTGGGAGCATCGAGCTGGTTTAAGTCCTCGGCCAACAAGTTCACGGTATCGGCATCGCCGCCCGCGACCTCCTCGCGGCGACCGACGATCGCCAGATGGTCGGCGCTGATGTCGACCTGGCCGCCCAAGCCGCCGCCGAATGGCGCGGCCGACAATTGCGCGCCCAGGGACAAGCCGGTTTGCGCGACGATCGCAAGGCTGCCGGCATCTTGCGGCAAAGCGGGAGCCGTTACGCCGTCAGCTTTAGCCTTGTCGGTGAAAAACGCATTAGCCAAATAATCGGTGTATTGCGAACGCGTGCGCGCAATGCTGCCCGGCTCCACGGCAAAGCCCTGCCAACGCGAGTCGGCCGTGCCGGCATCGGCAACGCCGTAACGGCCCGCAACGATCGTAGTCCCGGCGAGATCGGTAACGCTGAGATCCGGCTGCATGTCGCGCGTGCCGGCTTGCGGCGTGACCAGGTATGCACCGGGCAACAACGCGTAATGCGCCGGCAGCAGCGTGTACCAGCCGGCCGCAAGACCCGCGCCGGTGTTGAGATAAACGCTGTCGCCGACGTTGAGCCCCGACGCCGAAAACTCCTGCGGATCGTAAGGCGTCAGCGCGTTGCCGAGTCCCGGCAGCACGGCGTATTTTTGCGTATAGCCCGCTGCATTGGCGTCCAGCACATCGACCGAACCGCCTGGGCCGGTGATGAACTCGTAAGCATAGAGGTCGCCGCCGCCGGACAGGTCGACTTTCGCACCGTCGTTTAGCGCGAGGTTCTTACCGTTTAATACAAGGCGTTTTTCCGGCGGGCTGTCGATGACGATATTGGTGTTGCCGGTGCTGTCCAAGGGATACAGCCAGTTCAAGCCGCCCGAACCCTGGCCGAACGGTACGGTCAGGCCGTCGCCGGAAACCGACGTCAGGCTGCCGTCGGCCAGGGTCAATTGCTGGCCGGCATTGAACGTCAACGAGCCGAACGGGGCTTTGACGACGCCTTGCTGGATGATGTTCGGCGCGCTGATCGTCAGTGCGCCGCCGGCTGAGTAAACGGGCGCCGGCGTACCGTCATTTTTAAAGATTTTTACCGTCGCCTGATCACCGCCGCTGACCGAAATCTTGTAATTGCTCAAGGTCGCGGGATAAAGCTGGTCGGCCTTGATCGTCAAATCGCCGGCCAATTTCAGCTCGCCCAGGTAATCCTTGGTATCCGAGCGGACCCGGATGCCGACCGTGCGTACATCGCCCTTGCTGTCCAATTTGACTTTGTTAAAGCCGCTAAAACTTAAGCCGCCGACCAGGTCGATAGCTTTCGCGTTGACATTGAAGGTTCCGGTTCCGGTTTTGGCGCTTGGGGCCAGCGTGGTTGAGAATTTACCGTCGCCGAGGTCAGTATCGATGCGGCTTTGCGTCGAACCCAGCACCGCGTAGGCGCTGTTCAGGGCGACCCGGCTGTCGGTCGTTTGCAACATCGGCGTATCGAGCACGATTTGCCGCGCCGCCGCCAGTTGCACATCGCAGTTAAACTGGATTTTGCCGGTGTATTTGCCGCTCGCGCCGAGCACATCGGTTTTGAACGACAGCGCATCGAAACCGGCGCTGTTGATTTGTCCGTCGTTAAAGAAGGCCCTGCCGCTGTACAGGTTCGACGCAAGGCTGCCGCCTTGGTCCAAGGTATCGGGAATCACGCTGCCGTCATCGGCGGAAATCATGATCGTCCTCGGTAAGGCGGTGTTGACGTCGTCGGGGAATAAGCCGTCGCCAATCGGGATCAGCGGCTTGTTACGCAGACCGCGATTCAGTTCGACATGCAGCGAACCGCCCGCCGCGCTGCCGCCGCCGCTTTGCGCGCGTAACATACCGTCCGCCAGGATGCCTTCGCCGGCTGTCAACGCGATGTTGCCGCCGTCCGATGCGATGGTTTTGCTGACGACGTTGACACCGTTGCCGGAATCGGCTGTTTCCTGGAGGTCCAGGTTTTCCGACGCGCCGGATACATTGATGATGGAACCTGCGCGGGTCACGATGTAGCCGCGTTTAGCAGTCAAGCTGATGTCGCCGCCGGACAACACTTCGCCGTTTTTTAAGCCGTAGGCGTTCAGTTCCGGCTTGAATACGCCTTTTGCCAATAGACGGCTGCCTTCGCCCAGCCAGATGCCTTGGGATGAGAAGAAGCCTTTGTCGCCGCCGGCCGGCGTATTGATAGTAATCGCGATGTCGCCGCCCGGCGCACTGATCGTACCGTCCACGAATACCGAGGTATCGGAGTTAAGTGCTACGTTAGCGCCCGCATCGGTGTTAATGGCTGCGCCTTGGCCTATCGTCAGCGCTTCATTACGGTTTTGCGCGAGCAACTCACTGAACGACAGGCTCAGGTTGGCGGCCTTGCGCGTGCTGTCCGGCAGCGTAACGATCTGGCTGAAATCCCCGATGTGGCTGCCGCTGGCCTGCGCCGTCACATTATCGCTGAGCAGCAGGTTAAGCTGTTGCGGTTCCAGCTTGACCTTATCGGCGACTTTCAGGCCGTACAGGTTCGATGTGACCGAGTAATCGGCAAAACCGCCTGCGCGGAAAAAACCGGGATCCAGGATTAACGGCGTAGTCGTCGCATCCGCGCGGACAGGCGCATCGGCGGCAGCACCGATCACGACTTCATTCGTGCCGAGGCTTAAGCGGCCGCCTTCGGCGATGCCGTAAGCGCTCAGCTCGCCGTTTAAAACCAGGCTGGACGACGCGCCGCCGCCATCGTGCGTCGCCGCGCTCAGGCTGATCGATCCGCCCTGCCCCGCCGTGATTCTGGCTTCGCTATCCAGCAATCCGCCACCGCCGGCATCGATACGGCTGCCTTGCTCCAAGCGTAAATCGCCTTGCTCGGACACCAACGTCACGCTGCCGCCGTCATTGGCGATCAGGCCTAAAGCGCGGCCTTGCCGGCTGTCCAGCCAATCGTTGACCCATAGTCCCGCGACATCGATGACGGCGTTGTCGCCCAGCGTAATCGCGCTGGGCAGCAGTGCATCGTTCACGCTAACCGGCTTCAGGCTAACGTCGCCGGACGGCGCGCTAATCGCACCCTGTATATCGAAGCCCGCCGCCGACAGGTTCAGGCGACCGTCAGTCGGCAAGTCCAGGTCGGCCTCTTTTTGCAGGCTGACCGCACCGTTGGTCTTGATGCTGACGTTGCTGATGCCGGAGCGCTTGAACAAACCGGCGTCGATAATCAGCGCGGCGGCCTCGGTAGCACCGTCGGCCTTTCTCGGCAAGGCCTCGTCGAAGTTGAGGTCGGTCAACGCCGCATCCTGATTGAAGACGACATCCTGTTTGCCGAACAGGTTATTATTGTTCAAGTCAAGCGCCAGAGTGCCGCCGTCCGCACGCTCATCGACCGTTCTTTGCAGCGTGCCGGCTATCGTCGAACCGTCCAGCGCGCCGTTCAAGCGGGTTTCATAAGCGCTGATATTGAGCGTGCCGCCTGCTTTGCCTTCGCTATAGCCGGTTTCAAAATGTTTGACGGCCAAGCCCGGAATCGTCCAGCTTTCGGTAACGCCCCATTTTGGATGATTGTCGGAAACGACGCCCAAGATGCTGTCGTAATGGCGGTCGGCGTCGGCCGTAGCAATATCATACAGCTTGCCGCCGGCAAGCAGCTTGGTCGTTTCGATAAAGCCGTCCTGATAATCCACCGAGCCGCCGGAGAAATCGATGCTGCTGCCAGTCTGCGTGACGACATCGCCGCTGGATTTTAAATTAACGGTACCGCCGGAGGTGCTGCGCTCGTCGATATTGCGGGCGATGCGGTCAACCGCGCCCTTGATGTCGGCCACCGGTATCGTCGCGGCAGTCAGTTTGCCGTCGGCATCGTAACTTAGCTTGGCGTCGCGAATATCGACCGAAACCGTCTGCCCGAACAGCACGCCGTCGCGTTGCAGCGGCGCATCGCGTAATTCGTTTTTGCGCAATTCCACGTTGACGGTATTGCGTTCCATCGGAAGTTGCACGTCTTTGACGCCGGACGCATCGATGACGCTGCCCGACGCCATAAAAATGCGCGCATCGCCTTTTTCCGCGCTGTCCGCCGGGTTGTCGACGGCGCTGATGTCGATAACGCCGGATTTTGCCTGCACCGTGGATTTATCATGCAAATAAACATCATGGCCGCTGATTTCGATTTTTGAGCGGTTTTGCGCCTGCGCGTCGATGGCCGTCGCGGTTTTATCAGCATCGAGCGCTACCCCGGTCACGCTGCCGCCTGCCAGGTGTACGACGGCTTCAGTGCCCAGGCCGTCGTCGAGCTCGGCCGTCCTGAGCGTGGCCTTCGGCAACAGTTTGCCGCCGGTGCCGGACGGGTCTTGTATGCCTTCGCGGGCGAGCAAGCGAACCGAGCCGTTCAGGCTGACCGAGGTCGTCGCCGACGCGATGCCTTGCTGGTTGACGGCAAAACCCATCAGGCTTGCGTTGCCGCGCTCGGCCAGCACTTTGCCCATGTTGTTGACTTCGCCGCCGGTGCCGACTTCGACCAGCAAGCCGCGGATATCCGAATCGCTGCCGGCTTCCTGCAAATACACCTTGTCTTTCGCCGCCGCGAGTATTGTTTGGCCGTCCGGCGTTTCTATCGTGCCGGCGTTATTGACGACAGGGGCCGCGATGATGACGCGGCCGCCCGCCGCATTGGTCTTAATATGCGCGCCTTGCTCGATAAAAATTTGGATCTTGATTTTGTTGCCGTGCTGGTCGAGCACGGCATTGCCTTGCGTGTCTTTTAGATAGAGCTCGCCCCCGCCTTGCAACGCGGCGTCGCCGTTGTTCTCGAAGGCCTTTGTGAGACCGTTCTGGAATACGGCGTCGCTGATGCCCAAGGTCGTCGCGACCAGCGAATTGACATTGATTTGCGAATTTTGGCCGAACACAAAGCCGTTCTGGTTGACGAGATAAACCTGGCCGTTGGCTGTCAGCGAACCCATGATACGGCTCGCATCGCCCTGGTGGATGTTGTTCAGCGCCACCGACGTCGGGGCCGGCTGGTCGAAACGCACGCTGTTGTCGCTACCGATATTAAAGCTGTTCCAGTCGATGCGGGCCTTGTCGCTGCCTTGCGTGATCGTCATTGCATTGCCGGACACCGCCGCCGTTGCCTGGCCTTGTGTTGCGATGTCGACCGGCGTGTTGGACAATGTTACAGGTGCTGTAGGAACGGGCAGTTCGGCATGGGCGATACCGGTGCTGATGACCAGCACGGCGCGGATTGCCGACGTTAAGTTTTTAATCGTGTAGGGTACGCATTTAAAATTCATAAGCCACCTTAAAATCGACCCGTTGATTGCCGACATCGATTGTGCCTTGTTTTTCCAGCGGATAGGCCCAGTCGAATTCGCCCAGCCAATGTTTGAACATCTGCATCCGAAGCCCCGCGCCGGTGCCGGCAAGCCGGTAATACGTGGGGCTCGGCGACAAGGCATCCTGTATCCACAAATAGGCGTAATCGAAAAAAACATGCGCGCGCAGGTTCTGCGCGAAATCCCAATCCTGCTTCAACGACGGGCTTTGCAGTTCGAGGGACAGGTTGATACCGTCATCGCCCAGCAGTTGTGTCTGGTGATAGCCGCGCACACTTTGCGGGCCGCCGGCGGCAAATTGCTCGTTGCTGATCAGCGGCGTATTGGTGATTTGGCCGGAGGCGCGTCCGGCAAGCCGCAAATCCCACGGCAATTCGCGCAGGTGTTTGAGCTCGGTCGTGAAATAGGCGTAATCGGATTTCGCCTTGAAGCGCCGGTTCTCGAATTCCTGTTGATCGTTGCCGACGCCGCGCAGCGAGAAATGGACGGCCGAACTGAGCGAGGTCATCACGCCTGGATAACGCCAACTGCCGTCGTAGCCGATTTGCAAAGGCAGGTAACTGATCGGCGAGGTTTGCTGGTCCTGGCCTTGCTGCGTGACGCCCTGGTTAAAGCTTTTGTAATCGAAACCGAGCGTCAGGCTGTGATTATAGGCAGCGATACCCGGCAGCGGTTTAATCAGCCGCACGCCGTAGATCGCACCGGTGCCGACCACGGACAGGCCGCCGACGCTGGCGCCCAGTTCGGTATTCGAGCTGATGCCGATGCCGTACAGCGCGAGCTGCGTATCGGCCCAGCCGGTCGGCAAGACATAAGTCCCGGACCAGACCTCGACTTCGTCGGCATTTTCAGGCGACACCTGGTATTGCAGCGATGCGCTGTGGAAACTTTGCCAAAGATTATCGTAGCGCACCGAGCCGATCAGCCTTGAGCGTGACGTGCTTTCCGAATTGCGGCCGTTCATCTCCAGGCTGCCGTGCAAAGGCAAGGTATCTTTCACGCGCAATTCCACTTCAGTTTTGCCGGGCGTGGTTCCGGCGCGAAAAATCGGCGTGACTTGCCGGTCGGCCGATTCCTTAGCCAATTCGCCCACCTGTTCCTGCACCTTAGGCATGTAAGGCACTTGTCCCGCCGCGAGCGCCGGCACCTTGTCCCTGATCTTGCCGAGAAAAAAATAACGCGAGCCGGTAATTTTCAGGCGCTCGACGGTGCCTTCGACAACTTGAAGACGCACCAGGCCATCGACGACATCCTGCTCGGGTATATCCACCAATACCGTCGGATAGCCTTTATCTTTATATAAGGCTTCCAGCGTTTGCCGGGCTTTTTCGACATCATCAACAGTCTTGCCGTTGCCGAGGAAGGGATACAGCGTTTTTTCGACTAAAGCCTGGTCGAGCACGCTATTGCCGTCGACCTGCATTTCCAGCATATCGAAAGTCGGTAAGGCTTCTGGCTGTTGTCCAGCGGCGCTTGCCGATAAAGCGACTGAAAAAAGCAGTGCGCCGGTGCTTATCAATGCGTGTTGTACTAATTGCTTCATAAGGCCGGAATACTTATAGACGGTTTATCAAAAATGAGTTACGCGAAGTCGGGGAAGATGTGCTTACTAAACGATTGCTTAAAATTACCCATGCAAGCAGTTATTGTGCCAATAATTATCTATTTGATTTATATAACCTGTTTTTACAGATCTATCTATTGTGTTGTTGATATAGCAACAGTCGCTGCTGATTTCCTGTTGATATATCAGCAGTTATTGTTGCTGGCCTGTTCATACGGTAGCAGGGGTCGGGCAGCCAGCAGAGGATACTGATGACTGCCCGGATAGGGGGTGTTATTTCAATTGAATCTCGAGACCGCCGGCCGCGGCAGGATCGGCAACCGGGACGATTTCCGTATGTACGGCGCCGTTGTTTTTATGCGAAAAAGGCGCGACAGGGTTGCCGGCATCGAAAGGGATGCCGGCCGTGAAACCGCGCGGGTCGGCCGTGGTTGCAAACGCGCCGGTTTTACCCCAGGCTTGGGTAGTTGTGGCTTTACCCGCAATAGCCGGGCTGCCCAGCCCGTCCGCCAGGGTTTTCATGAGCTTGGTCTTGAGCGCCCATTGCGGATCGGCGCTTTTGTTTTTGCGATAAAGCACCACGCCTTCCGACCAGTAGGTATAGACGCCAGTCGCTACGTTTTCCAGCGTCGGCGCGTAGCCGTCTATACGGATATAGCGCCAGGGATCGCCGCCGGTTCCGCTTGCCGTAACCGAGGTGTTTTTATCGGCGGTGTTAATCGCGATGCCCCAACGTTTGGCATAACCCAAGCCGTCGACGACATTGTTAAAGCCCAGGATATTGGTGCCGTTTTGCCAGTCTTTGAGCAGCGTGCCGGTGTCGGAAATAATGATGGGCTGCTTGACAATAGGCAGCGAGGCGTCTTCGTCCACGGCGTTGTCGACCGTCTTGCCGGCAGGTCCGAAGGCGTTTTTAGTGCCCGGATAATTAAGGAATACGGAATAGGCCAATACGCTGGTTGCCGCACCGTTATTCCTTAAGCCCAACGCAACCGGCGTCAGGTTCAAGCCGGTAGTCGATTCCTTATAAGGTGCTGAAACGCCGGCGTCGGCCAGGATGCTGCTGTCCAGCAGGCTTTTGACGGCGTTGCCGTCGGTTTTATCGACGATCTTGACCTGGTCCCAGGCGCCAATCTTGCCTGCCAGCAGTGATGCGACGACGGTACGGTTAAGATTCGGCATATCCGTTTCGCTGTAATTGCCGATCACTGCGCTTTGCGGCAGCGAGCCTGCCCTTTTTTGCGCGGCTTGCAATGCCTTGTATAAATCCTGTGTGACCGCCACACCGTAGACCAGGCCCGCCGTAGGGATTACGGTAAAGTTTGTTGTTGATAGCTGGGTTAGGTTCAGCGGCCAGCCGGGTTCGGGCAGTCCTGTCGTCAATTCGTTCTGTTGATCGGGATAATTTTCAGTACCGGGTTTCAGTACGCTATTTGGGTCAACTGCGATAACGCCGCCGTCAGAAACCTTCTTGGTCAGATAGGTGCCGGCATTAGCCGCGCTAATCGTTTGCTTCCATGTTTTTGTGCCGTCGGCGACCCAGGCCGAGGCCGGTAAACCTTGAATATTAAGATGCTCAATAGGGATGCCGTTGATCAGCGGAATGACGCCATAACCCGTTCCGCCTCTCGTGCGCCTGATCAGCAGGATTTTCTTGCCGGCAAGGCCTGAACCCAGGTTGGCATGCCCGGTAAAATAATGGGCCGTCCAGTTAGAGCCAATGGAGCCGGTAACCGCATCGACATCGTTGAAGGTGTCGATGCTGTTGGTAGCCGCCAGCGTATCGGTGATGACCTGGGTATAGGCTTTATTGACAGCCACTGCGCCGGAAACACGGACAATAATATTCGGCGCCCCGTTCTGCCACGGGGTAAGGGCATTTGCGCTTTGCGAACCGATCAGCAGTGCGACGCTTAGGGCTAGGATGTTGGTTTTTTTCATATGAGTCTTCCTTACGAAAGTTAATAAAACGCGATATTGAAATAGGGGTTACAAGTCCGAGGACGGTAACTAAGTCACGATTGCAGCTACCATGCCAAAGCAATCGTTATTTATTCAACTATATAAATATTTATAAATCAAGCGTTTTATGCCGACGCCGATAGTTGCCCGGCTTAGCTAAAATAACAAATTGTTATAAAGTCGACATGATGCAATGCCGTATTGCCTGGAATCTACTCTGCGCCTTTTGTGGCTAAGGGTGCGCCAGTATCCGGCAGAAATATTTTTCGGCTTTTTCTCCGGCTTGTTTTTAAGCGTTTTACGTTGACATTTTTGCAGGTATCGCTATACGATATTTACTCCACTAAATAATGATTCGGAGCAATATATGAACACCTTTAATTTCCGCCAGTGGGCATTAATTTTTATACTTATGACCGGTTATGCCTCGCTGGGCCAGGCGGCATCAAGCTGCCTCGGCGGAGCCTCGACCGGATTCAAACTAAGCGGTTCGGTCAACCATCCAAAATCATTCACACCGACAACGCTGAGTCAATATCAAAGCTCCAAGATGACGGTGAGTTATTTTTCCGGTAGCGCGGGACTGGTCACCAAAACTTTCATCGGTGTTCCGTTTCGATTTAATCGCAGAAGCAGGCGTGATCACCGATTCCACACGAAAGAACGATATGCTTAGAAAATACCTGGTCATCAACGCCACCGATTGTTACCAGGTGATCGTTGCTGTTGCGGAAATCCTGCCATCCTTCGGCGGTCAGCAGGCTATGGTCGCTTTCGGGGCAGTCGATGAGACGGGCGCAATATTGCCTCTGGATGATACCGAAGGGGCCGTGAGGTTGGTGATACCTGGGGATAAGGCAGGTGGACGATACGTTTCCAATGTGAGCAATATTGTTGTCCGTTCGGCCCCCTAAGCAAATGCTAAAACGCTCGGCCGGTATCGCGGGCCGGGCGTTATTTTCATCACGCGGGATAAAAACGCAAAAGCAAGGCCCGCTTTTTGACTGGAGAAACCTATGCTGGACGTTGATATAAAATTCTCAAAAGGACGCTTACCGATCCAGGTTAAGTTTAAATTGAATCATATCAACGCCGGGATTTTCGGCTTGTCCGGTTGCGGGAAATCCTGCTTGATGTCGATGCTGGCGGGTTTGCTTAAACCGGATGAAGGGCGTATAGCCCTGGATAAAGAAACGCTGTTTGATAGCCGTAACCATATTAACCGGCTTGTGAACCATCCCGCTATCGCGCTGGTTTCTGACGATGTCCCGCTCAATACCGGCAAGACCATCCGGGAAAACCTGCTGGCGTGCTATGACAAACAGCCGGTAACTCAACAGCGTTTCGATTTTTCGACGATTGTCGATTTGCTGAAGCTCGAGCATTTGCTTGATTTTCGGGCCCAGCATCTCTCCCGTAGCGAAAAGCTGCGAATTCTGCTGGGGCGGTCGTTATTGGCTGCTCCGCGCCTGTTGTTGCTGGACGATGCCTTGTCATCCCTGGATGATAATCTTAAATTGCAGATTTACCGTTTTCTTCATTATGCCCATGAAAAGCACCGTATCGGCATACTCCATAGCTCATCGACGCTCAACGAAGTATTACGGCTAACTGATTTCTTGATTCTAATGGCGGATGGCGAAGTGTTGGCGGCGGACTTCCTGCAACAGATTGTCGCTAACCAGCACCTTCTTGAATCGGCAGCCGGGCCGGCTATTGATAATATCCTCCCCATCACGGTAGTGGAACACGACCCTGCTTATGGCTGCACTTTGGCGATGTTTTTCGGGATACGCCTGGTGTTGCCGTATACGCCACGTGCAATTCGCGGCAATAGCTATCATATCGGCTTACGCTCGCAGGATATTGCGCTATCGACCCGCCTGCTGCAAGGCATATCCATTCAGAACCAGCTTAAAGGACGTGTTTGCGCAATTATTCCGCGCCTGGACCGCGTCCTTGTGCAGGTGGATGCGGGCACAACGCTAACGGCCGAGATTACGTTGAAAGCATTCGCCAGTTTGGACATACATGAAAACGACACGGTTTATTGCCTGGTAAAAACCCATTCCATCCATTTTTTGGCGGTCGATGCTCATTCGGCCCGCTATAGGCAGATTCCAAATTATGCGTAATGCGGAGTGCTGGGATTGAGCCGGATGCTGCCATCGCCCAATCCCAGCTTGACGGCTTGTCGCTAAACGGCATGCTCGCGCGTGTTTAGCTCAAACAAGCCGGTTATTTCAACTGAAGGCTGAGGCCGTTTGCTGCCGCAGAGTCGGCAACAGGCACGATTTCAGTGTGCGTGAAACCGCCGCTGTTATGCGTAAACGGCACGACGGGGTTGCTGGTGTTGAAAGGAACGCTCGCGGTAAATCCGCGCGGGTCCGCCGTGGTTGCGAAAATACCGGTTTTGCCCCAGGCTTGCGTGGTATTAACGGCATTGGCTACCGTCGGGCTGCCCAGGTCGTCGGCGAAGGCTTTCAGTAGCTTGGTCTTGAGCGCCCATTGCGAATCGCTGCTTTTTTGGGTTCGGTAAATAACCGCACCTTCCGCCCAATGCGGATAAACGCCGGCCGCTACATTTTCCAGGGTCGGCGCATAACCGTCAATTTTGATGTAACGCCAAGGATCGCCGCCGGTGCCGGCAGCGCTAACCGAACTGTTGCGGTCGGCGCTGTTGATCGCGATACCCCAGCGTTTGGCGTAGCCCAGGCCGTCCACCACATTATTGAATCCAGTCGCATTGGTACCGTTCTGCCAGTCTTTCAGCAAGTTTCCGGTATCGGCAGCGCCGCCCGGTGATTTGACAATAGGTAATGTGGCATCTTCGTCCACCGCATTGTCGGCTGTTTTTGCCGCCGGAGGAAAAGCGTTTTGCGTGCCTGGATAGTTGAGGAACTTGGCATAAGCAACAGCGCCGATCGCAGCGCCCTTATTCCGCCGACCTACGGCAACCGGGGTCAAATTGGTGCCTGTAGTTGATTCCTTATAGGGCGCGGATACACCGGCATCGCCGAGGATGTCGCTGTCCAGCAGGTTTTTTGCGGCATTAGCGTCCGTTTTGTCGACAATTTTGATTTGATCCCAGGCACCGATTTTTCCTGCCAGCAAGGATGCGAGCACATTGCGATTAAGATTAGGCTGGCTGTTCTCGTCATAGCTGCCGATAACGACGCTGCTTGGTAGCGAACCGGCTCTTTTTTGCGCGGCTTGCAGCACTTTGTACAAATCCAGCGTAACCGCCACGCCGTAAACAAGGCCCCCGGTAGGAACCACGGTAAAAGCGGTGTTGCCGGTTTTGGGCACTTGTTTTAATGTCAGCGGCCAACCGGGTTCAGGCAAGCCGGTCGTCAGCTCGTTGACCTGCTCAGGGTAATTTTCCGTGCCGGGTTTCAGCAGGATGTCGGGATCAACACCAAGAAAACCGCCATCGGAAACTTTTTTGACCAGGTAGGTGCCGGCATTGCTGCTGTCAATGGTTTTTTTCCATTGCTGGGTACCGTTAGCATCCCAGGCTGTTTTAGGAAGTCCTGCAATTTTCAGGTGCTCCAACGGCTTAAGGGCGACAACAGGGACCACCCCATAACCCGCGGCGCCGTATGAGCGCTTTTCCAGCAGGATTTTCTTGCCGGCCAGTCCCGATCCCAGGTTGGCGTTGCCGGTGAAATAGTAGGCCGTCCAACGTGCGCCCACCGAACCGGTTGCCGGGTCGACATCGCTGAATATGTCTACGCTGCCGGGCGCCGCCAGCGTGGTCGTGACAACCTGGCCGTATGCTTTGTCCTGCGCCGCGCCGCCAGAGGTGTAGACGGTAATATTGGGACTGCCGTTAGCCCACGGCGTAAGCGCATAAGCACTTTGCGCGCCTGCCAGCAAAGAGACGGCCAATGCCAGGGAGTTCAAGTTTTTCATAATGTACCTTCTTTTTCCAATTAGCAACATTCAACGAGTATGAAACTTACAGGGCCATAGACCTGCTTAAGCCTGCAAAGCACTTATTGTGCCAAATAATAATAACTTGATTTATATGTATATTTTTTGTTCTTCTGGAAGGATGTGCTGATATATCAACAATGACTGCTGATGACCTGTTGCTATATCAGCAGGTTTTTATGAATGCCGTCACGGCAAGAGGGATCGCTAAGGTAACTGGCAAAAAATAAACCACCACAGATTCACAGCACAACGTATTAAATCCACTAAAAGAATGGCTCAATATGGGTTTCAGGGACTTTTTGAAAGAAGGGGCGATTTAAGCTCTAAATGCCTTTTTATTGGAGTACAAACCTAGGTTTGTACTCCAATATCCACAGGTTTATAACCCTAACCGCCTTTTTGTCCTCCTATTTCTTAAACTTTAAGAGGTGGGCTGAAAAGACCCTAAAACACATATAGA
>Ga0172373_10004527_pt1 | contig 19515 bp, 18 predicted proteins | sample Lak10m_2_FD_114546 | JGI IMG/M metagenome (GOLD analysis project Ga0172373, IMG submission 114546) | Freshwater microbial communities from Kabuno Bay, South-Kivu, Congo - kab_092012_10m | ecosystem: Environmental > Aquatic > Freshwater > Lake | place: Democratic Republic of the Congo...
AAAACAGCACCAACAGGGGCAAAGCCGCAATCACGTACCCAGCCGTCAACATGCCGTAATCGCCGGGATGCGCCGATGTCAGATAGGCCAACCCCACCGTCAACGGACGCTTTTCGAACGATTGAATAGTCACCAACGGCCAAATGTAGTCGTTCCACACCGACACAAACACGTTGATCGACATCAACGCCAGCATGGGACGCAACAAGGGGATAGCCAAAAAGCGAAAGATTTGCCACTCGTTTGCACCGTCAATACGCATCGACTCAAAGAGCTCCTGCGGTTGCTGTGCCACAAACGTGCGCATCACGAAGACCCAAAACGGCTGCGACGTGCCCGCACAAAACAAAATGACCGGTAACGACGTATCCAAAATCCCCAACTTCCACGCCAGTGTGAACGATGGAATGAGGTTCATGATGCCGGGGAGCATCATTTTCGCAAACAATATCCAAAACAGCACGTTGCGCCCAGGGAACTCCAGCTTGCCGAACGCATAACCTGCCAACGCGGTCACCGTTACCGTGACCACCGTCGCCCAAAGCGCCATCCACACACTGTTCATGATGAACGGCGAGATGAATCCGTAGGCGATTTGGTAGTTTTCGAAGTGAAACGGCGGCCGTATGGCAAAAAACTCGAAAACAATCTGCTCTTTGTCTTTGAGCGACATTACCAACATCAACAGCATGGGAAACAGCAATGCGGCCGAAATAAGCACGATGAAGGCGTGCTTGCTCCATTCAGCAATGGCCAACATGGGTGGGCGTGAGCGTACAAGCGGGCTATTCATGATTGGTGCTCTTCTTTTTGCAAAAATCGCACACTCAAGAGCGTTATGACCAACGACATCACAAACATGACCATCCCCAGTGCTGACGCATATCCGTATTTTTGGCTTTTAAACGCTGAAAAATACATGTAGAGTCCAGGCACCATTGACGCAAATCCTGGTCCACCTTTGGTGAGGATGAGCTGGGTCGTATAGCCGGTAATCGCTGCCGTGATAGTGCCTATCAGATTCAGACTAAATTGCCCCGTAATCAGTGGCAACTCGAGATACCAGAATTTTTGAATAGGACCAACGCCGTCTAGCGCACCGGCTTCCCAGACCGAATCCGACACACTCTTCAAGCCACCCAAATAAATAAGCGCTGCATTGGTGGTCACAAAGGGAAATCCCATGAACACCAAACACCACTTGACGAGTTCGCTGTCGCCCAACCACGTCTGTGTCAAATGCTCCATGCCCACCGCAACAATCAGGTTGTTAAACAACCCGTACTGCGGGTTGTACATGAATTGCCACATCAAGATGATGACCATCCACGGCACCACCATGGGAATGCAAAACAGCACCCGATACAAATACTGCGCCCGCATGTTGCGAATGCGAAACAACACCACACTGGTCACAATGGTGGGGATCATCAACACGATACTCGCCACCAAAAAGAAGAGCATGTTGGCGACCGCTGTCCAAAAAATCGTATCGTTGAAAATTTTTTCGAAGTTCTCGAGACCCACGTAGACCGCCGTGTTGTAGCCGTCCCACCGATAAAACGAACGATAAATGCCATCAAACATTGGGTACCAGTCAAACACCACGTTGAGGAGCACGGCGGGCGCCACAAATGCCCACCCAATCCACATCTGCCTGCGCCACCGGCGCGACGGTGTCCGGTGCACCGCCGTATTGGTTGCCAACTGATCCGCCATTTTGAACCTCAGTTAGGTAGTCAGCGGCAAGGCAGATCTTGCGATCCACCCTGCCGTATACTTCAACTCACCAGCGGGTTAGGGGGTGTAGTAGGTCTGCATCATCTCGAGACGCAACTTGAGATTTTCAACGGTGGCCGCCTGCGCGTTCACCATCAACTCGTTGCTGCCATCAGACTGCATTTCGGCCAATTTGGCTTCGGCGGCAGCAATCTGTGGCGCATATCCGTCCGCGCCAATCATGCTTTCGACATAGCCCTTGGATCCGTCGCGCGACAGCTCGGCCACCTTGGTCTTGTAGTCTTCGAGACTGATGTTGCCCATCAAGAAGTCTTGTGACAAGCCCGGCCAAATGGCGCCATCGCCCCACTCAATGAACGATGACCCGACCACTTCCACGGCCGTCGCTTTGTCGCTCGGATTCACAAATCCCTTGATTTCGTCGGGGATGGGCACACCGTCGACCGGCGAAAAGGACTTGGCGATGCCCACGTACTTGGTCTGGGCCTCAACACTCGAGAAGTACTGCAAGAAGTCCACGACCGCGGCCTCCAACTCCTTGTCCTGCTCGACCGTCGCATTCACGGTGAAGCCGTAATCTTGGGTGTTGGGTGGCGCATTGTACTTGCCAATGGCGTACTGCGACGTCTCGCTGGTAATCACCGGCACCGGAAAGATGCCCCATGCGAACTTGTCGCCAATCAAATCCGAATACCCCTGGAAATCCCAGAACCCGGCTTGGAGCATGGCCGCTTGACCGGTCATGAACAGGTTGGGCGCATCGGCTTCAGCGGTGCCGGTCCACCCCTCTTGCCAGAACTGCGAGTAGTCCTTCCAGATGTTCAACATGTCGTCGTAGTAATCAGCATTCTCGAGCTGACCGTTGGCCAGGGACAAATAAACCTTGTCCCAGTAGTACTCTACGCCGCGGTTCTCGCTGGTGTACTTGGCATCATAAAACTGATCGACGTATTTTTCGCCGAACTGATAGCCAACTTGCCCCAACGACCACCCCACCCAACGGCCGTTATCAGCAGCCACCGGGATGATGCCTTTGTCTTTGAGGGCTTGCATCGCAGCGCGGTACTCGGTCCAGGTCTGTGGTGGTTTCTCTGGATCAAGCCCTGCTTCACGGAACAAGTCCTTGTTGTAAAACATCGGCTGACCAATCGACATGGTCGCGTTGCTGTCGCTGGGCACAAAGAAGATGCCACCAAACTTGTTCGTGGAGCGGATGCCAGCAAACGAGGATTCACCGCCCGAGAAGGTGTCAATCCAGCGCTCTGCATCTGCATATGCACTCTTGGCGTTGTAGGCGTTGTTGAGGTTGTACAACACCCCCTTGTTGGCATACTCGCCGTACATCCACGGTTGCATCTGAATGACGTGCGGCGCACTTCCTGACACGAACTGCGTGTCCAGCAATTCTTTGTACCCGTCGAGTGGCTGGTAGACGAACTCGAAGGTCACATTGGGGTGCATTGCCGTGTAATCATCAGTAATCTGCTTGTAGCCGTCGTAGTAGCCCGTGTTGCTGTCGGGACCGTGCCACGTCATAATCTTGATGACAAACTCTTTGGGTGCCGGTGCAGGTTCGGGGGCCGCAGTCGGTTCGGCTGCCGGCTCTTCAGGCGCTGGTTCCGGGGCAGCCGTTGGCTCGCCGGCCGCTGGTGTACTTGCTCCACAGGCGGCAAGCACCAGCATGGCGACACACAACAGCGTGAGCCAAAACGGATTCGTTTTCTTGGCCAACATGGTCACTCTCCTTACGTGGTGGGATGTCGTCAACCGCTAAAATTCTGATTTCCCACCACTATCCTATGCCATGCCACCCCTCCAACTCAATAGGAATTTTTTGTGAAACGTGTCTTTTTGCGCACAATTCCGTACCATTGCAGGGATAGATGCAATCAACTCCCCACCACACGTGATATCTCACGGCGGTGCCATGACCGGCATATCACCATCAACCACTGCCAACCCATCTCTGGCGCGGCCGTTCACGTACTCATAGAAGGATAATTTTTATGACTGAGTCACACTCATGAGGCACCTATGAATCCCGTTTTTTTCATTGTGATTGGTCTCATCACACTCTGCGTCATTGCCAGTCGCCGTGGCTGGGGGTACGTGCCGTTTGCCCTGTTTGGCGCATGTTTGGCGGTGTTCGTCATCGTCGGCGTGCTCACGGGGCTGGCGATTGTCCCCGATGGGGTGGATATTTTTACCTTTCTTGGCGCAACCATTATCATCATCGGTGCCACCGGGTACATGATTGTCAATCCACGCCGTCCCATGTAACGTCGTCCCATGTAGGGGCTGGGAGAACCCAGCCCCTACATGATGGAATTTCATCCCAACACCCCAGAGCGCTGAAACGCCGCAATCTGCGTCGCCGTAAAACCGGCTTCTGCCAAAATCTCGTCGGTGTGCTCACCCAATGTGGGTGGGTGGCGCCGCACCGTCGTCGGCGTCTCGGTCAAGCGATAGGGCGCCCCCACCACGCGGATTTCGCCGGCAGTGGGGTGCTGCATGGTCACCACCTCGTCTAGCGCTTTGACTTGTGGGTCCGCAAACACACTCGCCATGTCGTGAATCTCGCCGATGGGCACCCCAGCCGGAATAAGCAAGTCTTGGAGTTCACGGAGCGTGTAGCGCGCAAATATGCGCGCGAGTTCGGCATTCATTTCTGCGTAGTGCACCGAACGATCGTGGTTCGTCGCAAAACGCGGGTCGTGCTCGAGCTCGGTCGCCCCCAACGCCACCAAGAAGCGGTGCCAGAGCACGTTGGTGCCCACCGCCAAATTAAACCAACCGTCTTTGGCCTGATACACGCCGTACGGCGCAATCTCCGGGTTATGGTTGCCGGTGCGCTTGGGTGCCACTCCCGTGGCCAAGTAGGCCGCCGCGTGGTACGACATCATCGCCAACTGCCCCGACAACAACGAGGTGTCGATGTATTGCCCGACTCCCGTGCGCATGCGGTGAATGGTGGCCGCCAAGATGGCGTAGGCCGCATTCATGCCACTCATCAGATCCGACAAAGCAATCCCCACCCGCATTGGTCCGCCGTCGGCCTGCCCCGTCACACTCATGACCCCGCCGAGCCCTTGGATGACTTGGTCGTACGCGGCACGTCCGTGATCGGGGCCGGCCTGGCCAAATCCAGAAATCGAACAATAAATGATGTCGGCACGTATCGCTTTGCAGGCCTCATAGTCGAATCCGTATTTTTGCATGTGCCCGGGCACGAAGTTTTCGATGATGATGTCGCTCTGCGCCACGAGTGCGCGCATGATTTCAGCACTGTCGGCATGCCGCAAATCAATCGTGATACTGCGCTTGTTGCGGTTGACACTCATGAAATACGTGCTCTCGCCGTTGACGAACGGCGGCCCCCACGCCCGCGAGTTGTCGCCGATGTGCGGTTGCTCCACCTTGATGATGTCGGCGCCCATGTCACCAAGCATTTGCGTGCAGTAGGGGCCCGTCAAGGCCCGGGTCATGTCGAGCACTCGTAAACCAGTGAGCGGTTGCATTGCCGTGTCCTCTCTGCATCCGTACGCCAACCCGCGCAGTTGTGCGTTTTTTCACGCACTAGCATACCACGACTTTGCACGCGGTGCAGACCACTCCCCCGGCACTCACACGATCCGTGGTCCTGCGGGAAGCGATATGCTCCCCAAGGCGGTTGAGCCCAGCTCGCGCATCAAAATGTAGCGGGCTCGGCTCCACGGTCCGTGCATGGCACACGGTGCAGCTTCGCTACACTGCCGATCAACGAGCACACAATGCATCGTGTCAGTGGGTCCCTCGATGACTTCGATGACATCCAAAATCGACAGCTGGTTGACGTCACACACACACGTGTACCCGCCGGTTGGCCCCGATTCTGAGCGTACCCAGCCGCGCGCTATCAGTGGCGTCATCACTTGTGACAAAAAACCCGTGGTGGTTTCGACCGCCGTCGCTAATGTGCTCGCCTTCATCTTGTCACCGTGTCGCGCTAACACCAGCAATGCCCGAATCGCCAAATCACTCTTGCGCGTCATCTCGAGTCGCATGCCCGTGCCCCCTTTCACCACATCACGGTTGCCATATTTTTTACTGTAATACTATAGAATTGTATGTTTTTGTCAAAAAAAGGGTCTGACGCCCTCGCTTATCTGGTTCACTTACCGAGCATATCGTTGTATTCCCCATTTCCATACGAAAAACATGGCCTGCCCTGCCTGTGCGTCCTATTGTATATTCGTATAGTATATGACTATACAATTTACAGTGTTGCATATTCATTTTACAAACTCGGTGGTCATTCGTCGCACCTGCACACACGAAACCGCCCCTTGCCAGCGATGGTAGGGGGCGGCAGCATTGCTGTATGTCAGCCGGCTACCACCATACGCACCTGATTGCCGGCTGGATCACGCACCAACACGGCCGCATCATCAGCATGCGTGATTGCCACATTAGCGGCCTGCAGGCGATCTTGCACGGCGCTCAGGCTGGCGGCATCGGGCACGTTGATTTGCCACCAGACCAGCCCAGTCGCGTTGGCAGGTGCCGGAGGAGCGTGCTTGCCACGCCAAATGTTGTAGCCGAGATGGTGGTGATAGCCGGCCACCGACACGAATTCGGCGGCATGCCCGTAGCGCTGCATGAGCGCAAACCCGATGGTGTCGACGTAGAAGTGCCGTGATGCGTCCAAATCGCCCACGTGCAAGTGCAGGTGCCCCATGCGAGGCGCCTGTAGGTCCCCTGCATCATGGAGCAGAGCGTGCAGGTCGAGTGCATCGCTGACCATGGCCAGTTGACCGTTGCTCACCGGCCAGGCCGATGCAGGGCGATCCGCGTAGAGCTCAATGCCGTTGCCCTCGGGATCATGCAAATAGAGCGCTTCACTGACCCCGTGATCGGATGCTCCATCGAGACGCAAGCCGAGACCCGCGTAGTGGGCGAGTTGGGCGGCCAAAGCGGATCGACTGGGGTAAAGCAGGGCGAAGTGATAGAGACCAGCAGACCGCGGCGCTGGCCGGGCCTGCTCATCGGGGATGAGGTGCACCAGCGGCTCCTGATCCGTCCCGACCACGCAGGTGCCGTCATCAAGTTGGTCGTGCAAGCGCAATCCGAGCGCTTGACTGTAAAAGGCGTACATGCGCTCTGCGTTGTGCACGCGCAACGCAACCGGGCCGAGTGTGAGTTGATCGGGTAACATGCGTTTGCTCCTTCGTTGGTGAACCCCTCATGCCGCCAGTATACGCCAGTGGCATGTGCATGTGCGTGTACACTTCATCAACACGCCGCCCTGCTTGGCGTGCCAAGCAGGGCGGGGAGTAGCAGAGCCCGTCGTGTACCGGGTTATTCGCCTTTGACGGCCGTCCACACGTCCGTGAAGATTGCCGATGACTCGTCGCGCACCGCCCACTCAAGGCGCTTGATGACCTCGTCATCGGGGGCAAAGCCCTCAGCGTACAAATCACGCACCACCTGATCGAGGAGCGCCACAGCGTCCTTGTTGGGGGTCAGATAGCCGATGTAGCTGGTGTTTTGCGCCGCAATGTCGGGTTCACTGAGGAAATTCATGAAGACATGGGCGGTGTAGGCGTTGGGCGAGTCTTTGAGGATGACCATGTTGTCCATCCAAATCATGCCGCCTTCTTTGGGAATGAAAAAGCCGATGTCCGTGTTGCCCTCGAATTCGTCTTCGAGACCGTTGCGTGCTTGCATGGCTTGACCGCTCCAGGCATGCGCCATCACGTACTCGCCACTCGCCAATTTGCGATTCACGTCACTGCTGTTGTAGGCGGCCAAATAGGGCTTCTGCGCAATCAGCAGTTCTTGGGCTCGTTGCAACAGCGCAGGGTCGGTCTCATTCAACGAATGACCGATGTAGCGCAGGGCGGCACCGGGCGATTCGCGCTCGTCATCGAGCATGCTGAATTGACCGCTGTACTTCTCCATGTTGGCCACATCAAAAATGACCGACCAACTATCCGGCGTGCCTTCAAATGCCGTCTTGTTGTAGGCGATACCCGTAATACCGTACATGTAGGGTACCGAGTATTTGTTGCCTTCATCGAAGTACTTGTTGAGCAACGAAGGGTCAATGTGGGTCAAATTGGGCAACAAACTCTGGTCGAGTTCTTGTACTAACCCGGCTGCTACCATGGTTTGCACCGCATAATCGGAGGGCACTGCAATGTCGTAGCCCGAGCCACCAGCAGACACCTTGGCAATCATGTCTTCGTTGGCGTCATAGGTGTCAAGGATAACTTTGACGCCGTAGCGGGCTTCGAATTCATCGAGCACGGCTTGATCCACGTAGTCGGTCCAGTTGTAGAAGTACAACTCCTTTGACAATTTACTCCGGTCTACACCGTCGTTGGGGGTCTCAGCAGCCGGGGCTTCGGCAGCTGGAGCTTCGGCGGCCGGTGCCGCACCACAGGCCGCCAACATGGCGACCGTCAAGGCCAGTACGAGCAATCGCATCAGATTCTGCATGAGCACAACATCCTTTCACCAAAAAACACACACCGTGCACAACTAGATCCATGACGCACATCAGGCCGTCATGGCCACGATTCAAACAAGCCACTCCACACCGGTTAGGGGCGGCGGCGTTGTACGAATTGCGACAAAAAGACCAACACCATCGACAACACCAACATGAGGGTGGAAATGGCGTTGATCTGGGGGGTTACGGCGCGCTTGACACGGCCGTAGACCTCGACCGGCAACAAGTTGGTACCAGGGCCGACCGTAAAGAAGCTGATGATGAAATCATCGAGCGACAGGGTAAACGCGAGCAGGGCACCACCGATGACGCCGGGCATAATCAGGGGCAACGTGATGCGCCAAAAGGTGGTGCGTGCATCAGCGCCGAGATCGGCGGCGGCCTCTTCGAGGCGCATGTCGAAGCCCTTGAGGCTGGCACGCACCACGACCACCACGAACGACAAACAAAAGGCCACATGTGAAAAAATCACCGTCCAGATGTTCATGCGTAGTTTGACACCCGTGACCGCGTCAACGATGCCAAACGTGAACGAAAAAAACGCCAGCAACGCCAACGCCATCACGATTTCGGGAATCACGATGGGCAAATACAAGAGCGCATCGAGACCCGTACGCCCACGGAAGCGGTAGCGCTCCATGGCGAGTGCCATCAACGTGCCAAGTACGGTCGAGATGACCGTCGCCACCAGTGCCACCCACAACGTGTTCAAGGCGGCGTTCATCATGCGTTCGTCCGCAAACAAACGTTCGTACCACTTGAGGGTGAAGCCGGTCCAACGCACTCCGAATGCATCTTGGGTGAACGAAAAAATCACCAAGATGACGATGGGCGCATACAAAAAGAAGTACACCAGCCACGTGTGCAACTGCAACAGGCGATTGCCCCAGCTCTGCTGGTGCTGGACGGGTGCTGCTTTGGTGGCGGTCGAAAAGTCGATCATCGATCCTCCTCGGTCGTGCTACGGAAATAGATGATGACGACGAGCGTCAAAAGCGCCATGAACACGAGCGCCATGGCCGATCCGAGGGGCCAATTGGGCGGATTTGAGCGCGTAAACAGACGCTGGAGCAGATTGCCGAGCAGGTCGACTTTGGCACCACCAAGCAGATCAGAGACCACGAACTGACCAACAGTGGGGATGAACACCAACACACTCCCCGCCACGATGCCGGGCAACGTGAGTGGGAACATGATGCGCCAAAAACGCCACCACACGTTGGCACCGAGGTCGCTCCCCGCTTCCATGAGAGTGAAATCAAACCGGGCCAGCGATGCAAACAAGGGCAACACCATGAACGGCAAATTCCCGTAGATGAGCCCGATTAACACCGCACCCTCACTCGGATAGAGCAGTTGTTTTGCGAAACCCAGCCACTGGAGCAGACCGTTGATGAGACCGTTATTGCTCAAAATGAGCATCCACGCATAGGTGCGCACCAAGAAATTCGTCCAAAACGGAATGAGCACCAAAAAGAGCAAAATAACTCGGCGTTGTGGAGGCGCCAAAGTCATCGCCAAGGCCAACGGGTAGCCGAGGAGCAAGCAGGCCACGGTGGTCTGAATTCCCATGCTCAACGAACGGGTGTAGGCATTGAAGTAGAGATCCTTGCTCCACAGCGTCACATAGCTGTCGACGCTAAACTGCCACACCACGCCCTGGCCAGCCGGACCCGGCGTCGCAAAGCTGTAGAGCAACACGATGACGAGCGGAAGCACGAAAAACACGATCAACCAGAAGAGACCCGGCGTCAGCAAAAAGGCCAGTTGGCGGCGGCCATGCTGGTGATTCGACACGGGGGCTTCGCGGTCAGCAGCGGTCGTCATCATCCCCTCCTACTGAGTGAGAATCAGCGCATTGTCGGGATTCCAGCCGACAAAGCCCTGCTCACCACGTTGCCAATAGGCGTCTCGGTCCAGCGTGGAGCGGTTGTTTTGCTCCCAGACATCGAGGTGCACACCACCAGCGAGGGTCACCGTCAGGCGCGTATCACTACCGATGTAGACGACGCGTTCGACCACGGCCGGGTAGCTGACACCCTGATCGGGCTGTTGCACGGTCAAACGCAACTTTTCGGGGCGTACTGCCACGGACACGGCCTGCCCAACCGTGCCCTGGCCTTGGAGCAACCCGCTGAGCTCCATGCCGTTGGCAAGTTGCACCGTGCTATGGGGGGTGTTCACGGTGTGCAGAGTGCCCGTCACGAAGTTGGCTTCGCCGATGAAATCAGCCACAAACGTGCTCGTCGGACGTTCGTAGATTTCGGTGGGAGTGCCCATTTGCAGGATTTTGCCGCCGTTCATGACCGCAATGCGATCACTCATCGTCAAGGCTTCTTCTTGATCGTGGGTCACATAAATAAAGGTGATGCCGACCTCTTCTTGCAGGCGCTTGAGCTCGATTTGCATTTCTTTGCGCAATTTGAGGTCAAGGGCACCGAGCGGCTCGTCGAGCAACAGCACTTTGGGACGGTTGACGAGGGCCCGTGCCAACGCAACGCGTTGTTGTTGGCCACCCGAGAGTTGCTTCGCACCACGTTGCCCGTAGCTTCCGAGTTGCACCATGTCGAGCGCTTCTGCAACCCGTTGTTTGATTTCCGCCTTGGCGACACCCTTCATTTCGAGACCAAAGGCCACGTTTTGGGCAACCGTCATATGTGGAAAGAGGGCGTACGACTGGAACACGGTATTCACGTTGCGTTGATGCGCAGGGACGCGTTCGACGTGCTCGCCGGCCAAATAAATGGAGCCCGCGCTGGGGAATTCAAAGCCGGCAATCATGCGCAAGGTGGTGGTTTTGCCACAGCCTGATGGCCCCAACATGGAAAAGAACTCACCGTCACGAATTTCGAGGTTGAGGGCATCGACGGCGGTCACCGACCCGAACCGCTTCGTGACCTGTTGTAACACGACCGCAGCACTACTGTTGGTCACAGGCACCTCTTTCAATCATATCAACGCTATGGAAATGGAAAAGGAGTAGGCGAATTGAGCATATTATACCATACCACTCACAAATTGAACCCCGTATCAGCGGGTTATTTGCGATTGGGAAGCACCAAAAACAGGTGCTCAAAGACCAACTGCGGGTTGGTGTTTTCACGGAGCTGACGCACTGCTTTGGCGATTTCCCGCAAAAAGAGCGCACATTCGTCCGCCGTGACGCCACGTGCGGTGCGTGCCAAGTCATCGGCTCGATTGACCCACGTCAGTTGCTGATCGGCCGCAGTCGCTACGAGGAGCACATCACGCCACCAGCGTTGCCACAACAACAAGATGTCGTATACGTCGCGTTGACCGCCCGCCCGAAAGGTTTTGGCCCATTCTTCGGCCCATTTGAAGCCTTCGTGGAGCGATTTACGTGGCAATTCAACAAATTCATCGATGCGTTGATTGAGCTGGTCGACCGCATCCGGATTATGCGCATAAAAGTCCGCCATGCCGGGCAACCCGTCGCTCCAGGCCGCACAATAGTGAGCCTGTGTCGCATCGACGCCTTGGTTCACCAACCACGTCTCGATGTGTGGCCGGGGCACGGCGCGGAGTTTGATGCGTTGGCACCGCGACACAATGGTGGGCATGATATCGCCGGCCGTGTGGGCCACCAGCACGAAGGTGGCATAGGGCGGCGGCTCTTCGAGTGCTTTGAGCATGGCGTTGGCAGCACCCTCGCTCAAGCGCTCAACGTCGTCAAGCACAAACACGCGTCGCCGCCCTTCGTAGGGACGCAAATTGATGTCGCTCAACCAGGCCCGCACCGTGTCGATGCGCACATCGCGCTGCCGTGCCGCTTCTTCGCTTTTGAGGCTCTCGCCTTGCGTTTGCAAGCTGGCCATGCGTACATCCGGGTAATTTCCTTTGGCGATCCGCCGACACGTGCGACAAGTGCCACACGGATCAGCCACGTTGGTCTCACAGTTGAGTGCCTGCGCGAGACGCAATGCAAGCAAGGCCTTGCCAACGTGGCGCGGACCGCTCAACAAATAGGCGTGGGCGCCACGCTGATTGACGAGCGCATGCTGGAGCATGTCGACCGCCCACGTGTGCCCAACAATCCCCCAGTTGTGCGTTGCGCCGGTCATAGCCGTCACTCCGTCCAGCGCCGCATCGCTACGACCGCATTGATGCCACCAAAACCAAACGAATTGTTGAGCGCCACGTTGACCAGCGCTGGACGTGCCACGTTGGGCACATAATCGAGGTCACACTGTGGATCCGCATTGGCCAAATTGATGGTAGGTGGGATGATTTGATCGCGGAGCGTAAGCACCATGGCCAACGCTTCGACGGCACCTGCGGCGGCCGTCAGATGTCCAATCATCGACTTTGGCGCAGTAATCGGGATTTGGTAGGCACGATCACCAAATACACGCTTGATGGCTAGGGTCTCCACCGCATCACCGAGCGGAGTGCTAGTGGCATGGGCGTTGATATGATCCACGTCGGCCACGGTCAAATTGGCCTTTTGCATGGCGATTTGCATGGCACGCACTGCACCATCACCCTCGGGGTGCGGTGCGGTCACGTGGTAGGCGTCGCTACTCGCGCCGTAGCCGATGACTTCAGCAATAATGCGCGCACCACGACGCTTGGCATGGCTCAAGCGCTCAAGCACCAAGACGCCAGCGCCCTCACCGAGGACGAATCCATCCCGTTGCGCATCGAAGGGACGCGAGGCGTGTTCTGGGTCGTCGTTGCGTTGCGACAAAGCACGTGCCGCCCCAAAGCTCGCCAGTGACAACCGCGCAATGGGGGCTTCGCTGCCGCCCGCCAAAATCACATCAGCGTCGCCACGCAACAACACGTACATGGCCTCGCCGATGGCTTGCGTACTCGCAGCACAGGCCGTGGCCACCGTGGTGTTGTAGCCACGCAGGCCAAGCTGAATCGAGACTTGGCACGACGGCATGTTGGGCAATGAAAGTGTTATGTAAAATGGACTGACTTTGTGTGAGCCCCGGGTCACGATGGTCTCCACGGCTTGCTCGGTATCGAAGGCAGACGACGATCCGTCAGCAATCATGGCGCCGATGCGATGGCGGTTTTCATCCGTAATCACAATGCCAGCATCAGCCACCGCTTCACGTGCAGCTGCGACCGCCAACTGACTCGCGCGCGAGATGCGCCGGGCTTCTTTGAGATCCATGAAGTTACGCGGGTCAAAATCGGGCACCTCCGCAGCAATCCGCACCGGCGCATCACCGATTTCGTAGAGCGAAACGGGGCGCACCCCGCTTTTGCCAGCCTGCATATTGGCCCAAAACGTGTCAACACCCACACCAAGCGGGGCAGCCACGCCGAGGCCCGTCACCACGATGCGACCGTCATCAGGATCGCTCAAATCGAGCACGGCAGCCACAGCCGCATCGAGCTGTGCCCCCTGTAACCCAACCGTCAGCAGGCGCTGACGCACGGCATCGCGCAAAAGCCACTGGTTCATACGCCCTCACGTGAATGGTGTTCGCCCATCAACAAACGAACAGCGTTGTATATGCTTAGAATTATACCACCCTGCCCGTAGATTGACAGATTACCCGGCGCGGAGGTACCACGTGAGCACGATGATGGCCGCCAACAGCCAGCGGTAGTAGGCAAACCAACCGAGGCCGATTTTGCGAATCCACTCGAGCAACAAATCAATCACGAGCAAACCCACCACCGCAGCCGCCACCACACCCACCACCATGGTGACGACTTCGGCGCCGGTGATGCGCAGGAGATCGTCGGCTTTGACCAAGACGGCTGCCAGTGTAATTGGCGTGCTCAACAAAAACGAAAACCGGGCGGCGGCCACACGGTCAAAACCCAGCAGGCGCGCCGCACTCATGGTGGCGCCCGAACGCGACACGCCGGGCACGAGCGCACAGGCTTGCGCCAAGCCGACCCACAGTGCCTCACGCCAACCAAGATCGCTCAACGGGCGCTCCATGCGACCCACACGATCGGCGTAGGCGATGACGACTCCCATCACAGCGAGGACGACTGCGATTTGCAGGGGCGAGCGCAAATAAGCCTCAATGTGGTCTTGGAACAGCACCCCCAACACGGCAGCTGGCACCGTGCCCACCAACACCGCCCACAACTGGCGGGCGGGCAAGGATTGTGCGGGGCGGTGGAGCAAGGGCACACCGCTGAGCAACACCAGCCAATCGCGCCAAAAGTACACGATGATGGCGAGGAGTGTGCCAAAGTGCAGACCCACGTCAAAAACCAGTGAGTGCAACAACGGCTCTTCCCAGGCAAACAACCACGGCACCACGATGAGGTGCGCAGATGAAGAAATGGGCAAAAATTCGGTGATGCCCTGAAAGACACCCATCAAAAACGCCGGCCATTCGCCGATGAGTACCGCACCAACTGCAAGCACCGCTACGCAGGCCAACAATCCACGCGTCAACCGTGACATGTTGCTACTTTCTAACTAATCATATTCGCAAGACAGCATACCACACGACCACGCGATGCGTGGTCGTGTGGTGCATGGGAAATTGGGAAATATCGTGTGGCTACGAGCCGCAGGTCAACGGGTTAAGCGCTTGCTCTTTGATGCGCGCATACTCGGCTTGATAGGCGGCTGCCAATGCCGGACTCTCGATGAGGAGCAAATTCTCGTCGTTGCTTTTTTCGGCACTTTTGGTGAAGTTGTACGAGCCAGTAATCACGATCCGGTCATCGATGATCATCGTCTTGTGGTGCATGATGTAGCAGTTGCCGTCGACCTCGACGGGGAGACCGGCATCGCGCAGATTCTCGTACTCGGCACCGGTACCCTTGGCGTTCTGACGCTCAAAGACCCCTTCGACTTCCACACCGCGCTGATGTGCATCGATCATGGCAGCGCCGATGGCGTCGTCGGTATACGAGAATGCCATGAAATGTACCGATGACTTGGCTTGGGCAATAGCATCGACAACGTGGACGTTGATGTCGTCGACCGGTGCAAAAAAGAACCGAAACGATCCGTCGGTGAGGGCAATCACCGGGTGTGGCGCATAGCTCTGCTTTTTGTTGCCAAACTGATTATTCATCAGTTGATCAACCTCAGTGGTATAGACTTCAGCCATGGTGGGATTGATGATACGCAGAAAGTTGTTGTTGTTGCGGTAGGTGTCGTTCATGGTCAAATTCCACGACCCCGTCCACACAATCTGCCCGTCGATGATGACGAATTTGGCATGCATGAACGGCTCGCGCCCGTCGCCACGCGTGGCGATGCCCGCATCTTCGAGTGAGCCAATCAAGGCCGCTACACGCGCGTCTTCGAGATTTTCGTCGTCAAATGCCACACGTACCTGCACTCCGCGCTGGGCGGCCGCCACAAGTGCTTCACCGAGCTCAGGAAGATCAATGTCAAAGATTGCAATGTCGATGCGTTGGGTGGCAGCCGCCACGTCAGCAAGAAGTGCTTGATAGCCAGGGGGCGCTTGACGCTGATCGCGTACATCGGGGTAGACCAAAAAGGGAGTTGTCAGGTAGAGCGTGACCGCCTGATCGCCGGTGGCTACGGGCACTGAGGTGGCAGGTGTCGCCGGTTGTGTGTCAGGCGCATCAGGAGTGGATGGGGTGGTCGCTGGCGTGGTGTCATCCGTGGGGAGTAACACATCTCCAAAAAAGACGATAACAATGAGTAACAGTACGTAGCCAGCAATACGCCGCCAATCGAAACGTTTGGTGTTCATGATTGTCCTTGTTTGTACCACGGCCACAAGCGAGCCCACCATGGCGACGGTGGCGGAGGTGTCAATACTTGGTTTGCAAGGGGCGTGGTGCGAATCGCCAAAGTGGCACTCGGGGTTAACAAAATGGTATCGAGGTGCTGTTGGGCCACACTTGGATCCCCACCGTTGGCCGCAGCGACCCGCGTAGCGGTGCGAATAGCACGAATATGGACCTGCACGGTGGCATCATCGATGTCACTCCGCAACGCTTCGGCTTCGGCACGTGCCACTGCCCAAGCCCGCAAGGTCTCGGCAGCCTCACCGCCGAGATCTCCCACGAGCGACTCATCTTCGCTGAGGCGCTCCAACATCTGTAATCGCGCATCGTTCATGGAATGATTCCTTCATCAGGCGTCACCGATGACATAGCAACCGTATCGACCAACGGATTGCGTATGAACGTTCCTTTCATACCATAACACTCCGTTACAAAAACACAACAACCTCAGTGAAATGCAGATTACAAACCACCGCAGATGCGGGGCAAACAACTTCATTTACGGGTTATTTTTTGCAATTCCTTCACAATTACTGGCACGATGACCTGCCAATCGTACATCTGCTTCACAAAGGCGCGTGCCTGGCTCGTGTCGGGCGGTTCATCGAGCACATCCACAATGGCCTGTGCCATGGTGGTCGCGTCATCGGCGATACGGCACAACTGTGGCGAAAAGCCCTCAATGCCATCCACACCCAACGAAGTACTAATCAGCGGCACACCCAGCGCCAGTGCTTCGAGCACTTTGAGGCGAACCCCACCGCCGATGCGCATCGGCACCACATACACATGTGCCCCCGCCATGTAGGGGCGTGTATCAGCGACTTCCCCGGTGAGTGATAACAACCCTTGTGCTTGGAGTTGTTGCAGAGCTGGATGCGGCCGGCGACCCACGGCAATCAAGACCACATCGGGGATTTGCTGGCGCACCAGCGGCAACACCTCGGTCACAAACCAACGGAGCGCATCCACATTGGCACGGTAATCGAGCGTGCCACTAAACACCAACGTCGGTCGTTGAAAGGGGTGCGCAGCGATGCCACGACGGTCAAAATAGCGCGTGTCCACGCCATTTGCCACCACCACCGGACGCACCTTGGCATCAAGAGCACGGAGCGAGTCGGCATCACCTGGCGAAACAACCGTCAGCAGGTCGCAGGTGGCGATAGCTTGTTGCTCAAAGCGGCGTAGTTTGTACCACTGAAGCAACGAATACAATGCTCCGTGCCAACGACTCGGATGACCAATATCGGCCAAAAATGCGCGTTTTTGAATCAAATACTCGGCGTTAAACTGATCGAATACCGTTTTGACACCGTACGCCTGAGCCACCGCCAAGTAGGGCGCCATTTCGATGCTAAAAGCGATAACCACGTCGTACTGACCACGCTCGAGCATTCCTTTGAGAACCCGCTCATAATCGGCATCCCAATTGCGCAACGCCATATCGGGCCACGGGTGCGCCACACTCTGCCACGCCCGTCGCCACAGCGAACGCGGTGGTTGCCCAACCACAAAGGCCATCTGAGTGGGTTGCATGGCGTGGCCAATGGCCGTCTGGTCAGCGCTCGCATCCACGAATGACAAGCACGTTACCTGGAAATGGGCGCTGATACCACGAATTAACTGGAACATGCGCATGGTACCACCACCATAGGGCGGCCATGGGGCATAGGGGGTCAACACAAGAATGTTCATGGCACCATCCATCGTATCAAGGGAATCCCGAGTATGCACACCGCAACGATGACCGCCACCACAGCAGCCACCAACACCGCACCAGCGGCGATATCTTTGACCGCTCCCGCCAAGGGATGATGGTCCGGGTGCAGTAAATCAATGGCGTATTCGAGCGCAGTATTGAGCATTTCGGCGACCAGCACCAGCCCCATCGCCAACCACAACACTGCCCACTCCCACAAAGTACACCCCCACCACCACGCAATCACGTTGACCAACAGCATGGCTACCACGTGGATTTGAAAGTTGCGTTCGGTGCGAAACACCTGCGCAATACCATGTAGCGCAAAGCCGAAAGAACGCCAGAGCGGTGGTGCATGCCAACGTCGTTGCAGTGGTGGCATCAGCGTTACTCCCGTGGCAACTGCAACGCGGCCATGATTTGCTGTTGCATGGCACGCATTTCAGCATCGGCCGCCTCACCGCGCTCATGGTCATACCCGAGCAGATGGAGCACGCCGTGCACCGTCAAAAACGCCAATTCACGGGCCTGGCTGTGCCCGTATTCGGCTGCTTGGTCGACCACGTGGGCCCACGAAATCGCCACATCACCGAGATAGCGTGCTTGATCGGGAGCGGTCACAAACGTGGCATCGTCGCCGTCGTCCGCAAACGACAGCACGTCGGTGGGCGCATCAATGTGCCGGTAGGTGCGATTGAGTTCATGGATTTCGGCGCTCGTGGTCACGTACACCGCAAGTTCACAAGCATCGTTGACTCCCGCCTGCTGGAGTGCCGCGTGAGCCGCCTGCTCGATGAGTGCCTCATCGATGGCCACCTCGGCCAACGCATCGGCCCGTTGCACGCTAATCGTGTGTTGCATGATTAAATATGTCCTTGTGCTTCCACCACGGGTTCGCTGGTGGAGGATTTTTTGGGAGTGTAATCAACACGCGTGTGATAAATGCCCATCAGGGTCGACACAAACGTCTTGCGGATGCGGGTCAATTCGTCGAAGGTAATCGGTGCGTTGATCATCTGGAGCGTATCAATGCGCTCCTGGATGATCGAGCCCACCAAATCATCGATGGTCACGCCGTTGCTGTTGCCTTTGGTGGCCACGGCACCACTTTGCACCTTGGAGCGCACAGTGGCCTCCACGCTATCAGCCAGCATCATAATCACCTGCTCCCGCGTAAACGGAATCGGACCTGGGTAGGTGAATTCACGCACATCAACATTCGCGTCGATGTCTCGCGCTTTGTGGTAAAAATACCGCACCACGGAGGTGCCGTGATGCGTGCGAATGAAATCGATGAGGATGGTGGGTAAACCAGCGTTTTGCGCCATCACTACGCCATCGCGCACGTGATCGATGATAATCGCAGCGCTTTCACTGGGCGTTACCGTGTCGTGCAAATTCACCCCTTCACTCTGATTATCGGTAAAAAAGTACGGGCGCTTGAGTTTGCCGATATCGTGATAATACGACGCAACACGCAACAACAAACCGTCCGCACCAATGGCCTCAGCGGCGTTTTCGGCCAAATTTCCAACCGAAATACTATGATAGTACGTTCCTGGTGCTTCACGCATTAAGCGCCGGAGCAAGGGTTGTTTGGGGTGCGCCCACTCGAGCAGGTGAAATTGCGTAACCACGCCTGCAAAACGCCCCACCACGTTGTACAACCCGAGCGCAAGGAGCGCCGAAATCATGGCGCCAGCACTCGTAGCTGCCATCACAGGAACCACGATCTCCCACACAAAACTCCCCTCCACAAACGCAAACAAACCGATGGCCAACAACACGCTCCCGATGACCGCTACTACGCCCGCATTCACAAACACCAACGAACGATTGACTTGGCGCATCGAGGCGATGGCCA
>Ga0172373_10004528_pt1 | contig 19514 bp, 17 predicted proteins | sample Lak10m_2_FD_114546 | JGI IMG/M metagenome (GOLD analysis project Ga0172373, IMG submission 114546) | Freshwater microbial communities from Kabuno Bay, South-Kivu, Congo - kab_092012_10m | ecosystem: Environmental > Aquatic > Freshwater > Lake | place: Democratic Republic of the Congo...
CAAGACTTTGGTACTGCCTGTAGTCAGGTAAATGACCGCTAGCAAGAAGCTGATCGAGCACAAGTGGCCGGGGAGCGAGGTGGACGGGCTCCAAACGCCGTTGGCGACTTGGTGAATGTGAACTCCGAGGTAGAGGGCCATGAGGCTATAGCCCAAGATGCGCTCGGTCCACAGACGCAGGTTGTCGTTGGCCCGAGCCATCAGCATCAAGAAGAGCGAGTAGGCGCCAAAGTAGGCCCAGCCCCACCACCATACGGTGCTAAATACTTCAATCGGGTAAAACGGATCCTGCATGTCGGGCTAAACTACACAATACGTCGCTTGCGGCCGCGCGCTTTTTTGTTGGCAATTTTTTGAAGGGCAAAAAAGTCTTTGACCAAGCCCACAATCTGAATGACGGCCAGCGGAAGCAGCACGATCAATGCAACTAGGGCGGCGAGTAGGTTCATTCCGAGTACGTTGGCAAAAAAGAGGACGAGCGTAGACACAGCAAGAGTGAGCGCCCAAATGATGGTCTTGGCCATGCCCTTGCGGCGGTAGCCGAGGTAGTACCAGTGCGCTCCGAAGTTGAGCAGGAGTCCGCCTGCGGCTAAGAGCACTAAGACGGCAGGAATCGCCCACAGTACCCAAGCCACAGTCATATTGCGTTCGGGCTTTTTCTTGGGCCACGCGGCTGTAGCTGCGACAGTCTGCTCCGCCTCAACGGTGTGCGCGGGATTTGTGGCCTCAGATTCAATTCTGGATTCCGAGGCAGGAAGCGGGGCGACCTGTTCCTCGATCGCAATCGTGTTTGTTTCAGTAAGCGTCTCGGCGGGCGCACTCCAGACTTCGGGTGCAGTTTCGGGTGCGGAATAGGGAAGGGCTGGTGAGGACCACTCGTCGGCCGAGCGAGGTTGCGCGCGGGCTGCGTCCGCTTCGATTTTGGCGGGTTCAAATCGGATTCCGTACTGGGAATCAAATTGCAGCGAACACGCGCCGAGTGCGAGAAGTAGGGTGAGTGAGATGAGGTTCCGAAGCATTATGTGCAAAAAAAAAAGCCGCCCCGAGGGACGGCTTGAAGGTACGACAGCGGTGGATCACCAATTGTCAGTCAGGATTTTGACGAGGTCAATGATGACCAAGATTTGGTTCGCAAAAAGGGCTAAGAGCGCAATGAATGCTACGGCGGCACCTAAAATGCTCGTGCCACCGGGAGCGACAACCATCACAGCTCCGATGATGTAAAGCAAAAGGCCACCCAACGTCACCAGCAAACGAGCCATGCCGCGTCCGCGCTCACCCAAGTAGAACCAGTGTGCGCCGAATCCGCCAAGGAAGAAGGCGAGCAGGGCGGCAATCACCATTTCGTTGTCGGGAGCCATGAATTCAACGAGTCGCTGGGCCCAAGACTGCTTCTTGGTAACGACGATTGCTTCATCAGCTGCTTCTTCGGTCACGTCAATACTTGGCTCCACAGCTGCAGGGGCTTCGTAGGCAATCGTAGATGGTTCAGCATACGTGGGCTCATCGTAGGATTCAGCTGGAGTAGTCCAAAATTCTGACGGGGCGGCAGTGTAGGTCGTGGCTGGAGCAGCTACCCAATCTGTAGTTGCCGCAGAAGGACTAGAAACACTAGTCGCCGTTGAAGAGATGCGCTCAGGTTGTTCGCGAACTTCGCTTTTGCTGCGTTGGTTGGGGTGCTGAAACTCAAACGAGATTCCGTGTTGTGCATCTTTTTCAAGGGTGCACGAAGCCAAAATGGCAGCGCCTAAGGCAAGGGTAGTAAAGGTGCTTTTATTCATGATTTTGCTTGTTAAGTGGCAATAAGTTAGAACAATTTTTAAATCATTGGCGATTACTACCAATTCAATTTCAGTTTTTTACCGCATATTCGGGCCATGAAAAATACACTGATTACCTTTGTGGGCTTGGCTTTGAGCCTCAATTCGTGCACCTCAGCATTTTGGGTGAGCAATGTGGACATTCCGGCTGAAAAGGTGCTGAACTCTCGCGAAGTCCAAATTGAAGTGTTTGATGCCAAGGGTGAGCGCTGCACCTCTGCCGACATCGAAATCACTACAACCGAACGCGGTGAGTCAGCGGTGGTTACACAGTTTAAGGTTCCGAAGTTCAGTTCTGAAAATCGCCGTCCGATTATGGTGAACTATCTCTGGATGGTCGACGGCCAAGACACGTCGGTCTACGAATTGGTGTACAAGCGCAAGCGCGACTGGGCGATATTTTCAACCATCGGGGGTGGGGTTGTTCTGGCGTCGATTCCTGCCGGAATTATCGCTCAAGACATCTGGGTCTTTGCCGGGACGTTTTACGCCGGAGCGCTCACAACGATCTACGGCGGATTGCTCTTTGACCTCCCGACCGGAATTATTTCACTGGTAGCCGACAGCCGCGCCAAAGAAGACGGCTTGCAGCGTTCATGGAAACTGAAGGGCGTACGAAGCTTGGCTCCAGCAGATTATCCGCCAGCCTTGGTGTACGGAATTTCGCAGCTGGCCCGCGAGCCCGAACCCAATTCAGAGCCGAAGTCGGCGCTTGATGGTCGGATTACGCAGCCTTAGTCTGGCTGAGATTGGCCTTTGGCGAGGTTAGCTCGTTGGCGAGGTTGGCCATTGGCGAGGTTCGCTCGTTGGTTCGTTGGCCTTTGGCGAGGTTCGCTCGTTGGCTATTCGCCTGCGTCTTCTGCGGTTGGTGTGGGTTCCGCGTGAATACCGTTTCGGCGAAGCCAATCTGCCTTGACTTCGGTGTAGAATTGGGCAGATGTTGCCGCGATCCAGGGGCCAATCCAAAAGAATCCGATGAATAGGGTAATGACACCGAGCAGCACGAGAAGTAGAATCCACAGCATCAGCAGGAAGAGCTTGATTTTGTGGCCCTGCATCATTTCTTCAGAGCGGTTGATGGCCTGATTTGCGGTAAGTTCCGGGTAGTCAGCAAGCACGTACCACGTTTGCGCGTAGGCAAAGGACTTGATGATTCCGGGAATAATGAGCAGTAGGAACCAAAGAATCAGCCGAACGACGTACACGATTGAGGTCCAAGTGGCGCGCTTCCATTGGTTAAAACCTGAAAAAATGTCTTCAAAATCAGGGTTGGCTCGGCGCACAATTTTGAGCATGAACGTTGCGGAACCCAAACTGAACGCCCCCGCCCAAAAGATTTGCAGGATTCCACCATCAACGTCTAAGTTTCCTGTGGACGTCCAAACTAAATGGACCACGCCAAATGTAGCTGCACTGTCGATGAACGAAAGGGTGCCCAAGATCAGCATGTAGACAAATAAGGTTCCCAGGGCTAAGCGACGTTGGCCTTTGAGTACTTGCCAGGCGTCGCTGAGGATTTCGAGGTTGGTGCGCATTTCGGTTCGTTTTAAGTGCGTGAAGCGGGTGTAGTGGTTCGAAAATAGGACTTCTGAGTGGGATTTTCTGCAAATGCTTATATTCGTTTACCAAGCGACTAGCGCCCCCGATCATGCCCAAATTGCCGTCACATTTAACCAACGAAGAAATGGAAGTACAGCAATTGATTCAAGGCGAGCTCACGGAATGGCTTGCCGAACTCGAACGTGAGGGGCACGACTTCGGCTCGTTCGTCGACGCCTCGTTTTTTGACCAGCTCGATCCGCGCGTGGAATTGGCGGAACACAAGCTCCGCTATTTGGAGGCTGTCAAGGATAAGGTGGCGCTAAAGGGGCACGTGAATACTGCCACAGGTGAAATCACGATCGACTGGAAGGGTGACGAGCGCGAAATCGCCGCGCGGTTGAATGCTGGCGGCGGAACCGAATACACCGCAAGCGAGCTAAAGCGTTGGTTGACTAGGATCTAGTCTCAATGACATTGCGAATTGATGAGGGCGTCCAAAAGGTGCTCTCAGCTCAGTATGTATGGGTAGAATCAAAGTTTGGGGTCTCAGCAAAGCAGCATTTTGAGAAGAAGGTGGTCGCAATGCTACTGCGACTGCTTCGGTTTCCGAATTTGGGTAGACCCGTTTCTGGTGGTTTTCGACTTGCAGTAATCACACGGCACGTTGGATTGCTCTACACTGTGGAATCTGAGTGCATTGCAGTCGTTGGAGCCGTTATATTTCAGGCGGAATCCGCAAGGAATTGACACGGTCCCGTAAGGCAATTCGGCAAATGCTTATATTCGTTTACCAACCGACTAGCGCCCCCGATCATGCCCAAATTGCCGTCACATTTAACCAACGAAGAAATGGAATACCAGCAATTTGTGCGCAGCACCGTGTCGAACTGGGTGAACACTACCCCTGAATTCGAAAAAGTCGTGGATTTGTACCAACGTATTGGCCCCACATGGTCGATCAATGAGTTGCCCGAACGAGATCAAGTTGAACTCAAACAGGTTGTGCAGGACGTCGCCCCTGAGAACCTGATGTCACTGTCAGAGTTCACGGATGCACTTCGTGAAAAGTAGTGGCGTGGAAGGTTAGGGTTCACAAAGCCGTTTTGTTGGCTACGCAGCGTGAAGCTTTGTGGATTCAAGAGAACTTTGGTGCTGAGGCTCAAGCACGGTCTGAGCGCCGAATCACGGCTTCGCTTTCGCTGTTAGCTAAGTTCCCGAATCTAGGCATGCGAAGCGATTGCGGGAATTTTTATAAAGTAACCGTGGATTGGTACCGATCCTTAGTATACGTGCAAAGAGCAAGTAACGAAATTGTGGTCGTCAGGCTACTTAATCACCAAAAACAGTCAGAGTAGACTGCGGTAGACCCATTTCAGCCCATCGGCCCCATTAAGCTAAACGCCAACCCAATCACGAGGGTGGCCCAGATGTTCATCCAAAATCCGCGGCCTGCCATGTAGGGCACCGTGACTTTGCCCGAGCTGAACACGATGGCGTTAGGCGGAGTCGCCATTGGGAGCATAAAGGCGCAGCTGGCTCCGACGGTGAGGGGTAGGGCAAGTTGCTCAAAGGCAAGTCCTTGAGCCGAGGCCACAGCTAGGGCGATGGGCAAGGTTCCGCTAACTAAGGCCATGTTGCTGAAGAGCTCAGTGGTCCATACGCCGATCGCGGTGAAGGCAAAGATCCAAACCCAGGCGGGCAGGGGGTGGTCCGAAAGCGACTGTAGGGAATCCAACCAACCCGAGGCCTGCATGGCCGCGGCCAGGGAGAGTCCGCCTCCAAAGAGCAAGAGGATGCCCCACTCGATTTTGCGGCCGTCCTTCCAGCGCAGCAGCGGGTTGCCGTGGCGGTCGCGCAGTGCGAACATGGCGAGGGCTCCGGCGATGCCAATGACTTGGTCAGGCAGTGACCAACCGTAGGGCGTTACGAAGGGCTCGATCCACTGGCGCGTCATCCAGAGGATGGCGGTGATGCTGAAGATCAGTGCCACACGGATTTCAGCTGAAGTCCAGGGCGCCGGCTTGGGCCATTCAAGGTCGCCGAGGTCAACCGACGGCATATTGCGGCTAAGCACGGCAAAGGCGATGACCAAGAGCACCAGTGAGAGGGGGAACGCTATGGTGCTCCATTCCACGAAGGTCGTCGTGACGCCCAAGGTTTCTTCGCGAAAGGCGGCGTAGACGAGGTTTGGAGGGGTTCCGATGAGGGTGCCGATTCCGCCAAGGTTGGCGCCCCAGGCCATACCGAGTAGGACGCGGCGCTCAAGGTTGTTTTGGGTTTCTTTTTCAGTCGGAAGGTGACTGAGTAGCGACAGCGTGAGCGGAAGCATCATGACCGCAGTAGCCGTATTGCTCATCCACAAACTCAAGGTAAAGGTTGCGAGCATGACTCCGGCTAGAACCATGTGGCTCCGGTGACCTACGTGGCGCAGGATTCCGAGGGCCAGGCGGCGGTGCAGGTTGTGGCGCTCGATTCCGCGCGCGAGAAAAAATCCGCCCATAAAGAGGTAGATGAGCGGGTTGGCGTAGGCGTTGGCGAGTTCGGAATTGCTGAGAATTTCGGTTCCGCCAAACAAGACGAGGGGGAGCAACGCAGTGATTCCAAGTGGAAGCACCTCAGTGAACCACCAGAGGAGCATCCAGAAGGCGGTTCCGAGGACGACGCGCTGTTCAAAGGGAATATCGAGAAGTTGGCACGCGAGGTAGCCGAGTGGGCCGGCCCCTAGGCTTAGTTGCTTGATGTTCACGGGTAGAGGTAGGTTAAAGCGTATGCACCCATGGCTTGGGCAGAATGGGCTACACCCGGTTCGAGGTGCAGCGACCAACCACAGGGTGACCCTAATGCAGCACATTGGTCGAGCGCCGTTTGGTACGCGAAGTTGGCGCGCTGGACGCGGTTGATTCCCTGGGCATCAGCCTCGGCGGTGTGCCTCAGGCCCGACGAATTGGGATCGGTGTCGTTGGCTCCTACGGCGATATGAAGGGGGGAGGCTAAGGCAGATCGAATGGCTGCACTGCTTGAGCGCTCGGTGAGCCCGAGGCCGTAGGGAAACTCGATGCTCGCGGTCGGCAAGGTGTACCAGCCTGACGAAGCGGCCACAATTCGGTCGCAATGCGGACGCTGCGCAAAATAGGCGAAACGGTGGGCGAATTGGCCTCCGGCTGAGAATCCAATGAGGTCGTAGCGGGCGTCCTTGCTGGCAATTGCCGTGCGAAACTGGCTAAATACCTGCTCTATAATTGCGTACGTCCACTCGCTGCTGTCGTTGCGGGTGGCGGTACTCGGGTTTTCGCCGTCGTCAAAGAGGTTCCCCAGTAAAAAGTAGTTGTTGGGGTACTCCGCGCTACCAAAATTGGGCATGATGATGATGGCCTTGCGCTCGTTGGATTTCGATTTGAGCGCGTCGCGAAGGAATTCGCCGTCGCGGGCATTGCCGTGAATGACCAAGGCGATGGGGCTGTACTGGTGGGCGGAATCGGGGATGTGGTAGTACACCGAAATGGGGCGGTCGCTCAAGTGGCCCGTAGGAGTAAAGGTGAAGGTGCCGGTACCCGTGTAAGTACTACGGTCTAATGGGCCGTCACTTGGCGTCGGTGGTGGGTCCGGCAGGCACGAAGCGAGCGCGGCGAGAACGAATACAGTTATTATCCGGTGGAGCATGATGCGAAGTTGACCACCTCGAGGGCTTTAGTTACAGTCCAATTCTCTTATTTTTTGTAGTCCAGTTTAGTGGCCGCTTTGGACACCAAGAGTTCTGAGAGCACACTGATCCAGTGGTTCATTTGGGATTCGTGGACGCTTCCGGTGCCGAGCACAAGTCCCTGCTGGGGGATGCCGGTCCAATAGTGGTCACCGAGGACGTGCGGGTGAATGCCCAGCTGGTTGAATCGGACGCGGAGTCGGTCGGGGATAGAGGTTCCGCTCGGCGGAATCAGGCAGGCGTGCTGCGCACCCACAGCGGATTGAAGCGACCAATCTGATGGAAAATGCAGGCGGATCGATTCGTGCAGCGCTGCTTTACGCGCGGAAATCGCTCGATGGAGCTGCTTGGCGTGCTGCTGCCAGTGCCCAGCTTGGATGAATTCGTGAAGCACGGTCTGCGCGCTAGTCGATACAAAGCGGTGGGATTGGCCCATCAGTGCATGCATGGGGCGCACAAGCTCGTGGGGAAGCACCATAAATCCGATACGAATCGAGGGGTGGAGCACTCGGTTGAAGGTGCTTAAGTAGATTATGTTGCTGTGGTAGTGGTCGTGGGCGAGTAAGCTGTGCGAAGCGGATTGACCCAAGGAGTGTTCGTAGTCGTTTTCAATTAAATAACCGCCCTGTGCGCCGAGCTGGCTGGCGAGCTCAGCCCGGCGCTCGATGGTCATGGTGGGCCCCAACGGATAGGCTTCGCTCGTGGCGACGTGGGCGAGACGCGCAGCGCCCAAGGGCTGCCCAAGCAAAGCGTCGAGCTCAACCTTGTGGGCGCGAAGTCCGCTAAAGATGCGGTGCACGTTCGGAAAGCTAGGGTTCTCGAGCGCGACGGAATCGCCGGGATTGAGCAAGAGGCTTCCTACTAGAAAAAGGGACTGAACGGATCCTGAAACTACCGCGATTTGGTCGGGTTCACATCGGATTCCGCGCTCGCTGTAAAGGAGCTGGGCAAGGGTTTGCTTCAGAACCTGCTGGCCGGCGGTGCTCGAATAGGTGAGGCCCGAGATCCGCACGTTTCGCCAGTAGTCGTTGGTCAAGCTGCGCCATTGGTTGACGGGAAAAAGATCGATCGGGGGAACCCCTGGCTGCAGGGGGTGCACACTCGAACCTGTTGAGCGGACCTCAGGGCTTTGGGCCAAAAAGGCACGCCCGAGGTCAGAAAGCTTCGGCTGCTCAGATTTAGCAAATGCACTGCGTGGTTCAGCACTGCGAAAGGGGATCGGGGCAACCCAAACCCGTGCCCCTTGTCGGCTCTGGGCTTTGCCTAAAAAGAGCACGTGTTCGTAGGCCTTGGCGACGGTAGCCCGAGATAGGCCCAATGATTGACTCAAGGTCCGGGTCGGAGGCAAGTCACTGTCTTCAGGTAGCATACCCGAGTCGATGAGCTCGACAAGCACGTGCAATAGCACGCTGAACTTCTGGTTTTTGGCGAGTCCCTGCTCGGTACGGTCGGCAAAGGCGCGCACAATGGTGGGTAGGTTCATTCTGTCGGGTTATTGGACTGTTAAAATAGTTCGAATTGGCCTGTTTTCAACGTCTAATGGATTGGATTTTTACGATTCAATCCATTATGCTATGCCGCTTACTCACCGAAACCTTTTACCCGCAGCTCTGCTCGGAGTTTGGTCGTGTTCGACCAATGATGTGGACCTGATTCCGCTGGTTCAAATCCAAGCATCCGCCACCGTGATACCCGAAAACGGCGGAACCCTGGATCTCGTGGTCACCCTCGACGCTGTTTCGACCCGCGAAGTACAGGTTCAGTTGGACTTCAGCGGTACGGCCACGGTCGACGACTACAGCGTTTCGGCGACGACCGTGGTGATTCCGGCCGGAAGCCTCAGCGACTCGGTCACCGTGACCGCGATCGACGACAGCGAGGTCGAAGGCAGCGAATTTGTGGAGGTGCGCTTGAGCAACCCCATCAATGCGCTGGCCGATGCGAACAGCGTGGCTTCGTTCACCATCGACGACGACGACCAAGCCGGACCCTCTATTGTACTGAATGAGGTGCTTTACGACCCCTCGAATTCGGGTTTGCTCGGCGATGCCAACGGAGACGGTCTGTACGTGCAGGACGAGGATGAGTTCATCGAATTGCTGAACACGGGCAGTCAGCCCCTCGACGTGAGCGGCTGGAAGGTTTACGATGCGAGTGCGTTGAGTTCGGGCACACCCCGGCACGTGTTTCCTGCGGGATCGGTGATTCCGAGCGGGACGGCCTTGGTGCTCTTTGGCGGCGGAACACCCACAGGCTCGTTCGGCGGAGCCGTGGTTCAAACGACTACCACTGGCGCTATGAACTTGAACAATGCGGGTGACCTCCTGACGATTACGGATGCTCAGGATTCCGTGATCCTTACGTTTGATGTGGGGCCGTATTCAGATAACCCCAACGAATCATACACGCGCAGCCCCGACATTACCGGGGAGTTTGTGCAGCACAGCACGGTGGGCAGCGGAACGCTTCTGTTTTCACCAGGTACCCGTTTGGATGGAAGTCCGTTTTAAGCGTTTAACATGGCCCTGCTGGTACTAATTATTCTGGTTTCCCTGACGGCGTGGTCGCTGTACCGGCAGTGGCATGCGCAGTCCGTGCTCTTTGTGGCTGCGGTGGTGCTGATGCTGGCGTCGCTGGTCCTTGGGACGCCCCAGAGTTCCGGCTTGCGCGAGGGAATCCCCGTGGTAAGTGCCATCGTGGATTCGTTTGCGTCGAGTTTGAGCGGAGTCGGCCTTATGATCATGAGTATCGGGGGTTTTGTGGCCTACGCCGACCACATTGGGGCTTCGGAATCCTTAGTCGTTCGGGCCATGCGCGCGCTGGAGCGATTGAAGTTGCCGCCCAATGTGCTAGTGCTTGCGCTGATTCCGCTCGGCCAGTTGATTTTTGTGTGCGTGACTTCGGCCGCGGGCTTGGCCGTACTTCTGATGGCAAGCGCCTACCCGGTGATGCTGCGATTGGGCGTGCGTCCGGTGACCGCCGCCTCGGTGATTACGGGTACGACGGCATTCGGAATTGGTCCGGCTTCGGCGCTTACGGCCGCGGCAGCGAAGGCCGCTGGGATTCCGGTGGTTGATTATGTGGTGGTGCACCAGATGCTCTTGGCGTTGCCGCTGATGCTGGCGATTGCAGTGCTCTACGGGCTGAGTAATTGGATTTTTGACCGCGGCGCAGTCGCGGTTCCGCACGTGTCGCACGTGACAGAATCTGAAGTAAGGGCAGTGAAGCCGATGATTTACGCGGTGGTTCCGGTGCTGCCGATCTTGATGATGGTCTCGAGCTACGTCGCTACTGAAGTCTGGGGGCCGAAGTTTACGCTGACGACCACAGCGTCAATGTTTATGTCGTTTGGGGTTGCGTGGCTGCTGCACACCCTCAGTTCGCGCGATATTCAGGCGTCAATTGATTCGATATCAGTGTTTTGGAAGGGGATGGGAAGCATTTTTACGTCCGTCGTGACGCTTGTGCTCGTATCGGAAGTGTTTGCCGACGGCTTAATTGCCCTCGGATTTATGGACGACATGCTCGCCGCCATCCAGAGCTTTGGGGCCAGTGAGGCGTTGGTGATCGTCGCCTTCGTGGTGCTGATTTTTTTGGCCTCGATCCTCATGGGGTCCGGAAACGCCGCATTTTTTTCGTTTTCGCCCCTGATTCCCGACGTGGCTGCCCGATTTGGGTTGAGTTCTGTGCGCATTCTTTTGCCGATGAATTTGGCGGCCTCGATGGGGCGTACGGTTTCGCCCATTTCAGGCGTGCTGCTTGCGGTGGCGGCCCTCGCCAAGGTGAGCCCCATGGAGCTGGCGAAGCGCAACGCGATTCCCGTGCTCGGAAGCCTTGTTCTGATGATTATCCTTCAACTTTTTGCCTAACTAGCCATGTACCTCATTCAAAACGCCCAAATCTGGAGCCCGGAACCGCTTGGAATCGCTGACATTTTGGTCGCCGGGGGGCGCGTGGCTGCGATGGGTCTGAATTTGGACGTACGGGTTCCGGGACTTCGGAGCGTAGACTTGCAGGGCGCGGTGCTGACTCCGGGCTTGATCGACCAGCACGTCCACGTGGCGGGCGCAGGGGGCAAGCGTGGGTTTTCTTCGCTGACTGGCGAAATTTCGATGGACGAGTTCATGGCGGTCGGCAGCACTACGGTGGTGGGACTGCTCGGGACAGACGGTTCAACGCGTTCGATTGAAGCACTTTACGCCAAGGTTCAAGGCCTCAACGAACAGGGGATGTCTGCCTACATGTTCACCGGCTACTACGGAATGGACCCCAAGCACGTCACCGGGAGCATTCAAGGCGACATGGTTTTTATTCAGCCGGTACTCGGGTGCAAAATCGCAATCAGTGACATTCGTTCAAGTTTTCCGACGGCGACCGATTTGATGCGCCGCGTACGCGAGGTTGTGGTGGGCGGAATGGTGTCCGGCAAAAAAGGCATTTTGCACTTCCACTTGGGCGGAGCCGCTTCGCAAATGGAGGTGCTATTTGAAATGCTTGACCACTTTGAAGCGCCCATCCAGCACCTTTCGCCGACGCATGTGGCTCGTACGGAGTCGCTCTTTACTCAGGCCATTGAATTTGCGCTTCGCGGTGGCAGCATTGACATCACCACCGGCGCCTCGAAGTACACCGAACCGCATTTGGCGGCGCTGCGCGCCCTCGAAGCGGGGGTGAGCCCCGACCTCATCACGTTCTCAACCGACGGGCACGCGGGTCTTGACCGCAAGGATGCCTCGGGTCAGGTCGTCGGCACACGTCCGGCACCAATCTCGGCGAATTTGAAGGCGTTTCAGTCCTTGGTGCGCGAAGGAAGCGTGGATCCGTCCGTCGCTCTAAAGCCGGTGACGAGCAGCCCCGCGCGCAACCTCGGCCTTAGCCATAAAGGGCGCATCGAAGTTGGTGCGGACGCGGATTTCTGCCTCTTTGATTCAAATTGGAACCTTGGAGCCGTGATGGCCCGCGGTTCGTGGAACTACCAAAACCAAAGCATATGCGCCTTTGCACTTTAATGGCCGCCTTGGCGGTTCCGCTCGCGGCCTTGGCCCAGGATTGGGAGGACGACATGACCTCAAGCGTCCAAAACTACCAGTTGGGTGAGGGTTGGAGCTACCGGTCAGGCCCGTTTACGGGTGAAATTACCGCGTTGATTCAGCCCCACTTGGAATGGAAGTACGGCCCGTCTGAGGTGTTTTCGGACGCGACCGTTCGGACCCGTTTGCGCCGAGCCCGCGTTCGCTTTGCCGGCGACCACCGCGACAGCCGCTTTTACTACCGGCTGACGCTGGACTTGTCCGGATCTTCAGAACTTGATGACTCCGAGGGAATTATGCTGTTTCAGTCGTTTGTCGGATACCGTCTCACCCCGCAGCACCGCATTACCCTCGGGCAACGTGGAAACCCCGCGGGTCCGCGTGAAATGCAAATGAATTCCGGAACCCTACAGCTCGTGGAGCGCAGCCGCGTCTCCTCTGCATTTGCAACCATTGCTGAAATGGGCATTTTTTACGACGGTCGCGTGCGGCTCACCGGCAAGCAGTTTCTGAGGCCGGCTGTGGCCATCACCACGGGCGACGGGGCCAATCCCATCGGTCGCGACTACGGTGGCTTGAAGTACGCAGCGCGCCTGGATTGGGTTCCGAACGGGCTATTTACGCGGTTTGGACAGTTTCGCCAGGCTGATTTGGTCCGCGAGCGAACGCCAAAACTCATTCTTGGAGCCTACGCCAACTTCAACCAAGGCATGAGTAGCCGCCGGGGCCGCGAGCAGGGCGCCATTCTTTACCTCGACGCCAACCTCGACCCTTTGTTGCCCAACTACGCGCAAGTTGGGGTGGACGGCATGCTGAAGTACCGCGGATTCTCTCTTCTCGCGGAGTGGATTCAGGCGCAAGCTTATGTTCCTGAGGGAATTACGTACCGCGTCCGAAACGACGGTTCAGTGGCTTCAACCTTTGAAATCGATGGGGTGAACGATGTTTCGGCCTACGTGCGCAACCGAATGATGAACGGAAGCGGATTCAACGTGCAAGCGGGATATGTGCTGCCGTCGAACTGGTCCGTGGACGTTCGGGCGACGCAGCTCAACCCCGCGGATTTTTCGTTTTTGCGCAACGGAGCTTTTTACGACCGTCCCCAGTACTTTACCGTTGGATTAACGCGCTATGCGTCAAGGTGGTACGGACTCAAGCATCAGCTGTCTGCAACGTGGAACGCCGTGGGCCTCGACGCCCGAAACCACGAGAATTCATTTTTAACTGCACCCGAGTGGACGGTCCGCTGGTGCACCACGTTTATGCTATGAGGTGGGGAATTCTCACGCTAGGACTGCTGGCAGTTTCGGGGGCATCTTCGGGACCCGACGGAAGCTTTGGTGCCGTATTTTTCCCCGACCCATCGGTTGAATTGACCACACCCGCGTTCCAAAAGGATAAGGGGTTTTCAACCCAAGAAGAGGTCGTGAAGTGGTTCAACCGACTACCCGCACAGCTACCCAATGCTCAGGTTGAATCGATCAACCTCGGTACGTCGCCCCGGGGTCGCAGCATCTTGGCATTCAGGGTTAACGGTTCAGATCCGGTCGCAAATCCCGTGCGGATTTGGGTACAGGGCGCCCTGCACGGAGACGAACAAGCTACTCCGGATGGGGTGATGCAGTTGGTCGAGATGGTGCTTCGCAATCCAGAACTGGCCAACTTGGTGGAGCTCATGGTGGTTCCCATTGCGAATCCCGACGGCTATGCCCGAGCCATGCGCCAGTCCGCGTCGGGAATGGATTTGAATCGGGATATGATGATGCGCCAGGGCCCCGAGAACCAGATGATTATGGCGGTTTTTAAGGAATTTCAACCCGAAGTGGCGCTGGATTTTCACGAATACCGCCCGTACCGAAGCGATTTTACCGAGATTGGTTCGCGCGGGGTCACGGCATATTACGACAACATGTTTTTGGGGTCCTCGAACGTGAACGTTCCCGAGGTCCTTCGCGCCGAAATCGCCGCCTACGTCGAATGGGCGGCCACGGCAGCTGCGCAGTGGGGATACCGAACGCATGCCTACTTTGTTCCTGAGGACGAGCGCGGAAGCATGCGTATGCGGCTCGGTTCCGCCAGCCCACGGTCGACGGCGACCAACTACGCGCTGCACAACTGCGTAAGTGCACTGATTGAAACGCGAGGAGTGGGCCAAGGTCGAAGCGCCCTCAAGCGTCGCGTGCACTCGATGGCGGTCATTGGTATGGCCTACGTGCACAAGGCGGCTACCGACCCTGTTCACCTGCGTGCAGTGCTAGAAGCTGCGCACCGAGATCCAATGGGTCCTGTGATCGAGCTGAACCAGCCCATCGACCAACGCCGCTACACGTTTATTGACCTCGCGAAGCGCGATACGGCGTCGTGGAGGTTCGCAACCCGTGATTACGCGCAGATGCAGCCGCGCGTTCGCCGCCCAAAGCCCAAGTTCTATGCGCTGCACAAGGCTGCGCTGACACCCGAATTGATCCGCTCGGGATTTTTTGTGAATCAAGAGACAAAGTCGCTCAACCAAAAGGCGATGGCCTATGTGGTCACTCAGCGGACCGAGGGACTCGGCGCCAACAACCAGCGGACCCAAAAAGTGGTCTGCAGCCAGGTGTCAACTATTGTAAATGGTGAGTTTTTGATTGTGGCGATGGATGACGTCCAGTCGCGTTTATGGTACGAACTGTTTGAGCCTGAGCTTGATAATAGTCTGGTGCGCAATGGTTTAATCGAGTGTTCGGTAGGTAAACAACTTCCTTATTATGCAATTTATGAAGAGACTAATTAGCCTTTGTACGTGGGCAGCCACGGTGCTTCCGGTGGTGGCACAGGGCAACCTAGATTTTAGTCTGGGCAATGGTTTGACCGCGGCTTCTGCAGACGGCCAGTACCGAATGGCAATGGGCGGCAGCGTTCAGTTGTTCGGAACCTCAATTTGGGACGCCGACGGACGAGGGCTCCAAGCCTACCCCTCGCTGGGCTTTATGCGGTTGCAGGGTTCCGCGCGACCCGAATCCGTGGAATTTTTGGTGCAGCTCAATTTTGCGCAAACGACCCCGCTGCTCGATGCTTGGGTGCGCCACACCATGCGATGGGGGAGCCGAATTACCGTCGGTCAAATGCAAAATGTCGGGAACGGCCTCGAAATGCTGGTGTTTGAAGACCTTCAGGCGGCTCCAATGCGCAGCCTTACGGCCCAAACCTTTGCACTTTCAGGGCGCGAAGCCGGAGTCATGCTCGACCACCGTGTAGCCAAGGACCGCTGGGGAATGGGCGTATACGCGCAAGTGACCTCGGGCGACGGCCGGAATTCGTTTGGCGTGGATTCGCGCGATGTGGACCTTGGCGGTATGAAGTATTCAGGTCGGGTAGAATTGAGCCTTGGCGCCCCAAAGCCAGGTCAGTCACCGATTCAGTTTGCTTCGTTTGACCGCAAGACCCGGGTGCTTTTGGGTCTTTCGGGGTCCTACAACCGCGGCGCGAGCCAAGCGGTGGGAGAGGGCCACGGGGCGTTTCAAATGTACCGAGGTTCCGAAGCCGCATTTCCCGACTACCGCAAGTGGTCGGCCGACGTGCTCGCGACCAAGGGCGGACTTTCGATCTACGGTCAAATGATGTACGCCACCGCAACCCATTTGGATGGGCTTCAGTGGACACCCTCGGTATCAAATCTGTTGCGCCCACAAGAGATTAGCCGTGTGCTTCACCTGGGGCGCGCGTTTACCGGCCAAGTCGAGTACGTGCATCCCTCGCGCTGGGCTGTGGTGGGCCGTCGGAGCCTTGTCTTACCCGAGTTTGGCGACTACTCCGGCAGTTTGGTCGAGGAGGCTTCGGAGTCGCTTTTGGGCATCAATCGCTATGTGGTCGAGCACCAGGTCAAGTGGTTTGTCGGAATTCAACGCCTTGATTTTGTGGCGAAACCGAGTGAAATCCGCCTCGCAACCATGATTCAATTACGTTTTTAATTAGTTCTTTATCCTTAACTTCAAGACATGAAAAAAACCCTACTTTTTATTGCTGCGACCGCCACGATTGGGGGGTACGCGCAAAATCCGCTCTTGGTAGAGCATTTTAACGATACGACGAATGCGTTGTTGACCAATATGGGTTGGTACGCCCACAGCGGCGGAACCACGAGTGCAGTCGCAGTGGTGAGCCCCGGCCTATCATGGACCCAAACTGCCTACCCAGGTTCAGGCGTAGGGAACGCGGCAGGTGTAGTCAATAATGGCCAGGATGTCAACAAACCGTTCACGGCTAACGTCGATACGGGTGCAGTTTACACTTCGTTCTTGATTAAGGCAAACGGGACAGTGGCTACTTCGTTCTTCTTTCACTACGCGGAGTATTCGAACATTGCAACGCCCAACTACTCGTCGATCACTACCGCCTTTCGTGCGCGCACGTTCGTACTTCCTGGAACCAATCCAGCGACGCAGTTCAAGGTAGGCTTGTCTTTTAACAACTCAACGGTAACTGCTGATACCACGGCAAACCTTACGATCGGAACCACCTACCTCGTGGTAGTGAAGTACCAGTTTGTCTCAGGTGCAGCCAACGATCAGGTAAGCCTGTGGTTGTTTGAGGACGGTGACAACATTGCGTCCCTTCCCGCTACACCCACGATTGGCCCCTTGACCGGAACCGCTGCTGATTTGACAGCCGTTCAGGCGATTGCGCTCCGCCAAGGTGCTACTGGTCAGAATGTAATTGTTGACGGAATCATTTCAGACAGAACATTTGCCTTCGCTCCACCGCCGCCAGCGACGAGCAACGTGACCTTTCAGGTTGACATGAACCAAGTAACTGCTGGCTTTACGACGCCTGAAGTGAACGGATTCTGGAACAACTGGTGCGGTAACTGTAACGCGATGAGCGACGCCAACGGCGACGGAATCTGGGAAGTAACCATTCCTTTGGAAGTTGGAACGACTCAAGAGTACAAGTTCTCTGCTGACGCGTGGACCATCCAAGAGATGAACGACCCAACTGCTCCATGTACGAACGGTAACGCGACCTACACGAACCGCGTACTTGTAGTACCTGCTGCGGATACGACCCTGCCTGTAGTGTGCTGGAGCTCTTGCTACGGCTGTACGGTAGACGTAACGCTGCAAGTGAATATGGCGTGGGAAGTTGCCAACAACGCGATCAGCGCTAACGGCATCCACGTAGCTGGTGACTTCCAGGGATGGGATCCAGCGGCTACAGCCATGACCGACGCCAACAACGACGGTATCTACGAGGTAACGATCAATGTACCCGCGAACTCTAGCATCCAGTACAAGTTCATCAACGGCAATGCATGGGGTGCGGACGAAGGCGTTCCGGCTGCATGTCAAGCTGCTGGATCTTGGAACCGCGGTGCCACGTTTGCCTACGGCGACAGCACCCTGTCTCCAGTATGTTTCGGTAAGTGTACCGACTGTATGGCAAGCCTCGACGAGACCTTGCAGAACGTAAGCCTCTTCCCGAACCCAACCCGCGGCCAGTTCAACCTGGTACGTATGGATGCGGCTTCAGAAGTTGAAGTGAGCGTACTTGACCTTCAGGGCAAGGTGCTGACGGTAGCTGCTTGGAACGCCGGCGCTGAGTCACTCAGCATCGATCTGGGCAACTTCGCCAACGGCGTGTACATGGTTCGCCTGACTTCAGAAGAAGGCAGCCGCACCCTGCGCGTAAGCGTTCAGAAGTAATCGACTCCCTTCGGGGATGAGAGGCCGCTCCGCAAGGGGCGGCCTTTTTTTTGACCCTATCTTTACGGAACCCTTAAACCAAACCTTGCGTTATGAAACACTGGACGCTTGCGGCTGCTGCCGCTGCTGCAGGCCTTACGGCCTGCCAAACGACTGACGTAGCTGTGGAATACCCCAAAACTCGCTTCGATTCAGCCGACGTAAAAACCTATTTTGGGACCGACGTCCCCGACCCCTACGGATGGTTGGAAGACGACCGAAGCGAAGAGACGGGCGCCTGGGTTAAGGCCCAAAACGTGGTGACGCAGGGCTACTTGGAGCGGATTCCGTACCGAAAGGCGCTGCGCGAGCGGTTGACTGCCCTGTGGAACTACGAGAAGCGCGGGGCTCCGTTCGTTGAGGGCGACTACCAGTACTTTTACCGCAACGACGGGTTGCAGAGCCAGTCGGTGTTGTATCGTCAACTCCTCGTGGGCGGAGTGGCACAGGGCGAGACCGAGGTGTTTTTGGATCCGAATACGTTCAGTGCCGACGGAACGTCGTCGCTCGGTGGCTTGTCGTTCAGCCCCGACGGGTCGCGCGCGGCCTATCAAATTTCTGAGGGCGGAAGCGACTGGCGCAGCGTCGTAGTGATTGACGCGGTGACCAAGAACGTCATCGAGGACACGTTGGTCGACGTCAAGTTCAGTGGCCTGGCCTGGCGCGGCAACGAGGGATTTTACTACAGCAGCTACGACAAGCCCAAGGAGGGCTCGGCGCTTTCGGGTATGACCGACCAGCATAAGTTGTTTTTTCACAAGCTGGGCACTGAGCAGTCCGCGGACGCATTGGTGTTTGGCGGAGCGGCGACTCCGCGCCGCTACATTGGTGCCTCGGTGACCGAGGACGGGCGGTTTTTGGTGGTGACTGCGGCGGTTTCTACGACGGGCAATGAGCTGTACATCCAAGACCTGAAGAGCAAAGGCAAGCTGGTTCCTGTGGTGGACGGCTTTAGCCAGGAGTTTAACGTGGTAGACGCCGTGGACGGTGCGCTGTACGTGCTGACCAACTACAAGGCTCCAAACTGCCGTTTGATGCGTTTAAAGGGCGCGCAAGCGGGTCCAGACACGTGGACTGAGGTGATTCCCGAGGGCGAGTTCCCGATGTCGGTGTCTTCGGGCGCAGGGTTTCTTTGGGTTGAGCGCATGGAGCACGCGCTAAGTTCGGTGGCCCAATACCGCCACGACGGGTCGAAGGTTCGCGATGTGAAGCTTCCGGGCGTCGGAACCGCGAGCGGTTTTGGAGGTCGCCGCAGCGACGAACAACTGTACTTCAGCTTTACCAACGCGATCACGCCGTCGAGCATTTATTCACTGGATCCAGCGAGCGGAGCGAGCGAGGTGTTTTTTGCTCCGAAGATTGATTTTGACCCCGCGCAGTACGTTTCAGAGCAAGTGTTTTACACGTCGAAGGACGGCACCAAGGTTCCGATGACGGTTAGCTACAAAAAGGGCTTGAAGCGCAACGGCGCAAACCCGACTATTTTGTACGGCTACGGCGGATTCAACATCAGCCTGACCCCGAGCTTCAGCACGAGCTACGTGTTGTGGATGGAGCAGGGAGGAATCCTGGCCATTCCGAACATCCGCGGCGGAGGTGAGTACGGCGAGAAGTGGCACGTGGCCGGAACTCAAATGCAGAAGCAAAACGTTTTTGACGACTTTATTGCGGCTGCCGAGTACCTGTTTGCCGAAAAGTATAC
>Ga0172373_10004529_pt1 | contig 19513 bp, 31 predicted proteins | sample Lak10m_2_FD_114546 | JGI IMG/M metagenome (GOLD analysis project Ga0172373, IMG submission 114546) | Freshwater microbial communities from Kabuno Bay, South-Kivu, Congo - kab_092012_10m | ecosystem: Environmental > Aquatic > Freshwater > Lake | place: Democratic Republic of the Congo...
GGCAGCGCCGTGTGAGGGCACACGGCCTACATGGGGACGCAGATCACGGTTCATGGTCAGAGAGAGGATTCCATGGGAAGCACGATATCGCGTTCGGGACCTTTGCCTTGTTCTTTAATGATGAGCCGGTGGTTTTCCGGGTCGACCTGGATTGTTTCGGTTCCGGAAAAATCGACCGGGATGGGTGCGAGGAACACCGCGTAGGATTTGGTGACGCTTTGGTTGGCGTCGAGGAACTCGAGGAGAGGGCGGCCGAAGATGCGGCCCTTTTGGACGAGGATGGGGAAGGGTTGGTGGAGGCCGGTGGTTCCGAATTCGAGACCGCGAGCGGCGGGTTTGCCGTTGCGGACATCGCGCCAAAGGCTGACCCAGGGGTAGTCGGTTGTTTTCCAGAGATAGCCGACGAGCAACCGTTTGGAAGGGGATGCAGCGGTGATCCAGCCATGCGGTTCGTCGATGCAATAGGACACGACGTTGGGGTCGGGGTTATTGGACAGATGGCGGAGGTTGACGGCGTCGCCTTGGCGAGTGAGGGCGCGGGGCCAGAAGGAGGACGGTTCCTCTGGGTTAGGCATTGGGCCACCTTGAGCGAAACCCTGGCGTCCGTTGCAGTCGACGAGAGTGGATTCATCAAGGAACGGGGCTCCGATGGTAGGGTGTTGGACGCAGTTGTAAGTGCGGCCGAGTTTGTTTTTGTTAGAGATACTTTCGCGGATGAGGGCGACGGATTGGTTTTGGGAGAATTGGACGGAGCGTTGGATATGGAGTCCGGCGAGAGGAAGGGACGCGGACATCTGGGCTTGGAGCGGGGCGGGTGTATCTTGGGAGGGGGGATCGAGACTCCAGAGCACATGAGCGGCTTCGCCGTGGTAGGGCATCCCGTTGGCACCTTCGGCGGAGGAAGGTGGGCCCCAGCGATCGAGGCAGAGGAAGTGGCCGAAGCCCCGAATGGCGGGGTCGTTGGGGTTGGGAGCGCCCCACGAGAACGGGTTGAGACTGGACCCGTTGAGGTGGAAATCGGCGAGGGAGCCGCCAGCGAGGTCGAATGTGAGCGTGGCTTTGCCGCTATCGAGGACGAGGGCTTTGCGAGTGGATGGGGTTCCCTGCGCGAGGGCCATGGGCGAGGCCGCGAGGATCAACGTGAGGGCGGCGGACGCGAGGGCGCGGGCTTGCATGGGGGGAGTTGGTTTGGGGCGAGGGGTTTACTTGGTATGCCCTTTGACGGTGGTCTGGATGCGGTAGAGGGACTTGCTTGCGGTGATGAAGAGCGTTTTGCGATCTTTCCCACCAAAACAGACATTGGCGGTCCAGGGCTCTGGGACTGGAATGTTTTCTAGCTTCTTGCCTTGGCGGTCATAGACGGTGACCCCTCTTGCAGTGAGGTAGACGTTGCCGCGTTGGTCGATGGTCATGCCGTCGGAGCCTTGTTCGCAGAACAGCTTTTTGTCGGAGAGTTGGCCGTCTTTGTTGACTGTGTAGGAGTAGGTTTTGCCGGCACCGATGTCGGACACGTACAAGGTTTTGCCATTGGGCGTGCCGATGATTCCGTTGGGCTGTTTGAGATCGTCGGTGACGCGAGTGAGGGTCTTGCGATCGGCGGTTAGAAAATAGACATGCTCTCCGTTTTGCTCTGAGGGACCGCGGTTCCAGTAGGGACGTTTGTAGAGTGGATCGGTGAAGTAGAGGGCATTATCGGGACGGATCCAGACATCGTTTGGGCCGTTGAGCAATTTGCCTTGGTAATCCTTGAGCAAGACGGTGACTTTGCCGTCGGGACTGATGGACCAGAGTTCATTCTTTTCGTCGGCGCAGGCGATGAGATTACCCTGTCGATCGAAATACATCCCATTGGAGCGACCGGCGGGTTTCATGAAGGTGCTGAGGGTGCCGTCGATGTTCCATTTGACGATACGGTCGTTGGGTTGATCGGTGAAGAAGACATTACCTTTGGCATCGACGGCGGGGCCTTCGGTGAAGCTGAAGGCGTCGGAGACTTTCACGAGGGTGGCATCTTTGGCGAGGATGGGGGAATCGGCTTGCAAGCTACAAGCTGCTGGCAGAGTAGCGAGGAGGATGAGGGGGAGGTGTTTCAAGTGTTTCATGAGCGTGGTGAGCTGTTAGCAGAGGGCAACGGTTGGGGCGAGTCAAAACCGCGAGTGGGATGAGGTGCGATGAGGTTGGGTTATTGCGGGAAAGGCGATGCTTGTTGAGGAGGAGATGGACAAGACTACGAGGGAGGGAGGGAGGCGCGTGAGGCACCGTAGGCTCCGGCGAATTCGCCGAGTTGGGCGGGGACAATTTCCACACCGTTGCCGAGGGGGCGCCACTCGATGTGGCTGAGGTGTTCGCGGAGAGGATCGAAGAGCAGATGGTCGGCGCGGGCGATACCGCCGCCGATGATGACCCGTTGCGGATCGGTGATGTTGATGAAGGAGGCGATGGCGCAGGCTAGGTAATGGACTGAGAGCGACCAGATTTGAGTGGCTTTGGGTTCTTGAGCGGCAACGTCTTTGAGCAGGTCGTGGGTGGTTTGGTATCGACCGCCGGAACGTTCGAGGATGGAGCAATTACCGATCATCATTTCGAGGCTACCTGGGACACCGCAGATATCAGGTGGGGCGAGAGTGTCTAGGGAGATATGGCCGAGATGACCGGCACGGCCGAGATGACCACGGAGCAGTTTGCCGTCGACCATGACGGCTCCGCCGACGCCGGTGCCGAGAGTGAGCAAGATGGCATTGGAGACATCGCGTCCCGCACCGAGCCAACATTCGCCGAGTAGCGCGGCGTGAGCGTCGTTGAGCACGGGGACAGGGAAGGGACGTTCGAGCAGTTCGGTCCAATCGAGGTTGACGAGGCCTTGGAGACGGCCGGGCATACAAGCGATGCGGCGGCCATCGGCGGAGGCGAGGCCAGGGGCGGAGACGCCGACGTGGAGGTGCTGGGGATCGATGGCGGGAGGCGGGGAGCGAATGATCGCCTGTATGTTCTGAGCCCATTCCATGGGGTTTGCGGCTTCGAACGGGGTGTTCCCTTTGGCGGCGCAGGTGCCGTCGGAGGTGAACCATGCGAACTTGACGCTAGAACCGCCGAGGTCGATGCCGAGCGCCGGAACGGGTGCGGGTGTGGTGCAGGAAGAAGCGGTCATGAGAGCGGGTTGAGTTGGCCGTCGCTGAGCTGCCAGCCGCCGTCGATGGACAGGACCTGGCCCGTGATGAACTTGGAGGCGTCGCTGAGGAAGAAAACGGCGGCATCGGCACAGTCTTGAGGGGAGCCGATTCGGCCACCGTCGAGAGGCTGTTTGGTGCGGATGAAGCTCATGACGGCGGTATTTTGTTGAGCTCGGGCGGACATGGGAGTTTCGACGAGGGCGGGGGCGAGCACGTTGACTCGGATGTTGTTGGGTGCGTAGCGAGCGGCGGCGGATCGGGTGAGGCCGATGATGGCGGCTTTTGAGGTTGCGTAGGCGTGCGTGGAGAAATGGGATGGCGAAGGCGAGAAACCGAGGACGGAACCCATGTTGAGGATACTGCCGGGCACTTTACGATCGAGGAACGACCGGACGGCGGCGCGGTTGGAGTAGAAGATGGAATCGAGATTCCAGTGCAGGGTTGCGGACCAGCCTTCGTCGGTGATTTCGTGGAGGGGGCCGTCACCGAGACGACGCCCACTGCCCCCGGCGACGTGGTAGAGACCATCGAACGAGCCGAAGGATTGGAGAGCGAGTTCTATGGCTTGTGGGGCGGCGTCGGGCAGTGCAGCATCGCCTTGGAGGGCGCGGGCCTTTGGGCCGAGGACGGTGAGAGCGGCATCGAGGTTGGCGGGGGATCGGCCGACCACGACCAGAGAGGCACCGGCATTGGCGCAGGCTTGAGCGGCAGAGAGGCCGAGGCCGGTGGAGCCTCCGATGATGACGATGGTTTTATTGAGAAGATCCATGAGACGGAGCGGTTTGGCAGAGATCTAGGAAGGAGGATTCATCGAGAATGGGCACGCCGAGAGACTGGGCTTTGGCGAGTTTGGATCCGGCGTCGGTGCCGGCGATGACGAAGTGAGTTTTCTTACTCACACTGGAGCTGACCTTGCCGCCGAGCGCTTCGATTTGGAGTGTGGCGGCTTCGCGTGAGAGGGTTGGTAGAGTGCCGGTGAGGACGAAGGTTTTTCCTGTGAACGGACCTGGGGTGATTTGAGGGGTAGGAGAGCCGAAGTTGAGGCCTGCGGAGCGGAGCCGTTCGATGAGGGCGCGTTGGGTTGGGGAGGAGAACCATTGCGAGACACTTTGGGCGATGACATCGCCTACATCTTCGGCTTGGAGGAGGGATTCGGGAGAGGCGTTTGCGATAGCGTCGAGAGAGCCGAAGTGACGGGCGAGGGATTTGGCGACGCCGACCCCGACGTGGAGAATGCCGAGTCCAAAGATCAAGCGCCAGAGGTCGCGGGATTTACTGGCATGGAGCCCTTCGAGCAGGTTTTGGGCGGACTTTTCGCCCATACGTTCGAGAGTAAGCAGATCGGTTTGGGAGAGCCGGTAGAGATCGGAGACATCGCGAGTGAGATTTTTCTGAACGAGTTGGGCGACGAGCACTTCGCCACCGCCTTCGATGTCCATGGCGGAGCGGGCGCACCAATGCTCGAGGCGACCGCGGACTTGAGCAGGGCACTCTGGGTTGAGGCAGCGGAGGACGACATTGGGCTCGCCGGGTCGGCCTTGTTTTGAGGCGGGGCTGGAGCATTCGGGGCAGAGGGAGGGAAATTCGAAAGGGATTTCGGATCCGGAGCGTTTATCGGTGACGACGCGGACGACGGCTGGGATGACCTCGCCGGCTTTTTCGACGACGACGACATCGCCGATGCGGATATCCTTACGTCGGAGTTCATCTTCGTTGTGGAGGGTGGCGCGGCTGATGGTGCTTCCGGCGAGGTGGACGGGTTCGAGTTCGGCGACGGGGGTGAGAGCGCCGGTGCGGCCGACCTGGATGGTGATGGAGCGGAGGCGGGTTTCGGCTTGTTCGGCGGCGTATTTGTATGCGATGGCCCAGCGTGGGAACTTGGCAGTGTAGCCTGCACGCTGGCGGAGCGGTATGGAATTGAGTTTAACGACGGCTCCATCGGTTTCGTAGTTGAAACCTTTGCGAACGAGGTCGAGGCGTTGGATGGCTTCGATGAGTTCATCGGCCGAGTCGCACGACCAGAGCACTTCTGGGGTTTTGAATCCGAGAGAACTGAGCCATGCGATGAGCTGGGTGTGGGAGGTAGGAGGGGAGTCGATCTGGCATTCGCCGAGGCCGTAGAAGACAGCGTCGAGAGGGCGGGTGGCTACGATACGAGGGTCGAGCTGTTTGAGGGAGCCTGCGGCGGCGTTTCGAGGATTGGCGAAGGTTTCCTCGCCGTCGGTGGTGCGCTTGGCGTTGAGTTTTTTGAAACCACTGGAGGTGAGGAACACTTCGCCGCGCACCTCGACGAGGGAGGTTGGAAGCGAGGGCGAGGGGGGGATGGGGAGCTGGAGAGGAATGGAGCGGATGGTTTTGATGTTCGCTGTGATATCATCTCCGGTGCTGCCATCCCCGCGGGTGGCACCCCGAACGAGGAGTCCGTTTTCGTAGGTGAGACTGACGGCGAGACCATCGATTTTGGGTTCAACGGTCCAGGTGAGGGGATCTGAAGGAAGCAATCGTTGCACGCGGAGAAAGAACTCGCGCAGCTCGGGTTGGGAGTAAGTATTGTCCAGGCTGAGCATGGGCACGAGATGGCGGGCTTGAGGAAAGGCAGGCAGGGGTTGACCGCCGACGCGTTGCGTTGGGGAGGAGGGGGTGACCAGTTCGGGGTGGTTTGTCTCGAGATCGACGAGTTGGCGATAGAGCTGGTCGTAGTCGAAGTCTGAGATGGAGGGTTGAGCGAGGACGTAGTAGCGATGGTCGTGGTCGGCGATTTGGGCTACGAGAGCGGCGTGAGTTTGCTGGAGATCGGGGGTAGCCATGGAGTGCGTCGTCGGGAACTGGTTTGAGTCGTTTCGAGAGAACTTAGCGATTGGTGAGGGTTCTGGCGAGTGGGGAGTGGGGGCTGCTGCGCGGGGTGATTTAGGATCGTCACGAAGGCGAGGTTGATTGGGAATAGGGTATTGTTATAAGGTGGCTGTGATATGTCGAACGAAGGGATTGAGATACGCCGAGCGACTGTGGACGATTTGGGGTCGTTGAGGGAGCTATGGTCGATTGGGGCGGTGAATCCGGTGGGGTTAGATCGGCGAGTGACGGAGTTTCAGCTTGCCGTAGGGGTTGGGGGGGTGTTGTTGGGCTGCATGGGATTGAGGGTGCAGTCGAAGCAAGGATGTGTGCATTCGGAGGCTTACCGGGTGGGGTCGGAAGGGGACATGCTCAGGGCGTTGCTTTGGGAGCGGGTGATGAGAGTGGCGCAGAACCATGGATTGGTACGGTTATGGGGAATGGGTAAGGCCCCGTTTTGGGAGGCGGTTGGAGGTTTTCGAGCTGCGACGGCGGAGCAGTTGGGCAAACTTCCGGCGGAGTTTGGATCGCGCGATGCGGGGTGGAGTGTGCTGTTGGTACGGGAGGAGACGGAGGCTTTGGTTTCGTTGGAGAAGGAGTTGGAGATTTTTCAGGAATCGCAGCGCTTGGAGGCTGAGGCTTTGATGGCTAGGGCTCGGATTGCGCGGTGGGTTGCGGGAGGGATTGCGTTGATTTTGGTTTTCGCGACCGTGGTGTTTGCTGCGGTGATCTTCAAGAAGCAACGGGGCGAGCGGGGGCGTGCACCGGTGGGGCAGCAAGGGCGTTAGAGGATCGGGAGGGACGTGAGTTTGGTGACTAGGGCTCGGTCAGGAGGATAGATTGGTTTGGGGATGGGGGATTGATTTTCTGTTTGAGACCCGAGGGCCAGAAAATTTGGAGTTCGTCGATGGAGTTGTTTTTGCCGAGACCGATGGTGACGGGGAGTTCGGATTGGGAGAGGTAGCCTCGCGTTGGGGTGACGTGTCTCCAGAGAACCCGATTGTTGGTTCGGAGGCGTATCCAGGCACCGATCGCGTCGCGGTTGCTGCGACTGCCGACCAGTTTGATGCGAATCCAATGATGGCCGAGGGATTGGTTATTTTTGAGGAGCAGGGGAGGACCGTTAATCTGGGTGAGGACGAGATCGAGATCGCCGTCGTTGTCGATATCGGCGAAGGCGGAGCCGCGTCCGACGATAGGCTGAGCTATATCCGGGCCTGACATGCTTATGGGAACCTTGGTGAAGCCTTGATTGGAGCGTGCCCCGCGGCTGTTCCAGTAGAGCGACGCGGGCTGTTTGTAGGATTGGCTCTTCTGGATTTTGTTGATTTCTTCTTCGATATGACCGTTGGCGGTGAGGAGGTCGAGCCAGCCGTCGAGATCATAGTCAAAGAAGAAGACGCCGAAGGTAAGGGATTGACGGCTGGAAGGGCCGACCCCCTGGCTGATGGCTTCGTCGCTGAAGATCATGGGATCTTTTTGAGAGACGTAGAAGGCGGCCATTTCGTTGGCGAAGTTGCCGATGAGAATTCCCAGACTTTGATCCTCCTGGAAGCGGGCGGAGTCGATGCCCATTGCGCCGCGCGCGCCGCCGTAGTTGTCGAAGGCGACACCGGAGGTAGCTCCGATTTCGCGAAAGGTGCCATCGTGGGCGTTGGTGAAGACGAAATTTTGGACGGTATCATTGGCGATGATGAGATCCATCCAGCCGTCGCTATTCATGTCGATGGGGGCGACCCCGAGGGATTTGGCCATGGGCAGGCCAGTGGCGCGATTTTTGATCTGGAGGCCGGCGTGGGCGGTGGTTTCGGAGAATCGGCCTTGGCCCTCATTGTGATAGAGGTGAGGGTAGGAGCCAGCGAAGTTCATGGGGGGACCGTAGGCACGTCCGATGCCGACCAGTTTGTAATCGACTTCGAAGTCAATATTGCGGGACCACTGCACGTAGTTACAGACGAAAAGGTCGAGTTTACCATCGTTGTCGTAGTCGAACCAAGCGGCACTGGAACTCCAATCGGTGGGGTTTCCGGCGACACCAGCAAGTGAGGTTGTATTGGAAAAGCGGCCGTTGCCCTCGTTATGGAACAACTGACCGCCGCCGACGCCGGAGACGAAGAGATCGGGGCGTCCGTCGTTATCGTAGTCCCCGACGGCGATGCCCATGCCGTAGAGGGAGGTTTTGAGACCCGAGGAGGAGGTGATGTCTTTGAAGGTGCCTGTGCCATCATTTTGGTAGAGGCAAAGACTTTCGGGGGTGGGTTGGCTGTAGGAATGCCAGGGCCAGAGGCCGCTGTTGACGAGGATGAGATCTTGGTCGCCGTCGGTGTCGAAGTCGAAGAAAGCCACGCCTCCTCCCATGGTTTCAGGGAGGAGTTTTTCGCCATAGGCACCGTTTTGGTGATGGAAGGACACACCGGACGAGCGGGTGACATCGGAGAACGTGACGGAGGGGATATCGTTGGTTTGGGAGTCGCGGGATTCGGGTGGGGAGAGAGGGGTGGTTCGGGTGGGGGCGACTGGGGAGGGTCGGTTGAGGATCCAAGCGAGCACACCCGCGAGGAATGCGAGGACTGCAAAGACGCGAAGAGACCTTTTCAGAGCCTTTTCGATGATGAGATCGCCTTTGGTTTTCCGGGGGGGCTGGGGCATGGGGCGGAGCTAGAGGGCTGGATTGGTCATGCGATTAGATTGCCTCGGAGCAGCCGACGCCGTGTGAGGGCACACGGCCTACAACGGTGGGCGATGGGGCTTCGCCGTGTGAGGGCACACGGCCTACGGGGGTGAGCGCACGGCCCAATTGGGGGCGCTGAGGACGGTTCATGGTTTGGAAGTTGATGGGTCGTGATCGTTGGGGGGGCGCGCGCGGTGTTCGGATTTATGACGATTATTGCTGGTTGGTGGGGCTTGGTCAACGATGGGCCACGCCGTGTGAGGGCACACGGCCTACAGCGAGGAGGCCATGCCGTGTGGGGGGGGGCGCGGGCTGCGGTGAGGACAACGATGAACGTGTAGGGACGGCTTCGGGCGGAACGAATGTGTGTGTGTGTGTGGCGATCGGGGGTTGGGATAGGATGTTGACCGTTGGGAGTGGAGTGGGATGATGCGGAGGAGTTCCATGAACCAGACGGGTCCAACGGAAGCGGAGAGTATGAGGCAACGGCTTTATGGGCCGTTGGCTGGGGTATTGCCGTGGTTTGGGTTGTGGACACTGATCGGTTTGGCGTTTGCGTTTCAGTTGTATGTGACCAGTGCGAAGTTGGGGCAACCGGTGAGCTGGGGGCGGGCTGTGTCCTGGTCTCTTGGGGACTGGTATGTGTATGCGGTGTTGTCGTTGGGGGTGACTCCGATGTGTTTACGTTACCGGTTGGCGTCCGATCGGTGGAGAAGCACGGCTCCGGCTCATTTGGTGGCGTCGGTGACATTTTCGCTGCTTTACATGATGGTTCGAGCCTTGATAGGGCAGGCCCAAGCGCGATGGGGAGGGCAAGTGATTGGGTATCGGGAAGCCTTTGAGCCGTTGCTAGCGAAGACGTTTTTGTTCAATGCACTGGTGTATTGGGTGATTGTGATCTCGGTGCATGCGTTGGCGTATTATCGGGAATCGGTGGAGCGGCAGCGGCAAGCTGCGGAGTTGGAGCATCGTTTGGCTGAGGCGCGGTTGAAGGCGTTGCAGATGCAGTTGAATCCGCATTTTTTGTTTAACACGCTGCATTCGATTTCGGCCTTGATGCATCGGGATGTGGAGTTGGCGGATCGGATGGTGAGTCGATTGAGCGAACTGTTGCGGTATGCGTTGGAGAGCACGGATGATCAGGAAGTGGAGTTGCGTCGGGAGCTTGAATTTTTGGATCGTTATCTAGAAATCGAACGGGTACGGTTTGGGGATCGACTGAGCGTTTTGATTTCGGTGGACGGGAGCTGTATGGACATGAAGGTGCCGAACCTCGTATTGCAGCCTTTGGTGGAGAACGCGATTCGGCATGGGATTGCGCCGCATGCACGGCGTGGAGTTTTAGAAATTGGAGGGCGTGTGGAGGGTGGACGATTGATTTTGGAAGTGAGGGACAACGGAGGAGGTCTGATGGAGTCGCGGACGGGGCGTCGAGGGATTGGGTTAGAGAACACGCGAGCGCGTTTGCGGGCGTTGTATGGTGAGGAGCAGGGTTTGGAGTTAGAGAACCGGAGTGAGGGTGGGACGCGGGTGCGGGTTACGATTCCGGTGCGGCGCGGAGCTCGGTGAGGTGAGGTGGAGAGAGATTGATTGTGAAGGCGCGAGTATTATTGGTGGATGACGAAACCTTAGCACGGGAGCGATTGCGGCAATTGCTACGGGACGAGGTTGATTTTGAGGTCATTGGGGAGTGTTCGGATGGGCGTGGGGCGGTAGAGGCGATAGGGCGAGAGAAGCCGGACGTTTTGTTTTTGGATGTGCAGATGCCGGAGCTGAATGGGTTCGAGGTTTTGGAGGCGGTGGGGGATGGAGTTCCGAGAGTCGTGGTGTTTTGCACGGCCTATGACCAATTTGCGGTGAAGGCCTTCGAGGTGCACGCGGTGGATTACCTTTTGAAGCCGTTTGATCGGGAGCGATTTCGAATGACGTTGGAGCGGGTGCGGCAGCGGTGCGGGGTGGCCGAGCGTGATGGAGGAGGAGAAGGTGCTCTGGCCTCGCAGTTGAGGGGATTGCTTGCGGACATGCGGGTTGGGGGCAAGCCACCGGAGCGGTTGGCTGTGAAGAGTTCCGGGCGAATTTTATTGGTGAAGTTGGAGGACATTGACTGGATTGAGTCGGCGGACAATTACGTGGAGCTGCATGTTGGAAAGGAGACCCATTTGCTGCGGGAGACGATGAGCACTTTGGAGGACCGGCTTGGAGGGGGGCGATTTGTGCGGATTAGTCGGTCGACGATTGTGAATGTGACGCGAGTGAAGGAGTTGCAGGCTTTATTTCACGGTGACTACGCGGTGATCCTTGAGGATGGCCATCGTTTGACGTTGAGTCGTAACTATCGTGAAGGGTTGGATTATCTGATTGGTCGATGAGTCTGAATCATGCAGGACACTGTTTTGAGACGAGTGAATGACAACCTCGTGTTTGTCGTTGATGACGAGCCGATGATCGCGGAATCGATAGGGGCGATTTTGGCGGCTGAGGGCTATGATGTGCGTGTGTTTTATGATCCGCGCCCGGCATTGTCGGAGTTTTCTGGAGGGGAGGTGCGACCGTGGCTGTTGTTGACGGACTTTGTGATGGGCGGGATGAACGGGGGTGAGCTGTTGGGGGCGTGTCGTCGATTGGACCCTGGGCTGAAGGTGATCCTGTGCAGTGGCAACGTAGGATCTGAGGTGTTGAGCAATTTAGCGATTCTGCCGGACGTATTTGTGCCCAAGCCGTTTTCGGCGATTCGGATATTGGGGGAAGTGAGCCGTTTGAAAGCGGCGCGAGGGGGCCTTGGGGCTGGGTCGTAACGTTCCCGAATAGTTTTAACGCGAAGGCGCAAAGGGCCAGAGGCGCAGAGGAATTGATTCTATTTCCATGGAGTATCAGGGTCACTCCTTGGTGTGTGGGCTATCCTGCAGCAGATAGAGAATTCCTTGCCTTGGCTTTGCTTCGCTGCTCCGTCCCGTCTCCGCGTTGAATTCCTACCGCGGCGTTACGGCTTAAGCCGCGACGGGGTGAGGGGTTGAGAGGGACTGGAGGATTTGGAGGGCGGCGTCGGCGGGGTTGGGAGAGGCGTAGATGGGGCGGCCGATGACGAGCCAATTGGCACCGGCCTGGACGGCTTCGCGTGGGGTCATGACACGTTTTTGGTCACCGAGATCGGAGGCGGCGGGGCGGATTCCTGGGGTGACAAGTTGGACGGATGGGGGGATGACTTTTCTGAGCGGCACGATTTCAAGGGGTGAGCAGACGAGGCCACGGATTCCGGCGGAGGCAGCGAGCAGGGCGAGTCGTTCGACCTGTTTTTCCACATCGGGTTGGAGGCCGATTTCGGCGATTTGGGGTCCGTCGAGGCTGGTGAGGACGGTGACCGCGAGAACGAGCGGGGCGGGTCGGTTGAGTTTTAGGGCGGTCTTTTGAGCGGCTTCTTCGGCGGCTTGCATCATGAGTTTACCCCCGCTGGCGTGGATGGTGAGCATTTGAACATCGAGGAAGGTGGCGGCTTCGACGGCTTTGGCGACGGTATTGGGGATATCGTGGAATTTGAGGTCGAGAAAGACGTGGGCGCCGGTGGCCCGGATCTGTTTGACGATCTCGGGGCCGCTACTGACGAAGAGCTCCTTGCCGACTTTGAAGGCACCGACCTTACCGGAGAGAGCGTGGACGAGCTGGAGGGCCTGTGCGGAGTCGGGGACGTCGAGGGCGACGATGATGGGGTTGGGGATGTTCATGAGGAGCTTGGGATAGAGTAGGCTGAGGGGGAGGTTTTACCATTCGCCGTTGCGGTGGAACCGTTGGCGAGCTGCGCGGCCGAACTCAGCGGCGGCGCGGTTGAGATTTTCGAGTAGCTCAGGTGTGTGCAATCCGTGTGCGGAGCGAGCGGCGGCGATGACGGTATTGCATTCGTTGGCGTCCATGAACTTGGCGGCATCGAGCAGGCCGGGGAGATCTTCGGAGGGGATGGCGAGGAAGCCGTGTTTATCGGCATGGACGAGTTGGCCGGGCTGGATGGCTTGACCGAACACTTCGACGGTGGAACCCCAACGGACGGGGCATGCGTAGGCGTGTCCGACGCAGAGCCTGCGGGCGAGCGCTTTGAAACCGGCGTTGTTCATCTCGTCGAGATCGCGGATGGCGCCGTCGGTGATGGTGCCGACGCATCCGAGAGCGCGGTGGGTATTACTATTGACCTCGCCCCAGAAGGAGCCGATGACGCGGGGTTTGTCGAGATCTTGGACGACGACGATTTTGGGGCCTGGGACGGAAGCGATGTAACTACGGTATTGGCTCCAGGCGGAGGCGTTGGCAGTGGGGTGGGTTGGGTTTGAAGGCTCGATGACGAGCGTGACGGCATAGCCGACCATGGGGCCCATTTGAGGCATAAAATCGCGAGTTTCCTCGATATTGATGCCGTTCTGAGTGCGGTCGTGGCGTGTGATTTGTTCCCACCCGTTGTAGATGGTTGGGGTGTTCCAGCGTTTGAGTTGGAGCAGGTCGGCGTGGGACAGGATGGGCGTTGGCGACGACATGGGAATAGGTGATCATGAGGTGTGATTGGGGTCGAGGAAATCGTTTGCGAAAGAAGGAGGCAGCGGCTTTGCTTGGAGCACCGTGAATCGACACCCTTTTTACACTTGGATTTTGGTGGTTTGGATTGGGATGACCAGTTGGAGCCGAGGGCAGGTAGTCAATGCTCCTCCGGTTCCGGAATGGATTCGGTCGGTGGACGCGAGTGTCCGGGGAGCGGTTTACTTTCGAACGGAGGTGGAGGCACCGGAGCAGCTTTTGAAGGTGATTTTGTTGGGCGCGGTGGAAGGAGAGATGGAGGTGTGGGTGAACGGCCGTGCGGCGGGGAAAGTGATTGGGTTAGCGCAGGCGACGAGCTTGGATGTGACGAGCTGGGTGCGGCCGGGGAGAAACGTTATTGGAGTACGAGGGGTGAATACGGAGGGGGCGGTTCGGGTGGCGGTGTTGTTGGAGATGAACGGGGATTTGGCGCGGCAGCGGTGGGCTACGAGTGGGCCTGGGTGGATTTCTCGAACGGGCGCGGGGGAGGGGTGGGCGAACGTGGGGGCCACTCGGGAAGGTTGGGGAGGTGTGGTTTCGTTGGGGAAAACGGATGCGGGCGGCGGTGTGAACCCCTTCGATCCGAAGAAGATGATGGACGCCTACAACAGTTGGAAGATGGCGATTGGAGCTGGGGTTGCGACGGATCCTTCGGGGTTCCAGGTGCCAGCGGGATTTCGAGTGGAGTTGGTGCGGTCGGCGCAGCCTGGGGAAGATTCGTGGGTTGCGATGGCCTTTGATGGTCGAGGGCGAGTAACTTTGGCGCGGGAGAAGCGGGGATTGATGCGACTTGGGTTGGAGGGATCGAAAGTGACGAGGGTTGAGGTGGTGCATGAGACGTTGATGGAGTGTCGGGGGTTGCTGTATGTGGGGGATGCCTTGTATTGCAACGCGAACAACACGAAGGCGCTGGTTCGATTGCGGGACGCGGATGGAGATGGACGCTTTGAGAAGGCGGAGGAGTTGCTGAAGACGGAAGGTGGGGTTGGGCATGGGAGGAATCACGTCAAACTGGGGCCGGACGGTTGGTTGTATGTGGTGCACGGAAACAACGTGAAGCTACCGGGAGGCCTTTCGGTGCGGTCTCCATTACGTGGCTACGAGGAGGACCAAGTCCTGAAGAACCCGTGGGACGTAGCCATGTTTGACGGTGACGTGGTGGTGCCTGCGGGGCATGTGTTGCGGATGAACCCAGAACGTCCCACCGAGGTGGAGCTTTTCGCGGGAGGGATGCGGAATCCGATGGATGTGGCGTTCAACCGGGATGGGGAGCTTTTCACGTTTGATGCGGACATGGAGTGGGATGTGGGGGCTCCATGGTACATGCCGAACCGAGTGCTGCACGTCGTGGCGGGGGCGGATTATGGATTTCGTCGGGGGACGGGGCGATTTCGGTCGCATTATGCGGATACGCTGCCGTCGGTGGTGGACATCGGGTTGGCATCGCCAACGGCGGTGTTTTTCGGGTCTGGTGGACGATTTCCGGAGAAGTATCGGGATGCACTGTATGTCTGTGATTGGGCGTATGGCCGGATCTTGGCCGTGGGGTTGAAGGCGACGGGGGCGAGCTATCGTGGGAGCAGCGAGGTGTTTTTGAGTGGTCGACCGTTGAATGTGACGGATGGATGCATTGGGCCGGACGGGGCCTTGTGGTTCGTGACGGGAGGACGGGGCACGCAATCGGGGCTTTATCGTGTGACGTATGCGGAGGGGGATGGGGCTGGGGGGGTGGTGGTGACTGCGACGAGCGGTGCGGGGGCCGAGGTTACTTCGCGTGAGGCGCGCGAGTTGAGGCGGCGATTGGAGGGGTTTGGAGTTGGGAATGCGGAGTGGACGGACTCGATGGTGGAGCAGGCGTGGGTTGCCATGGGGAGTGAGGACCGTTGGATTCGTTACGCGGCGCGGCAGGCGATTGAGCGAGCACCCAAGGCGCGCTGGGTGGGCAGATTGGTGACGGACACCCATGTGGCCCGTTTGATGGAGGCAGGGCTGGTGCTGGCGCGGACGAAGGGGTTGGGTGACGAGGCTGGTGGGGGTGTGGTGCGACGACTTTTGGCATTGCGTGGGAGGGAATTGTCTGAGGAATCCTTGCGTACGTTGGTTCGGGTATGGTCGGTGGCATGGGCGCGCGACGGGGCGAGGATGGAGCCGCACCGAGAGCAGGTTTTGGCTCAGTGCGAGGGGATTTATCCGTGTTCGGATTCGATTGCTAACGCGGATTTGTGTCGGCTATTGGTCGTGCTGCGGTCGCGTGTGATTTTGTCGAGAACGCTTCCGTTGTTGGAGCGTGCGACAAGTTCGGAGGAGCTGATGGAGTATTTATTTTTGCTCCGATTTCAGAAGGAGGGCTGGAGTTTGGAATCGCGGCGTGTGTGGTTTGATGCGATGGCACGAGCGAGCAAGATGGCGGGGGCGCAGAACTATTTTCGGGCGTTGTCGGCGGTGCGTGCGGAGATGGAATCCTCGGTTCCGCCGGGGGAGCGGGCGCCGTTGATTGCGATGGTGACGAAATCGAACGTGGCGCGTGCTGCGGCGGGGGTGGAGGGAGGGGCGAAGCTGAACGCGTGGCGTTTGGAGACATTGTTACCTGAGATGTCGAAGGTGAAATCGGGTCGTTCGCACGCGCGGGGGCAGCAGGCTTTGATCAAGGGACAATGTGTGACGTGCCATCGTGTGAGTGCGGATGGGGGTGGAGCGGGTGGGGTGAGTGGGCCGGATTTGACGCAGGTTGGGGCTCGGTTTGGGTCGCGGGACTTGCTGGAGCAGATTCTGAATCCGTCGAAGGTAATTGATGAGAAGTACCGTCAGGTGCTGTTGACCCTAAAAGATGGTTCGGAGGTGGGAGGGATTTTGGAACGCGAGGATGATGCCGAGGTGGTGGTGCGTCCGAGCCTGTTGGGGGAGGGCGTTGAGCGGGTGAAGAAGGCGGAGATACGGGAGCGAGGAGTGTCGGGGGTTTCGCCGATGCCGGAGGGGCTTTTGGATGTGTTGACGCTCGAGGAAGTATTGGATTTGGTGGCGTTTTTGGAAGCGGGAGGGAAGGCGGAGGACGGTCGTTTTGTGCGCGGTGTTGAGGATGGAGTAGGGAAACGGTGAGGGCTAGCGGGGGGGAGTGACGGTTAGGGTTGTTTGGGCAGGGAATGCCAGCGGTTGGGAGATGGGGAAGGGACGAGTGTTTTGGCTTTGTCCGGCCAGAGGACTTCGAGGCGTTGGATGGAGCTTTGCGGCGGGAGATGGAAGAGGGCTGCGGGGGCGTGCTGCGAGCGATAGGAATCTCCGGTGACGAGCCATCGAGTTTGAGAGGACTGAGCCGTGGTGAGTTGGATGCGGCAACCGGGCCAGTTGCGAGCGGAATCGTCCAGGCGGAGGCCAACCCAGTCGTTTGTAGAGGAGATGTGGTTTTGGAAGACACGCAAGGTTTGGATGCGATCGGGCCAAGGGCCGAAGGAGAGCGTTACGAGGTCGGATTGACCATCCCCATTGAGATCGTCGGAGAGCAGGTTTTGGGAATCCTCGGGGACGGTGAATCCGGCTACGAAAGCGACGTCTTCCAAGCGTCCGTTGCCGAGATTGAGGAAGAGAGAATTGTCCTGCCATCCCCCGTAGGAGGCGCGATTGGCGGCACGACGGGCGTTGGCTCCCCCGAAGTAGAGGTTCAGGACGGGGTTGTTGGAGGAGGAAGCGACATGGATATCGTGGAGCCAGAACTGGCGTTCGTAATCTTGGGTTGAGGGGAGGGTTTCGTGGCCGTTGGCGATGGCGACATCGGGTTGGCCATCGCTGTTGACGTCGAGCACGGAGACGCCCCAAGCCCAGCCGGACTGAGCCAGGTTTGTGCCGAAATCGGATTGAGCGAGACCGGCTGAGGTGTTGATGAAGAGCCGATTTCCATCGGTCATGGCGGCTTGTTTGGAGCGATCCTGGGCGAGGCCGGGTCGATGCAGTCCAAGGGCGAGCAGGCGGGAAGCGGTTGGAGAGGTCATGCCGATGGCGAGCAGATCGATTTGGCTGTCGAGGTTCAGGTCGGCGAGGGCGTGAGCCATCCCGAAGAGATGCCGATGATGGTTGAGGGGGGAGGTGCGGTCGATGAACGTGCCCTTGCCATTGTTGTGATAAACATCCAGGCCGGCAAAATCGCTGACGTTGACGAGGTCGAGAGAGCCATTGTTATCGAGATCGACGAAGGAGGCGCTGTAGGTGCGTCGGAAGCGTTTCGCGTGGAGACCGGATGAGGGGGTGATATCGGTGAAACCGGCTTGACCGTCATTGCGGAGGAGAAATGAGGCGAAACCATCGTTCGCATCGTAGTAAGGAGTGGGGAACTGCCCGCCTTGGTAGGGTAGTTTGTATTGGGCGAGCCAGAGATCCAGATCGCCGTCGCCGTCGATGTCGCCTGCGGTGATCACCTGAGGATGCCGTAGTGGGGTGGGAGCAGACCACAACGTGCGAGCCGGGGTAAGGAACTGGCCAGTGCCGGAGTTCTCGAGCCAGGACAGGCCGGAGTTGTTGGCGATGAGGAGGTCTGGCGAGCCGTCATGATTCCAGTCGAGCACGAGGGCGGCAACGATTTGGCCGGAGCTGGAGAATCCGAGTGGTTCGGGGGTGAGTTGGCCGTGGCGATTGCGCAGGAGGAGGCCGGCCCCTGGGAGGAGGATTTCAGAGAAACCGTCGTGGTCGAGATCGTGGGCGAGCATGGGGTCGCTGAACCCTCGTTGACGTGAGGTGGAGAGCGGGAGGGTGAAGGAGACGGAGAACGGGGATGGGCTGGAACGATCGAGGGAGGACCATTGCGAGATTTCGATCCCATCGATCGCGGGTGGGACCTCGGGGGAAGGGGATGGTTTCCACCGGACATGAAGCGTGGCGGAGAACGCGATGCGTCGGGTGGTGGTTGGGTGGGCGAGTTTGGCGGTGGCCTGGAATACGGATATGGCTGGAGTGGTTGGGGAGGGTGGGGTGAAGCGGATGTGGAGCCAGGAGGACCGGGCGAGGATCCAGCCCTGCTGATGGAGTTGGAGCAGGGCAGATCGGCAGGCGGCACCGGAAATGGACAAGAGGGTGCCGGGCAGGGAGGTGATCGAATGCGATGACGGTGTCACTGGGGCGGGGATCGAGTTGGAGTTGTGACTTTGGGTTGAGGTTGGCGTTGAACCTGAAGGTGCAGCGAGGGTGGGTGCGGAAGGCAATGCGGCGGAGGCGCGGGTGATTTGGAGGGGGAGGGATTCGATTTGGTTTGTGAGAGGCAGGAGGATGGAGGGGACTGGGAATTCGGCGAGGGTGACGAGGGCCTGGGGGGAGTGGTTGAGAGAATCCCAGAGCGTGATGAAGACGTGTTCGTGGATTTGGGCGAGGCGTTCGGGTTGCCAGAGCGATTCATCGAAGCCACGTTCGGTGGCTTCGAGTTGGAGGTAGGCCTGGGTTTGTTGATCTGAGATGGAGGAGGGATTGTGAGTGGGCGAGAGGGAGGTGTTGGGGCGTGGGGTTGGGTTGTTTGAAGGTTTTACGAGCCAGCGAGTGAGTGCGGCGGTGACGAGGATCAGGAAGACAACCACGAGCCGTCTGGTGCGGTGGGGAGGGGCGGATGGCATGGTGACGATGGGTTGGGCCTAAAAGGGTCGATGGTATCGCTGGCGTTTCCGTGCGGTTCCATCCATGAGTTTGGGTGTAGTGTGGCGAGAGCGGGAGGATGTGTGAACTTTAAAACAGTGGGGTTGTGGGGGAGGTGGGGTGGTGTTGGGGTGGTGCGAAGGGGTGTGGCCGAAAGGAGGTGGCGGAAGAGGTCGATGGGCGAGGGGAGCCGGCAGGGGTGCCGGCGCTCCCAGGGCGGAGGGACAACGCCGTGTGAGGGCACGCGGCCTACAGCGGAGGGCGGAGGGGCGGGTCGAGGGATTATGGACAGGAGGTCGAGGGGAGCCGGCAGGGGTGCCGGCGCTCCCAGGGCTTTGCGACACAGGGCTGGGGTGACAACGCCGTGTGAGGGCACGCGGCCTACAGCGGAGGGCGCAGAGGACGGTTCATGGAAAGGATTACGATTACGATTAAGAGTAAGAGTAGGAGGGGGGGAGGGATCGGGGTTGCCATGGGGGATGGGTTCGAGTGATAAAGGAGCATGGCATGGACGAATATTGGGGCGACTGTATTGTCGCTAGCGATGCTTTGGTTGACGGGGTGTTCGGGGGAGCCGTCGCGCGGTGCCGGAGCGCAGGGCGGAGGAGGGGCGGACGGTGGGTTTGTGACGAATCAGAACGTGGGGGCGGAGTCGGAGGTGCGCGAGGTGGAGTTGGTA
>Ga0172373_10004530_pt1 | contig 19510 bp, 19 predicted proteins | sample Lak10m_2_FD_114546 | JGI IMG/M metagenome (GOLD analysis project Ga0172373, IMG submission 114546) | Freshwater microbial communities from Kabuno Bay, South-Kivu, Congo - kab_092012_10m | ecosystem: Environmental > Aquatic > Freshwater > Lake | place: Democratic Republic of the Congo...
ACTCGTCGAGGGCCAACTCGTCGAGGACGGCACTCATGGCGTCGATCTCGTTGGACTGACCGGTGATCATCGAACGAGCGAAACTGTCGACGGCCTCGTTCGCCCCGTGGATCACCGCGTAGTCGGCCATGTCGATCCCGGCGCGATGGTGATCGATCATCAGTCGCGCGAAGATCCGCGAGGCGTCGTCGCCCTCGGCCGCGGCGAAGTCGTCGAGTTGCTCGTCGGTGGCCAGACCGGGCATGCGCTCGATCGGCACCGGCATTCCCATCCATCGCATCGCGGTGCCCGAATCGTTGGCCTCGACCTCGCCGAATCCACGGAGCATCTGCACCATTCGTCCGGCTTCCAGTTGTTGCCCGAACAGAATCTCCTCGGCGAAGAGGCGCAACCGAGGGTGGGTGTCGTCGACCGACGTGAGGTAGAACCACGCCATGTCGACCGCCTGTTCGTGGTGGTATCGCATGTCCTGCAGGAAGCCGACGTCCACCTCGTTGTAGTTGGGGGAGGCGTTGCGGTGACCCACGAAGTATCCGATCCCGACACCGAGAATCAGCGAGGCCAATCCGAGCGCGATGAAGTTGAGCGGGTTCTGCCACCACGGCAAAACCAGTTCGATGTCGTCGGGGCTCGACGCGGGCGCCGACGAGTCGACGCTCCGGTGGTCGATCGGGTCCGCTGCGGGGTCGTCCATCGACTCATTGTCGCAGTTCGGGGCTGCGGATTGGGATTCGCCGGAGTCCCGAGCGAACCGGCGGGGCCGAAAATCGCGGAGGAGGGTTGGAGAACGTCCGAACCTCGACGAGTACAGTCCGCACCGGCATGAACTCTTCGCTGGAAGCGCCCTCCGAGTCTCCGGACGTCGCGTCGCCCCCCTCGACACTCTCGGTCTCGGATGTCACCGTGCGGTTCGGCGGGATCGTGGCTCTGGACGGCTTGTCGTTCGACATCCCGCGCGGTGCGATCTGCGGACTCATCGGTCCGAACGGGGCCGGCAAGACCACGATGTTCAACGTCGTCAGCCGCATCTACGAGCCGACGTCCGGCTCGGTGCGATTCGAGGGTCTCGACCTGTTGGCGGTGCCGGCGCACGGAATCGCCCACCTCGGAATCGCCCGCACCTTCCAGAATCTCGCCTTGTTTCCCACCATGACCCTGCTCGAGAACGTGATGGTCGGGGCGCACTCCCAGGGTTCGGTGGGCGTGTGGCGGGCGATCCTGCGACTGGGTGCCGCCCGGGAGAACCGGCGCGTCCGGGATTGGTCCGGCGATCTGCTGACCCAACTCGGCCTGGGTCGACTCGCCCACGTACCAGCGGCGGGTCTCCCGTTCGGAACGCTGAAGCGCCTCGAGATCGCCCGGGCCCTCGCTGCTCGTCCCCGATTCCTTCTGATGGACGAACCGGCGGCCGGCCTCACTCACGCCGAGATCGACGAACTGGGAGACACCGTGCTGTCGATTCGTCGCGACTTCGATCTCACGGTGCTTCTGGTCGAGCACCACATGTCGATGGTGATGAGGATCTCCGACAAGGTGGTGGCCATGGAGTTCGGTCGGAAGATCTCCGAGGGAACTCCGGAGCAGGTTCGCAACGATCCCAAGGTCGTGGCCGCGTATCTGGGGGTCGAAGCGTGAGCCTCCTGAAGGTGCGGGGTCTCACCGCCGGATACGGCGCGGTCGAGGTGCTGCACGGCATCGATCTCGACGTCGAGGACGGCGAGATCGTCGTCATCCTCGGTGCCAACGGAGCCGGGAAGACCACCACCATGCGAGCGGTGTCGGGAATGATCGCCCGAACGGGAACCGTCGAGTTGTCCGGTGTCGACATCGCCCGCACCGGTGCCGAGAAACTGGTTCGCCTCGGAATCGCGCACGTGCCCCAGGGTCGGGGAACCTTCGCCGAATTGTCGGTGATCGACAATCTCCGAACCGGTGCGTACAGCCGCACGGCGAGGGCGGAGGTCGATGCCGACATCGATCGCTGGTTCGGAGTGTTTCCGCGCCTCGCCGAGCGTCGCGATCAGCGGGCCGGCAGTCTGTCGGGCGGCGAGCAGCAGATGCTCGCCATCGCCCGGGCGCTCATGAGCCGTCCGCGTCTGTTGCTCTGCGACGAGCCGAGTCTCGGACTGGCGCCACTCATCACCCAGGAAGTGTTCGACGTGCTGCGCCGACTGAACTCCGACGACGGACTCTCGGTGCTGCTGGTCGAGCAGAACGCGAATCTGGCGCTCCGGGTGGCCAGTCGGGTGTACCTGCTCGAGACCGGCACGGTGGTGGCGTCCGGTACGGCCGCCGAGATCTCCTCGGACGATTCCATCCGCAAGGCGTATCTGGGGGCCTGACGTGGAGCGCTTCTTCCAATACGTGTTCGACGGTTTGTCGTTCGGAGCCATCTACGCGTTGTTGGCCCTCGGTTTGGTGGTGGTCTTCCGCGGCACCGGACACCTCAATTTCGCTCAGGGCGAGATGGCGATGATCTGCACCTTCGTCGTGTGGCAGTTCCACGACTGGGGAGTTCCGCTGGTTCTGGCGGTCGTTCTCGGAATGGTGGTGGGCTTCGCGCTCGGCGCCGGAGTCGAAGCCACCGTGATCCGCGGAGTCGCGAAGAAGTCGCAGGCCGGCGTGTTCGTGGTGTCGATCGCGCTGTTCCTGGGGCTCAATTCGCTGGCCGCGATGGTGTGGGGCAACCTGCCGCCCGAGCAGTTGCCGAGCCTGTTCCCGGACGAGCCGGACGACTTCCAGCGAATCTTCGGGGCCGTGTGGCGTTACGAGTACATCGGGGTGCTCGTCGTGGCCCTCGTTCTCATGGGACTGCTCTTCCTGCTGTTCGCCAAGACCAAGTTCGGCCTCGCGATGAGGGCCGTGGCGAGCAACCCCGAGTCGGCCAAATTGGCCGGAATCCCGACCAGTTTGGTGCTGGCGAGTTCGTGGGGAATCGCATCGGCGATGGGTGCGTTGTCGGGGAGTCTGTGGGGCGGAATCGTCGGCGAACTCGGTGCGGGACTCATGTTCACGGTGTTCATCTACGCGTCGGCGGCCGCGACCCTAGGCGGATTCGATTCACCGGGTGGCGCGGTGATCGCCGGGCTCTCGATCGGCGTGGGCGAACAGCTGCTCGCCGGATACTTCCCCGGCTGGATCGGCCAGGAGATGAAATTGTCGGTGGCCCTGCTCACCATCTTCGTGGTGCTGCTGTTCAAGCCGTCCGGGTTGTTCGGCTCGGCCAAAGTGGAGCGGGTGTAGGGCCATGTGGAAGATCCGCGAGGGTTCGGCGCAGCACTGGCTGCTCCGTTCGATCGGAATCGCGATCATCGCCTTGGTCGTGGTGTGGGTTCCGACCCAGATGAGTTCGTCGCGCATCGGTCAGTTCTCCGACGCGTTCATCCTCATGATCGCCGCGATGTCGCTCAACCTGGTGCTCGGTTTCACCGGACAGATCTCGATCGGCCACTCGGCCTTCTTCGGCATCGGTGGTTACACCGCGGCGATTCTCATCAAGGACCATGGCTGGAGTCCCGGTTACACGTTCTACGCCGCCGCCGTGGTGGCGTTCGTGGTGGGTTGCCTCGTGGCTCTTCCGGCACTTCGCATCCGCGGCATCTACCTCGCGCTCGTCACCCTGGCGGTGGCGGTGCTGTTCCCGACCCTCGTGAAGTGGAAGAAGTTGGCGTGGTTGACCGAAGGTGCCAAGGGCATCGACTCGGTGCGCTACGAGGAGGTTCCGGTGTGGCCGATTCTCGGCGAGTTGAAGGGTCGCGAGGGTCGGGCCGTCTTCATGTTCTGGCTGGCGCTCATCGTCGTGGCCGTCACTTATCTCGTGTGCCGCGGAATCGTGAAGAGTCGATTCGGACGGGCCTTGGTGGCCATTCGCGACAACGAGACGGCGGCGGCCGTGATGGGAGTGAATCTCACCACCACCAAGGTGCTGGTGTTCGGGGTGTCGGCCGCCCTCTGTTCGCTGGCCGGCGTGTTGTCGACCCTGAAGACCGGAGTGGTCACTCCCGAGGGCCAGTACGTCACGCTGCTGGGGTCCATTGTGTTCCTGCTCGTGATGGTGGTGGGTGGAGCCGGCACATTGTGGGGTCCGATCGTCGGGGGGCTGGTGTACGTGTGGCTCGACAGCACCACTCGCGACATCGGTACCGAGTCCGGAGGGGTTCTCGGGGCGATCTTCGGTTGGGCCGATCAGTCGCCGGCCACCCTGATCCTCGGCGTGGCGTTGGTGCTCATCATGTTCCTCGCGCCCTACGGCCTGGTCGGTCTCTTCAGGAAGCTGTGGCGCAAGGTCGTCGTGGTGCTACCGAAGCCCGCCGGTTCCGGATCCTCGTCGCCCTCCTGACCCGCGGTTTCGCCTGATCCGGGTCGGCCCGCGCCGACCCGCATCGGTCACCAACACGCGCTCACGGGTCTCCGCCGAGACGCGGGCCCGCACCCTCTCGTAGGATTCGGTCCGAGCACGACTTCCGTGTTCGAACAACCAGCACCCTTGGGTGCGCACTGTGGGAGGAACCCTTGAAGCGCATGACTACGCGTGCCTTCGCCTTGGCCATTGCCGGCGCTCTGACGATCGCCGCCTGTGGAGGAGACGATGAGTCCGCCAGCACCGAAGCCCCGAGCACCGAGGCTCCGAGCACCGAAGCCCCGGCGGGTTCGGAGGCTCCGAGCACCGAGGCTCCGAGCACCGAAGCTCCGGCCGCCAGTGCCTGGGCCGTCGACACCGAGGCGTGCGTCGATCCCGACGCCGCCAACGCCCCGATCGAGGGCACCATCAAGATCGGCAGCGCCATGCCGCTGTCGGGTGGTGTCGCCGCCACCGCCTTCGCCCCGGTGAAGGACGGGTTCGAGGCCTACATCGACTGGGCCAACGAGAACCAGATTCTCGGCGACGTCGAGATCGTCGCCCAGATCGAGGACGACCAGTACAACAAGGACCTCACGCCGGCCGCTGTCGAGAAACTCCTCGACGAAGGGGCCAACCTGTTCGCAGGAATCATCGGAACCCCGAACAATGCCGCCGTTCGTGATCTGCTGAACGAGGAGTGCTACCCGCAGTTGCTGGCGCTCACGGGATCGCCCTCGTGGGGCGCGGCCGAGGAGTACCCGTGGACCACCGGCCTTCTCATTCCTTACACCGTCGAGGCCAGGGCCTACGCGGCGCTGATCGCCGAGCGTTTCCCCGATGGCGCCAATGTGGCGGTTTTCGTGGTGAACAACGAGTTCGGTCAGGTGTACGCCGAGGCGTTCAAGGAGATCGCCCCGGAGTTCAACATCACCGTCACCGACGAACAGACCATCGAGGCCACCGACAACGCCCCGCCGGTCGCGCAGGTGAACGCCATCGCCGGCGGTGCACCTGACGCCATCCTCGCGGTGCCGCTGGGAGCCGGTTGCGCGACGTTCCTGTCCGAGGTCGCGGCAGCCAAGGCCGCCAACGCCGGCTGGGAACCGGAGATTTTCATCACCGCCACCTGCTCGTCGCCGCTGATCCTCGGTCTGGCCGGTCCGGCCGCCGATGGCATCTTCACCGCCAACAACCTGGTCGACATCCTCGACCCGGAGGTCGCGGCCTTGCCGGCCATCGCCGAGTACCTGGCGTACATGGAGGGTCTGGGCAAGGCCGACATCGTCACCACCGCGGCCGCCGGTTGGCACACCGCCGAGATGACGGTGAAGATCCTGGCTCAGGCGCAGGCCTCCGAGGCCGGTCTCACCCGGGCGTCGATCATCAACGCCGCCCGCAACTTCGACCAGACTGGAACCTTCACCCGCGAGGGCGTCCGGATGAAGACGTCCGGTGTCGAGGACCCGTACATCGCGGAGTCGCTGCAGGTGATCCAGTATGACGCCGAGACGCAGCGATTCACCGATATCGGAGAGTTGATCACCGAATTCGAGAGCTGACGCTCCGTCGGTTCATGGCGAAGAGCCCGCTCCTTCGGGGGCGGGCTCTTCCGCGTGGTGGTGTCGTGCATCGTCGCCCACGTCGACTTGGTTTCAGTCGATGACGTCAGCCAGTGACGTCAGCCAGTGACGTCAGCCAGTGACGTCAGCCGACGACGTCGCCCTGGGTGACCGTGATCTCGCGGTCGCCGGTGATCTCGACGACGAACTCCCACGAGTCACCCTCGTTGTCGACGGCCGTGCAGGCGAACTCGGTCCCCTCGGTGGTCGAGTTCGGTTCATCGCACGACGCCCCGATGAAGCGGTATCCGGCTTCCTCGGCGAGAGCCTCGCTCTCGAGGTACTTCTCCGCCTCGCGTCGGAAGTCGGCTTCGGACGCCGAGCAGGCCGAGACGACCAGCGAAGCGCCGAGTGCGAGTGGGGCAATGATTCGCCGGATCATGCGGAGCCGACACTATTGGCGCCCCGGGCTCGTCGCACGGCGTCGACGCTCATCACCACGAGTGCCACCCACACGAGCGCGAATCCGACCACGCGGCTCGGTGGTAGCTCCTCGCCGAAGGCCAGCCAGCCGAGGAGGAAGTTGATGACCGGCACGCAGTACTGCATCGGACCGATCACGGTCATCGGTATCCGTTGGGCGGCGTGGGTGAACAAGAGGAGGGGAACGATCGTCACCACACCCACCAGCGAGACGAGGATCCAGTCGGAGAGATCGGCCGTGCGGGGCACGCTGTCGACGTTCGGTGCGATGACGATCATCACGATCACCGCGGGCACCACCATCACGAGGGTTTCGGCGTTCAGGCTCTCCGCGGCACCCAGCGGAACCCGACGCTTGAGGTACCCGTAGCAGGTCCAACTGCCGGCGAGGGCGAGCGCGTAGAACGGAACCCGCCCGTAACTGAAGGTCAACACCAGGACCGACGCGAGACCGAGCAGGATCGTGACTCGTTGCGGTGCTCGAAGGCGTTCCTTCAGCACCAGCACCCCCACGGTCATCGTCCCGAGCGGCGCGATGAAGTAACCGAGAGCGGCTTCCACGACGTGTCCGGCGCTCACCACGGCGACGTACGCCGTCCAGTTCACCGAGAGCGCGATCGAAGCGATCGCGATGATGCCCCAGAGGCGTTCGGATCGCAGTGTGCGAAGGAGGTCGAGCAAGGAGCCGCGGAGAACGGCGATACCCACCAGCACGAGCGCCGACAACGCGACGCGGTAGCCGATCAACTCGACGGGGGAGAAGTGGGCCAACGCCTTCCAGTAGATGGTGATGAAACCCCACAGCACGTAGGCCGAGAGGCCGGCCACGATTCCGCTGCGATCGAGTGCGGCGGAGTTGGCGTCGACGGTGCTGTTCACCGGTGAATCATGTCAGCCGTGGCACGACCGAACCCGGAATTGATTCGAGTCGTTCGCCGCGAATCGTCACGACCGTCGAGGGTCGGGCAACTAGCGTTCCCGCCGTGGACGACCAGATGCACCCCGGTTGGCGGGGGCTGACTCAGTCCGACGTCGGGGACCTACGGTCGCTGGTTCCTGACGCGTCGATCGGCGGACTGTTCGCCGCCGACCCGGGACGCGGTGAGCGCTTCTGGTTCCGATGCGCCGACCTCGTGGTCGACCTGTCGCGCAACCGTTGGGACGATCGCGTTCGTGGTGCGCTGGTCGATCTGGCCCGTCGCGCCGGGGTGTCCGAGGGCATCGCTCGCCTGGCCGGTGGCGAGCGGCTGAATGTTTCGGAGAATCGACCGGTCGGTCATCTGGCCCTGCGTTCGTCTCGGCGTTCGAACGTGCTGGTCGACGGTGCCTCCGTGCGCGACGAGGTCGACGCGACGCTCGATCGGATGGCCGCCTTCGTGCACGGTGTGATGTTCGGTGACATCAAGGGATGCACCGGGCGACACTTCACCGATGTCGTGAACATCGGAATCGGAGGAAGCGACCTCGGGCCGGCCATGGCTCACGAGGCCTTGCGCGAGTTCCGTTCGACCGGTCTGGCCTGTCACTTCGTGGCCAATCTCGACGAAGCCGACCTTCGGTCGACGTTGGCTCGGCTCGACCCCGAAACCACGCTCGTCGTCGTGGCCTCCAAGACGTTCACCACGCTCGAGACGATGGTCAACGCCGAGACGGCCATGGGTTGGCTCGCCGATTCGCTGGGTGGTCACGCGCCGAACGATCATCTGGTGGCCGTGACGGCCAATCCCGATGCCGCGGGTGACTTCGGTGTCGCGCGCGTGTTCCCCTTCTGGGAGTGGGTCGGTGGGCGCTATTCGGTGGCGTCGTCGATCGGTCTCTCGCTGATGCTGGCCATCGGTCCCGCCCACTTCCGGGACTTTCTGGAGGGAATGGCCGATGTCGACGATCACGTGCTCGATTCGTCGTTGGATGACGTCGTACCCTTGCTGGCGGCCCTGCTCGGGATCTGGCATCGGAACGTTCTCGGTCACTCGAGCAAGGCCGTGCTTCCGTATTCGCACGACCTTCGCCGTCTCCCGGCGTATCTTCAGCAACTCGACATGGAGTCGAACGGAAAGTCGACTCGTATCGATGGATCGCCGACCGAAGTCGAAACCGGTCCGGTCGTCTGGGGCGAGCCCGGCACCAACGCCCAGCACGCCTTCTTCCAACTGCTGCATCAGGGAACCACCGTGGTTCCCGTCGATCTGGTCGGATTCGCTCGGGCGGGAGCCACCTCGTCGGCGATGTTCGCCAATCTCCTCGCTCAGGCCAACGTGCTCGCCTTCGGCCGCGGACCCGATCGCGTTCCCGACGATCCGCGCCGGCCGCATCGGGTCTTCCCGGGGGATCGACCCAGCACCCTCGTGCTGGCCGAACGGCTCGACCCGCGCACGTTGGGGCAAATCCTGGCCTTCTACGAATGGGTCGTCTACTTCCAGGGATTGATCTGGGGAATCAACAGCTTCGATCAGTGGGGAGTCGAGTTGGGCAAGGAGGTTGCTCGTGAACTGTTACCGCTTCTGGAGGTCGCTCACGTGGGTGGGGATGGTGTCGAGGATCCGGGTCATCGCCCCGACCTCGACCCTGACCTCGACCCTGACCTCGACCCTGACCTCGATTCGGCCTCCGTCCGGGCCGTCGCCTGGTTCGTCGCGCGAGCGGGTGGTCGCGAGGGTTTAGTCTGACGTCGTCGTGCACCAGCTGGAACGGGTCACCAACCTCCTGACGTTGCTTCTCACCACGCGCCGTCATCTGTCGTTCGACGAGATCCGTCACGAACTGCGCGATCAGTATCCGGGCAACCTCGCCGCCGCCCGGGCCGCGTTCGAGCGCGACAAGTCGATCTTGCGCGACGAGGGAGTACCCATCGATCAGGTGGTGCTCGGTGGAGACCGAGCCGGGGCCACCGGTTACCGGATCGTCCGCAGCGAATACGAGGTGCATGAGTTCGGTCTCGACCCCGACGAGGCGATGGCGGTTCGAGTCGCGGTCGGCGCCATTCGCATGGGCACCTCATGGTCGCAGGAGGCCCTCTGGAAGGTCGATCTCGAGAGCCATCTGTACGACGGAGGAGTCGTGGGGGTCGAACTCCCGGCCGACGAACGACTGCCGATCATCCACGGTGCGGTGGCCGATTGTCGCCCGTTGTCGTTCCGCTACCACGATCGTCCGCGCACTCTCCACCCCTTCGGACTTCTCGCCCGGCAGGGTTGGTGGTACGTCGTGGGTCACGACGTCGGAGTGGGCGATCTCCGCACCTATCGCGTCGACCGGATCCAGGGCGGCGTCGCGGTGGGCGACGCCGCGTCCTTCGAACGGCCGCCCGGTTTCGACGTCCGGACGGCCTTCCCCGCCGATCCCAAACTTCTTCCCGATTCGGTGGACGTCGGGTCGGACGTCGCCGAGGTTCGGGTGGATCCGCGCGACGTGGGGTCGGTGGTGCGCGATCACGGTGCCGACTGCGTGATCCGCACCGATGCCGATGGTTGGGCGGTGGCGCGCATCCCGTGCTCCAACGTGCGCGCTTTCATGATCTGGCTCTTCGGATTCCTCGATCGTGCCGAAGTCGTCGGTCCCCCCGCGCTGCGCGAGATGGTCGTCGATTGGCTCCACGCGGCCTCGCGAGGGGTGGACTCGTGACCAAGAAGCGCGGGCCGCGTCCGGTGAACCTCCGGTTGCGGAGGCTTCTCGTCATGCTCCCTTGGCTCGCCGAGCGCGGCACCGTATCGACCCGGGAGATGGCCGAGCACTTCGGGATGTCGGTGCCCGACCTCATCAGCGATCTCACCTTGGCCTCCCTCTGCGGCGTCTCACAGAGTCCCCTCGACCTCATCGATCTGTGGGTCGACGAGGAGGCCGTGCACTTCGGAATCACGAAATACTTCGACAAGCCGCTTCGGCTCACGCCTCCGGAGGCCTTTTCGCTCGTCGTGTCGGTTCGGGCGGCGGCGCTCATCGAGGGTGACCGGTCGCCGCTAACGCGAGCGGTCGACAAGATGGCGGCCGTTCTCGGTGGGGACGCGTTCGAAGGAGTCGTCGTCGAGGTCGAACCTCCGGAGGGTCTGGACGATCTGCGAATCGCCGCGTCTGAGTCGGCCGAGCTCGAACTGCAGTACTGGTCACCGTCCACCGGCGAGGTGGCGCCGCGGATGGTGGCTCCCATCGAGGTGTTCGCCGAGGGTGAGCATTGGTACCTGCGGGCGCGTGATCTCGCGGCCGACGGCGAACGCACGTATCGGATCGACAGGATCGAATCGTGGCGCGCCACCGGTCGCACCGTCGACGTGCTGGCGGGCGCGAGGCGGCCGTGGTTCGAGGGCTCCGAGGATGCCCGGCCGGTCGTGTTGCTCGTCGACTCGGAGTGGCTGTGGGTGCTGGAAAAGTACCCGCTGGTGTCGTTGGACGACGCCGGAGATGGTCGACGGCGGGTCACCGTGCTCGTGGCGAGTGATCGCTGGCTCGATCGGGTGCTGGTGCGCCTCGGTTCGCACGCAACCGTCGAGTCGCCAGCGGATCTGATCGATCGGACGGCGAGGGTGGCCTCGGGGCTGTTGGCTCTCTACGAGCGAACGTAGCGATCGACCGAATCATCGGGACCGACACCGAGGGCACCGAGTAGACGGGGAAGAATTCCGGCCGCGGCGCGCGCGTCCGCCAGTGCCTCGTGGGCGTTGTCGAGTGGAATCCCGTAGTGGTGGCACAACGTGGCCAACCGATGGTTGGGCATCGAGCGGTCGCCGAGCCGACGCGCCAGATCGAGTGTGCAGAGCGAACCGCGCCAGTCGAACGGGATGCCGTGGCGCGCCGAAGCCGCCCGCAGAAACGCGATGTCGAACGATGCGTTGTGGGCGACGACAACGGTTCCGGCCGTGAGTGACGCGAGACGTCGCACCGCCGCGCGTTCTCCGCGCGCGAGCAGCACGTTGCGGCGGCGAATGCCATGGATGTCGACCGGTCCGAGGTCGGCCGACAACACGCGAGGCGGACGGACGAAGGAGGACCATTCGCCGACCACGCGGTAGTCGCGGGAGAGACCGACGACGGCGGTCTGCAGGATGCGGTGCTTCTCCGATTCGAGTCCGGAGGTCTCGAGATCGACCACGCTGAAGTAGGCGCCGCTGGTGGGATTCGTGGTCATCACCGGGGCACGTTAGGCAAAGCCTGTTGCGGGAGTTCCCATCGGTGGGCTGAACGGGCGACCGGGTCGGACGTCGAAAGCGTCGAGTCGCGTCGCGAGAACTGGAGGAAGTGGCTCAGCCGGCGCGGTGAACCCGAGCCCGAACACCGATGGGAGCGGCCACGGTGAAACCCGCCAGGTGACGCTCCTCCTCGGACTCGCCACCCCAGAAGCCGTACTCGCGGTTGCCACGGGCGAACGATTGGCAGTCGGTTGCGACCGGGCAGGTACGGCACAGCAGCCGGGCCTGAGCCTCGCGTCGGACCCGCGCCTGCGGTCGCTCGGCCTTGGGCGGGAAGAACAGATGGGTCCGGCCCTTGCACACCGCATGATCCATCCAGTTCGTGGAGGGGATCGTTTCGAGAAAGAGAGATTCGAGAGCCGACATGTCAACCTTCTTCCATTCGGGTGTGGCCATTCGTGTGTGGCTGGGGTGAATTCGGGCTGAAGAGAGAGGGGCGGCGGGGGCCGGAGGGGGAGGACCCCGCCGCACGCATTTAACACTAAAACCAGACACGGACGTCGTCAAGCGAAAAATCGCCATTTAGTGAGAAATCCGTTACACCTGCGGAAACGCGGTCCGGAACCTCCGACGGGCCCGAGTCGTGGTGCTCTACAGCAACTCGGCGGCCAGCGACGCGACCTCGGAACGCTCACAAGCCGTCAGCGTCACGTGGCCGAAACACCGCTGTCCGCGGAACGCTCCGATCAGCACCGCCAGCGCGTTGTTGGATTCGCCCAGGTACGGAGCGTCGATCTGGCTGGTGTCACCGGTGAAGACCACCTTGGTGCCCTCGCCGATCCGCGTGAGGATGGTCTTCAAGGTGGCGGGCTCCAGGTTCTGGGCCTCGTCGACCACGACAATCTGACGATGGAGCGACCGACCCCGCAGGAACGTGACCGACTCGAGCGACAACTGGCCGCGGGCGATCAACTCGTCGATCATGCTGCGGGCCTCGCGATTCGAGCGTTGATCCGACAGGGCCACGATCGCGTCGTGGATCGCCGACATCCACGGATCGAGTTTCTCGTCGAGACCGCCGGGCAGGAATCCGACATCGGCCCGGCCGACCGGAACCAATGGACGGTAGACCGCCAAGCGTTCGTATCGCCGTTCCTCCACCACCTGTTCGAGTCCGGCGGCGATCGCCAACACGGTCTTCCCGGTGCCGGCCCGACCGTCGAGAGCGATGACGCTGACTTCCGGGTCGAGCAACAGTTCGAGGGCGAATCGCTGCTCCTTGGATCTCGCCCGCAATCCCCACGCCTCGGGCGACGACGGCGAGATGACATGGAGCCGACGGTCCATGCACCGTGCGAGGGCGGACTGGCTGCCGGCCCGCAGAACGGCGAAAGCGTTCTCGGCGAGGCTTCCCGGCGTCGAGACCTCGTCGGGATCGATGGTGTCGCCCGAATACAGGCGGTCGATGCGGTCGGTGTCGACTTCGATGGTCATCCAACCGAGTGGTCGGGTCGACGAGGCCTTTCCGGCCGGCCGGTGTTCGTCGGCCTGCAGGCCGAGGTGCGCCGCCTTCAGACGAAGAGCCGCATCGTTCGAAACCACCCTCGTCGGGGCGAGATGCGATCCGGACAAGGCGGCTCCGATGATCCGGTTGTCGGGCTTCGACGGGTCGAGACCGTGCTCCGACAGGAGGTGACTTTGGGCACCATTGATCTCGATCAGGACGGTGGACGAGTCGGCCTCCTCGCTCACCGAGATCGGCGCGGTGAGCGAGCCGCCGGCTCTCATGCGGATCTCCTCGAGCGATCGCAGCGCCGTGCGCGCGGCCCGACCCACGTCGTCGGCTCGGCTCTTCAAACCGTCGAGCTCCTCGATCACGGTGAGGGGCACCACGATCTGGCAATTGCGGTAGCCGAAGAGACTTGACGGGTCGGCGATCAACACCGAGGTGTCGAGGACGAGGCGGGTGGTCACCGGACGCCCGTCCAGGATCAGCGGTCCCTCCACCTCGCGGCGCACCACCGGCAGTTCCTCGAAACTCCCGCCACCGGGCGACCCGATCCCGAATCCTGGAGCCTTCGGATCATCGTCCGAGACGCCGATCGACTCGGTTCGTTGCGACCGTGACCTTGTCGACTCGGCTCCGAGACCTCCTGCTAGACCACCATTTTCCGCGCTCTGGCTTCGATCCATCGAGGTGTTTCCGCCGAGAAGTTCCGTCACCGATGCTCCCTTGTCGCGACCCGGGTCGCGGTCTCGTTCTCGAAGCGGGGCCACCTGGCGGTGATCGCTCCTGTTTCGTGGTGGTCTCGTTCGCGTGGCGAGTTCGTCGCCACGAATGGCCGACGGGGAGAAGGGCGACCCCGACGACGACAGTGTGTCGCACGCGAGCCCGATGGTGGTGGATTCGATCGAGTCCGATTCGCATGCTCCGTCCACGATCCGCACCGACGACGGAATGATGCGACCACCCAACGACCATCCACCACCAGTGCGCGTGGGAGTGACAAGATCGCGTCTACGAGGTTTCCACCACGTGGCAATCGACACGCCGAAACTCGGTCGGCATGTCGCCCACGGGGAGGCGCCGCGGTGGTTGCCGAAGCACTAGTTGCAGATGCAACGAATTGAATGCTTGTAAAGCCTCCCCGCATCAATTGGAATGTGGGGAAGTTCCACCCGAGAACTGAGAAGGAAATCAGAATGACCAAAGCAGAGTTGATCGACGCAGTGGCGAAGTCCGCGGGCATCACCAAGGTGCAAGCCGAAGCGACCCTCGGTGCTTTCTTCGATCACGTCGTGAATGCGACCAAGAAGGGCGACAAAGTCGCGTGGCCGGGCTTCGGCTCGTTCTCCACGCGGAAGCGTCCGGCCCGGATGGTTCGCAATCCGCGCACGGGAGAGATGCGCAAGGCCTCGGCGTCGACTCTGATGAAGTTCACCGCGAGCTCCACGCTCAAGGCGACTCTCAACCCCAAGAAGTAATACCCAACCAGAAAGGAAACTGCCATGGCAGCAAAGAAGAAGGCGGCCAAGAAGGCCCCCGCGAAGAAGAAGGCAGCCAAGAAGGCTCCGGCCAAGAAGAAGGCTGCGAAGAAGGCTCCGGCCAAGAAGAAGGCGGCCAAGAAGGCCCCCGCGAAGAAGAAGGCTCCGGCCAAGAAGAAGGCAGCCAAGAAGTAATTTCCGATCACATCGGGAAGGAACTGAGTCGGGCGGGGGAAACCCCGCCCGATCTCTTTTTTCCGGGTCGACGCGACGTTGGTCAGGTCGACGCGTCGTTGATCGAGACGTCGATCGAGACGTCGATCGAGACGTTGATCGTGACGTTGATCGTGACGTTGATCGTGACGTTGATCGTGACGTCGATGCTGGGCGCGGCCATGATGGTTGGGTGACCCCGGATCCTCTTCTGGCCAATCTGCCTCTTCTGGCCGATCTGAAGTCCGAACACCAGGAACTCGATCGATTGGTCGTCTCGGAGTGCTTCGACGGCGAGCGAGCCAACGATCGCTGGAGAACCCCCACCGCTTCCGAGGGCTGGACGGTGGCTCATCAGATCAGCCACCTCGCCTTCTTCGATCGGCGGGCCGCCCTGTCGGCCACCGACCCCGAGTCGTTCGCCGAGGATCGCCGACGGTTGTTCGAGTCCGCACCGCTCGACCTCTCCATCGCCGACGCCGAACTGGACGGCGCCGATCTCGTCGCGGAGTGGCGACGGAGTCGAGAGAATCTGGTCGGAGCGCTCGCCGCCGTGGATCCGGGTCGTCGACTCGACTGGTACGGCCCACCCATGGGGGTGCGCTCGTTCGCCACGGCACGCCTCATGGAAACCTGGGCGCACGGTCAGGACGTCGTCGACGCTCTGGGTGTGGAGCGCCAGCCGACCGCACGCTTGCGTCATGTCGCCCACATCGGCGTGTCGGCCCGGGCCTTCAACCTCAGATCCAACCAACTCGCCGACGACGACGCGCCGATCAGAGTGGAGTTGATCGGACCGGACGGTGATCTCTGGACGTGGGGTCCGGAGGGGGCTTCCGACTCGGTCGGTGGAACCGCCCTCGATTTCTGCCTCCTGGTCACCCAACGACGACATCGAACCGAGGTCGATCTCCGCGTCGAGGGAGGATCGGCTCGCACGTGGATCGGCGTGGCGCAGGCGTTCGCCGGACCGCCCGGTGCCGGACGAGAGCCGGGGGAGTGGCGAGTCAGAGGTCGCTGATCCGCTTGAAGATCTCGGCGGCCGGGCGGCCGATTCTTCGTCCGAGTTCGGTCGAGCGTTCTCGTATCCGGCGGGCGAAGCGGTCCAGTTCGTCGGCCGAGACCGCCTTCATGGTGCTCTCGAACTGCGACTCGTGAGCGAGCAGTGCGTGGATCTTGATGTCGAGGGTGGATGACGCATCCTCCCCGTGGTCGGGTTCGTCGGCCTCCCACAGGAGCAGGGTTCGCGGGCGATGGTGCCCCGAGCCGGTCCGGACGATGTCGTCGCGAAAGAAGTGCGGATCGCGGGCGGCAACGATCGCGTCGCAGACGGCCGAGCCGGCCTCGCGGTGGTCGGGATGCAGTCGATACCGCTTCCAGGGGTCGTGTCCGAGCACGACGTCGGGGCGCAACGCACGGATCCAGTGCGTCAATTCCCGTCGGAGATCGTCGTCGGATCGGAGTTCGCCGTCCACGCGGTCGAGGAAGATCGTCTCTCCACGAGCACCCAGTCGGCGGGCGGCCTCTCGTTGTTCCTCGCGTCGCATCCGGATCAACTCGGCGATGTCGGCCTCCGGGTTCCAGGTTCCCTTCGAACCGTCGGTGATCACGAGGTGGTGCACCAGGCATCCGGCGGCGGCCCACTTGGCGAGCGTGGCTCCGCAGCCGAACTCGATGTCGTCGGGGTGGGCACCGACGGCGAGTGCGATGGTCGGGGTTTCGAGATCGACGCTCGACAGGATCTGTCCCGGGGTCGAAGGTTGTCCGGGTTCGTTGGCACCCATGTCAGCCGCTCCTCTCGCGTCGCAGAACCGACCCGACGAAGGTGTCCACCTCGGGAAGGGCCAGATCCTCCACCGTGTCGAGATCGATGGAGAGTCGCGGGTGCGTCGCGACCCGGGAAGCCAGGCCGAGACGGCGGGCTTCGGCCGCGTGGCGCTCCTTCGATCCGGGTCCGTAGGCGAAGCGCCACGAACCCAACGCGCTCCGCGGGAGGACGAGAACGTTGGTTCCGTCCAGGTGACGGTCGGTGACGATGAGCACGTCGGTCGGCGCGGTCGCGAGTCCGTCGACGTCCTCCAGGTTGTCGAGGTCCTGGACGAGCCGATCGGCGAGCGGAAGATCTCCGTGGGCGATGATCACGGTCGACGTCGAACAACGAGAGTCGAGTTGGGCGGCGTGGAGGGAGGCATCGAGTCCCGACGTGGTGACTCGAATGGCCCGCGCACCGATCGATGTCGCCCACGCGGCGGTGGCCTCGTCGTCGCACACGACGAAACGTTCGATGTCGGCGACCCCGGGCGAACAGAGAATCGAGCGCGCGCAGGCCTCGGCGAGGCGCATGCGCTCGGAGGTCGTGAGGTTCGCGGCCAATCGGGTCTTGCCGAGCGAGAAGGCTCGTAGCGGAACCACGAGTGACACGTCGGCCGACATGGCGGAAGCCTAGGAGCAGCGACACCCAGGAGCGTCGGGCTCGAGCGGCCCGGCGAGCGACAGGCGACGCCGGAACGCGACGTTCGGCGACGAATGATTCCCGTGGCAGGGGTACCCTTGGCGTTCACCGGCGGCACGAGGCAGGACGACATGACGGCAACTTCGGCGATACGCGTGGCGGTGATCGGAGCCGGATCCTGGGGCACCACCGTGGCGTCGCTGGCCGCGGTCAACACGTCGACGGTGCTCTGGGCCCGGCGACCCGAGTTGGCCGAACGACTCCGCGTCGATCGACGCAACGACGACTATCTGCCCGACCATCGGATCGCCGACGAACTCGAGATCTCCGCCGATCTCGGAACCACGATTCGCGACGCCGACGTCGTGGTGATGGCGGTGCCGTCGCACGGATTCCGCGAGGTCGCCGCCGAGGCCGCCCGGCACATCCGGCCATGGGTGCCGGTCGTGAGCCTCGCCAAGGGAATCGAGCGGAGTTCGCTGAAGCGGATGAGTCAAGTGGTGTCCGACGAGATGCCCGGTCATCCCGTGGCCGTGCTCACCGGTCCGAATCTGGCCAAGGAGATCATGGCCGGGCAGCCAGCCGCGGCGGTTGTCTCGATCGACGACAAGGTGATCGCCGAGGAACTGCGGCGGATCTTCACGCGTCCCACGCTTCGCGTCTACACGAACCCCGACATCGTCGGGTGCGAGGTGGCCGGTGTCGTGAAGAACGTGATCGCCATCGCCTCCGGAATGGCTTCCGGCATGGGGTTCGGGGACAACACGAAGGCAACCTTGATCACGCGCGGTCTGGCCGAGATGACTCGCCTCGGGATGGCCATGGGTGGCGACGGGCTGACGTTCGCGGGCCTGGCCGGTATGGGCGATCTGATCGCCACCTGCTCGTCGACGCAGAGTCGTAACAACACCGTCGGTGTGCGTCTCGGACGGGGCGAGTCGATCGAGTCGATCCTCGATTCCATGACGATGGTTGCCGAGGGCGTGAAGAGTTCACCGTCGGTGCTCGATCTCGCCCGACGTCACGGGGTCGAGATGCCCATCGCCGAGCAGGTTGTCGCGGTGTGCCATCAAGGTCGACGGGCCACCGAGGCCGTTGCGGCGTTGATGCAACGTCGGCATCGGAGCGAAGTCGGCTGACGTGACGAGCGAGGTTTCGGGAACGCGCGAATCGTGCGCGGAGGAATCGACGGTCATCGGCGTCCTCGGATCCGACTGGCGCGCCCATGTCGACGGGTGGGGAAACGTCGTTCCGTTCGACTCCGGTGAACCGACGTGGGAGTGGGCGGTGGCGGCCGACGATCGTTGGCACGAGGGCGACGGAACGGTGCGGCGACGTCGCATCGACGGGACTCCCGTGATCGAAACCCGTGTGCGCGTGCCGAGCGGCGACGTCGTCCAGACCGTCTGGGCGGCCACCGATCGCTCCGGTCGCCCCGTCGTGGCCATGAGGTTCGACAACGAGTCCTCGCTGCCGGTGGTGGTGTCGTCATCGCGCACCGATGCCGTGTCGTCGCGCCCGGTGGCCGCTCGGGTCGACGTGCCGGCGGGCGCGGCCGATTCCCGGGACCGTCTACTGGTGCCGGTCGGTCATCGCTCGTCGTGTCGGTTGGTCGTCGCGGCCGGCTGGAATGGTTCGCCCGACGAGACCGCGGTGCCCGACGCCGAATCGGTGGCGCGGGGGTGGATCGCGATCACCGAGCGGGCCGGTCGAGTGGTGTTGCCGGACACGACGGGTGGAGTGCCCATCATCGACGACGTCGCATCGGCGCGGGTGGACTCGTTGCTCGCCGGCGTCGACGACGGTGATGCGGTGATGCGACTGCTGCGCGCCGATCAGCGACATCGGATGGGAGTGGATGCGCCCGATCCAACCGATGTGGCGTCGTGGGTCGAGGAGATCCTGCGCGGACGTCGTCGCTGGTGGCGACCCGAACGGACCCGACCCGGGACGAGGCTCGCCCTCCTGGCCGCCGAGCGCCTTCTGGTCGATCCCACGGCCCGCACCGACTTGCGTCGGGCGGTTGCGAACTGGCGAGGAGGCTCGGCCGACGATGTCGCGTCGGCCTGGGGTGTCGTGTCGTTCAGGGGTGAAGCGGATCGCGTCATCGGATCCGACGAGTCCGTCGCGGTCCTGCGGCTCGCCGCACTCGAGGACCGTCTGGTGCGCGACGGTGGAAACGGCCGGATCGTGCTGCTTCCCGATGGTTTCGCGCCGATGTGGTTGGGTCAGTCGATCGAGGTGCACGGTGTCTCGGTGGGTGCCGACCGCCGTTTCTCGTTCGCGGTGCGTTGGCACGGCGCGCGCCCGGCGGACCTGTGGGAACAGGAGGGCTCGCGAGAGGTGCTCGTGACAT
>Ga0172373_10004531_pt1 | contig 19505 bp, 16 predicted proteins | sample Lak10m_2_FD_114546 | JGI IMG/M metagenome (GOLD analysis project Ga0172373, IMG submission 114546) | Freshwater microbial communities from Kabuno Bay, South-Kivu, Congo - kab_092012_10m | ecosystem: Environmental > Aquatic > Freshwater > Lake | place: Democratic Republic of the Congo...
CCAACGGTCCTTCGACCGGGGGCGAGTGGTGAAATGGCAGACACGCGGGACTTAGGATCCCGTGGCGCAAGCCGTGCAGGTTCAAGTCCTGTCTCGCCCACCAATTTCCAGCTTTTGAAGTCATTGATTCCCGCCTCGTGACCTCGTCGACTACCCTCCGCAAGGTGGCAGCTGACGTCAGGAGGCTGTGGTTGAGTCTTCCAGGTTCCACAGGCCGAAGTGCGGAATCAAATGCCACCCGGTTCACCGCTCCACCGGGAACTCCACTTTCCACAACCCACGCAGATCGCCCATCCGGAACCCCGTGGCGCGGTCCTGCGGGTATTTCTGCCCGATCGCTTCGGCCGTCGCCGAAGCAATCTCCCGGCCTGGAGCGCCGTGACACTGGAGGCACAGCGGATTCGAGAGCACGATCGGGGCGTAGAAGACCCGTGCTCCGCTTGCATTCGTCCGGATGACGGGTGCTGGCGGGACCGGCGGTAAGTTCGTCCCGGCCCGCATCTCCGCCTGAAACCGCGCGATCAATTCCTGCTCCAGCGGGTTGGCGAGGTTGGCGGGATTCCGCGCCGCATGGGTCACCCGCTGCAACCCGACCCGGTTCGAACTCCCCACCGCCGAGGTCAACCCCAACGCCCGGGTCGAACAGAAGTCGATTGCGTGGGTCGGTCCGCCCTTGGCCATCGCGCCCATCAACTGGCCGCTCAGCACCTGGAACGCCTCGCCTGCAACCTTCTTTCCCTCCGCCATCCGCCTGCCCGCCTGACCACCAACTTCCGCGGCCAGCACTTTCAACAACGACGCTTCCCCCACCGCATCCTGACCGACCTCCCAGATCATCACCCCCGCCATGCCTTCGTCCCGCGCGTACGCCGCCTTCCGTCGCATGGTTTCCGGTCCGTTGAAACAGATCCCCTCGACCTCATCCACCCCGGCGGCCGGCTTCCAACGCTCCTCGATCTCGCGGTAGGTCGGCGTCCGGTTCCGGTCGGTCCGATGCCGCCCATAGAACGGCACGCCAAGGACCAACTTCGCCCGCGGCACTCCCATCGCCCGCAGCTTCCCGACATCCGCCAGCGCTCCTTCAAGAGTCGAATGCGCGCCCGGTTGATCGTACGCCATCAACTGGACGAAATCTGCCGTCTGGATCAGCCGCGGCGTCAGCTTCTGCCATCCGGCCACGGTCACTGAAAGCGTCAGCCCACGCGGGGCCAGAACCGCACGCAACTCTGACATCAACAACCCGTACCCCTCCTCCTCGGCAGGGTTCGAAGGGTGCTCCCAGTCCAGATCGATGCCGTCCAGTTGGAGTTCCGCGCATGCCTTCTCGATGGCCTGCGCGAACGCCACCCGCAGGGCCAGTGTCGTCGACACCTTCCCGAAATGTCGCGAACGGCCCCAGCCACCCACGGCCAGGTGCAATCGGACATGCTCACCTTTCTTGAACGCCTGCAGTTCAGCCCACGAAACCCCCTTCAACCGCGACAGGTCCAACCCGCCCTCCGCCGTGGGCTCGGACGAAAAGACGATCAGGTCCGTCAACGCCGCAGACGCCTTGGCATCAAACCCGGCCACACGATAATCCGGCAGGTATCCCACAATCCGGAACGGTCCCTTGTTCGAGGCCGTGGGTCCCTCGGCCTGCATGAGATCCATCCCAACCAGTCCCAACAGGCAGAACCACCCCACTGACGCAGCCCGCCACGCGCCCAACCATGACATCCGGTCCATGACGGGAACCTTCCGGGTCCACGTCGATCAACTCAACCTGGAAGAGGCCATACCTCCCGCAGAAGGATCCACATCCAGGACCGGACTTGAGCAACAGAGGAGAAGCCATCGGACATCCGACGCGCTCTGCTCTCCCCTGCATCATGGCACATCCTATCATCATCCAGGGCGGCATGGGAATCGGCGTCTCCCACTGGCCGCTGGCCCAGGCGGTCTCCTCCCACGGTCAGCTCGGTGTGGTCTCGGGAACCGCTTTGGACGTGTTGCTGGTCCGTCGTCTCCAGGACGGTGACCCGGGCGGGCCTGTGCGGCGCGCCCTTGCGCAGTTCCCGATCCCTGGTGTGGCCGACCGCATCCTGGCGGCGTTCTTCCTTCCGGAGGGACGGTCTCCGGGGCAGCCCTACCGCTCGATCACGATGACTTCCGTCCGGCCACCTCGCGAGGCCGTCGAACGGATCATTGCTGCGAATTTCGTCGAGGTGTTCCTCGCCCGCGAAGGCCACTCCGGCGTGGTCGGGATCAACTTCCTCCACAAGGTCCAACTCCCCACCCTGCCGTCGATCTACGGCGCACTCCTCGCCGGGGTGGATTACATCCTCATGGGAGCTGGCGTTCCCATGGCGATCCCGGGAGCCATCGATCGTCTCGCACACGGTGAATCCGCGGAACTGACGCTCGAGATGGAGGGAGCCCTCCCGGACGAATCCCACACGCTCACCTTTGATCCGGTGGAATACACCGGCAATCCGCCGCCCGTCCTGAAGCGACCCAAATTCCTCGCCATCGTCTCCTCGGCCACGCTGGCCCTCGCCCTGGCGCGCAAGGCCAACGGGCGCGTCGATGGTTTCGTCGTGGAAGGGGCCAGCGCCGGTGGTCACAACGCCCCACCCCGCGGGCAACTCACCCTGAACGATCGTGGGGAACCCGTCTTTGGGCCCCGTGACGTTCCCGATCTGGAAAAGATCCGCGCCTTGGGTCTCCCGTTCTGGGTCGCCGGTTCCACCGCCACCCCGCAGGCCCTCGCCAGCGCACGCGCCGCGGGGGCCACCGGCATCCAGGTCGGCACCGGATTCGCCTTCTGTGAGGAATCCGGCATCCGCCCCGATCTCAAGGCACGCATCCTCGCCGCCTCCCACGCCGGCACCCTCGACGTCTTCACCGATCCCCTCGCCTCACCCACCGGATTCCCCTTCAAGGTTGCCCGACTTTCCGGCACTGCTTCCGAACCCGAGGTCTGCGCCACACGGGAGCGCGTCTGCGATCTGGGATACCTCCGGACCCCTTATCGGAAGGCCGATGGATCCATCGGATACCGCTGCCCGGGCGAGCCCGAGGATCACTACGTCGCCAAGGGTGGCCGGATGGAAGACACCTGCGGCCGGAAATGCATCTGCAACGGACTCTTCGCAACGGTCGGATTCGCCCAACTCCGCAGCGACGGCACGCTCGAACCAGCCCTCGTCACCGCCGGCGTCGATGCCCAACAGGTCGCCCGGTTTCTCCGCCCCGGAGCCTCCCGCTACACCGCCGCAGACGTCCTCGACCAACTCCTCGCCTGATTCGGGACAACAGCCGGAGGCCGACGGATCACTGCGGCCGCACGACACCGTTCGACCAGTTCTTGTGCCATGTCAGCGTCCAGAGCTGTTCGTTCTGGATGGGACCGGCGTGTCCGTCCGAGAACGTAACGTTGATCGCGCCCGGCAGACGTGAACCGCGCGGGATCGTACGCGGAACATTGTTCGGTCCGCTGCCGTGACGCGCGATGGTGATCCGGGACATCCCGGCGTTCGCTGCGGAATCGCCTTCGAGAAGGTTCGCTGCCGCACGGTCACGTTCCTGCGGCCACGCATCCACCCACATGGAATCACAGAACACCGGGGTCGTCGTCGGGTTCAGGATGTCCCCTTCATTCCGGAACGCATTCTTCACGCTGGGAAAGAGCCCGGCGCCATCCGGCCAGTCGCCCGCATACATCCATCCGTTGAGCGCGTAACTGCCGGTCCACCGCGGAATCCGGGTGCCCGGCCGCATCTCGCTGCCCCACACCCAGGCTGTCGTGGCCGAGCCCGTGGGCTTCTTCGCACTGTAGGGCGCGTTCGGGCACATCCGGACTGCATCGACGGCCGCGTAGAGGTTCACCAGTCCCCGCATCCACAGGTCGCCGCTCAGGGCGTAGGGCATGATCTTGCCCGAGTCGTTCACGTACATGAAGTTCGCCAACCCGATCTGCTTGAGATTGCCCATGCATTTCATGGAGTTTGCCTTGGATTTGGCCCGGGCAAGGCCCGGCAAGAGCATCCCGGCCAGGATCGCGATGATCGCGATCACGACCAGAAGCTCGATCAGCGTGAACCCTCCCGCATGCCGGCGCGCCTTCATCATGCCCACGCTTCTACCAGCACCGCGCCCGGCTGGCCAGAGGGCAACAGGGCCACGCGGCCCCGGAAATCGCTCAAGCCTGCCTTTTCACCCACTCCAACACCGTGCGGAATGGCACCGCACTGAATCGCCCGAACTCCGGCCGACGCGTGAGCTTCGACCTCGTCGTCGCCGGACTCGTCAGGCCGCAGAGGAATCGTGTCACCTGACGCGGCGTGGACAGGGCTCGATTTCCCTGGGACAGCAACGCCCGAACTTCCACCGCGTGCGCCTCCGCGAACGGCGCCACCACCGTTGCCGGCAGGCACACGGGCTCGGAGGGCACGCCGGTGCGGCAATAGTGGCAATGCCCGCAATTCGCCTCGTCGAGTGTCTCGCCGAAGTACGCCAGCAACCGACGCGTGATGCAGCCCGATTGCCCCGCAAAGTCCAGGATCTGCGCCAAGCGTTGGGAGTCACGTTCCTCGCGCCGCCCGAACAATTCCGCAAGCCGCGCGGCCACCGCCGCCGGATCCCTCCGAACCGGATCACCACACAGCCGGAACCCATGCCGCAACCCCGCCGGCTTCTGCGTGATCGCGCCCGTCTCCTCCAGCCACGTCAACGCCTTGACGACCCGCTCCCGCGGTTCGTTGATCTGCCGCGCCGCCGCGTCGATCGCCAGCAACGAGATCTTCACCCGACGCAACCGCTCCAGAAAGGTCTCGCCGGACAACCGTTCCGGCGCGACGTAGAGAAGTTTTAGCCGCCCCTCACGAAGGTCCGCATACACCTGCTGGGTTTCGGCCGCCGAGAGACTCGAGTCCAGTCGCGCCGCCGCGATGCCCTTCGCCCGCAACGCATCCACCTGATCCTTCATCAACGCGATCAACGGCGAGATCACCAGCGCCGTCCCATCGCGCACGAGCGCCGGCAACTGGTAGCACAACGACTTTCCGGCACCCGTCGGGAACAACGCCAGCGCCGACTCTCCTTCCACCAACGACCGGATCACCGCCTCCTGACCGGGACGGAATTCCGCATGACCAAAGTTCGATTGCAGGGTCTCCAGCAAATCCATGCCGATGCAGGTAGTTCCCAACCCCGGGCGAGGCAAGCCGCCGTGCAGAAGGCATCACCCATCACCGTGCTCTTGTGGGCTCCACCGTGACCACCTCCATCCGACTCCGATGCACCGCCAGTGTCGCACGAACCACCCCGGCCCCTGGCGTCGGCCGCATCTCGAAGGTCATCCGCCTCGCATTCAATCCTCCACCGCGCGGTCGATGCCAACACGAGACCCCCTCCGCATCCGTGACACCCGCCAGTGTGACGTTCCACCCCTCCGGAACCGCCGACGCCACCACCTCGACCAGCAAATGATTGGGCGGCTGCTGTACACACCGGACCGATTTCAGTTCCAACTGGATGCCATGGACGTTCGTCCGCCATCCAATCGGATTCTCGCCCGGTCCTGCCACCACGAGAGGGGACAACGGAACCAGTTCCTCCGCGCGGAAATATCCATTCCGCGAAAACTCAAGCACCACATCCCATGGCTCACCCGGCGTGGGACCCGGGTTGACCAACAGACCCGGTTGCTGGCTCAGCCAATTGCTGGACTCCAGCCTCAACACCTTCCCCGCTGCGTTCGTCGCACGCCGCGCAGCGATCAGGAACCACCCCCGATCCGCGGGATCCTCCGAGATCATCCGGGCGCGGATGGCGCTTCGGGCGGGAAGGCCATTCGTCTCCAGGTACGCCACCCCATGCTGCCAACCCTGACTCCATCCGTACTCGAAGCCATGCACTGCAACACGCCACGTGGCGTCGGGCACAGCGTTGGTGAACGGCATGGGTGTCGCCACCATCGGATTGGATCTCTCCATGACGGACACCGGGACAACCTTCTCCCCATGGCCTCCAGCACCCAATGCCACCCATCCCACGCAACCGAGTACTCCAAGCACCCACCGCCCGACACGCTGGATCCCGGCCATAAGTCCTGCTTCCCGCATAGCCGTCCGACCACAGCGGCTATAAATGAATTCAAACGGGAATCAGGCCATTCAGGCGCTTTGAGTGAGACTGATCAGTTCCATCCACAACTCAGGCCGCTGGACCTTCAACTCACTGAACGGAGGCTCGTTCTGCCCATTGCCCGCGATGCACCAACCGAGCAGTCCGTGGATGTCTTCCTCGGTCAACGCTCTCAACAAGTCCGCGCCGGAAATCGTACGGTCATCAAGCGCCGCTCGGACCGTCGCTGAGAGCTTCTTGAAGGTTCGACGATATCCTGCGGCGAGTGCTTCCCGCCGATCCAACTGCAGGACCGCGACGGTGGCGCAACCCCTCTCGGTGAATGTGTTCCGCCCCAGATCAAACCTCGGAACAACGTTTCCAGTGCGCGGATCAAAATCGAGATCCAGCCACGGATCGCTATCAGTCGGATCAATCAATAAAGGCTGACCATCGTGAAATGGAAACTTGCTTTTCGACCGCACGCACCTGCCTCCGATCCAGGTCGGCCTGTTCCTCAGCATCGAGCACAGCTCTCTTCACCGCGCGCATGACCAAGCCTAGTCTTCTTCCATTACAAACTTCAGGAGCATCTGGTGCTCGGCGGCTTCATCGTCAGTCAACGATGCACCGGAGCGCTTCTTGCTCTGCAAATTCGAATAGCGTGCGCGAGCTTCAACCGCCCTCGGCGATCGGGTGTTCTGAAGCCCGAATGCCGAGGTGGTCAGGATCGAGTCAGGGCGGGATGCGATGATCCGTGCGTATTCGGCTGAGCTGACCGCTCGTGGAGCAGCGTCGGACCCAGGTTCGGGAAGGACGAAGAGACCATTTGGATCCGCCGCCTGAAGAATGAGGGGACTGTGGGTCGTTACGATGAACTGAACATTGGGAAAGTGGCGCTTGAGCCAGAATCCAATCTCCCGCTGCCACTCCGGATGAAGATGTGCGTCGACTTCGTCGATGAGGACCACGCCACTCCTCTGGATGACAAGCCGATTGTCTGCGTCCCTCGCAACCAGCCCTTCGGTGCCATATGCGACAATCAAATGGCGCACCAGATCGGTGAGCAATGCCAGTGCCGCACGGTAACCGTCGCTCATTTCATTCCAGGCAAGCTCCACTCCGTTGCGATCCTTCAGCCAGAGCCCATCCGAGTCGATCCGAGCGATCTGGATCTGATTTGGCATCAGGTCGTCCTGCAGGAGATCCATCAGGATGCGGAGCTGATCTTCCTCTTCCTTGCGGCCTTCCAGTGCCTTGTACTTGAGATCCCGCAACCATCGATCGGCCTCCGCAAGCGAAGCTGCTTCCTGGAACATGGTGGCAAAGCGCGACGTGGACGGAGCCACCATCTGTTGCATCGCCTCGGGGGAAGCACCGAAGACCCGCCGGAATGGCCCATACCCACAGCAGAACCAACCCCGGGCATCCGTTGACCAGATGGTACGTTCGGGCGTCTGGTAGTTACTGGAATTCTTCTTTGACTCGGGTTCCCCAGCCGAGATGGAGGTCTCCCGGCCGCCATTCCTGAACAGGACCTTCGCTGGAAACGGCTCCTTGGGTGCCCGACCCTGCCCGCTCAGTTTGTCGTCTTTCTCGTCCAGTCCGATCTCCAATTCAACATGGGCCTCCTTGGGCTCAGCCCCGTGACGGATCCACCCGTGGAAGTTGGGCTGCAGAGCCCTCGCGGTGTCCTTGCCTGTCAAGCACACGGCAATCGCCTTCAGCAAGGTACTCTTGCCGGAACCGTTGTCGCCCGTGATGACAGTCCACCCCGCCCCACCGCCCTCGGGGCGCTCAAGATCGAAGTCGAGCGCCTCGAATCCGCGGATGTTTCGCAGTGAGACTTTTCGGACGAACATGAGCCTGCTTTAGCAGAGGACAGCATCCGGTTCCAACGATTGATGAACACCACACTCCACTGGATTCCCAACGCCGACCTGGACGTCGCCACCCCGTTGTCCCCCCGGTCCTGCGGACAACGCCCCATCCACCGTGGTTGGCGCTTCCGTGGATCGCGCGTAGTGATGTCCTCACCATGAGCGCGTCGTTTTCCGGTCGGTCAACTTCTTCCATCTGTTGCCGACTCCACTGTCTGGGCTTGTTCCTCGGCTTGCTGGGATGGGTGGGCCTGACCGGGTGCGCCACCCCACGTTCATCCATGAAGAAGACGCCCCTGCCCCTCGCCCACAACGTCGACATCCCGCGGTTCATGGGCGACTGGTACGTCATCGCCAACATCCCGACCTTCATCGAGAAGGGGGCGCATGATGCGGTGGAGGGTTACGCGCTGCGACCGGATGGGCGGATCGCGACGACGTTCACCTTCCGGAAAGGCAGCTTCAGCGGGCCGCTGAAGACCTACCATCCGATCGGCACCATCCATGATCCGGTGACGCGGGCGGAATGGCGGATGCAGTTCGTGTGGCCGTTCCAGGCGGCCTACCTCATCACGCATCTCGATGACGACTACACCGAGACGATCATCGGCGTGCCCAGCCGCAAGTACGCCTGGATCATGGCGCGCACGCCGCGGATTCCGGAGGCCCGGTACAACGATCTCGTCCGTCGGATGGCCGACATGGGATACGACGTGAGCCGGCTCCAGAAGGTCCCGCAATCGGTGCGCTGAGCGAAGACAATGGGGTCGCGTCTATACATTATACATTCTGCCTCGGGTCGCCCCCGCGGTGGTCAAATGTACAATTTATAGACGCGACCCCATTGCCTCAGGGCCGGGGGTTCCGGAGGCCGCATCACGTGTACCGCCACCAAGACCAGCCTTTCCGGATCCAACGCAGCAATCCACGGTTGAACCGCTGGTCACGGCAATAGCGCAAAGCCCGCTCCAGGGCGGGATCGGTTCCACCCCGGCGCACGAAATCGTGGTTCTCCCGGACAAGCTTCAGGGTGTCCTCGTCCTCGATGATCAACCGCGCCACGATCTTGAGATCGAGGGGCAGCGGAAACGTCGTGCAACGATCCAGCGCCCCCACCGCGCGGAGGCTGACCATCGTCCGGATGCACTTCTCACAATGGCCGCAGTTATAGGCTCCCTTGCGGTTCGACCAACAGACGCGGAGATGCTTCATCGCCACGGGATGGTTCGAGATGTATTCCAGCTTCCACGGTTCATGGACCGGGCGGCGTCGCGGATACCGGCCAGCACGGTTTCGAGCAAGGCACGGTTGTCGAAGGCAATATCGAATCCCGAAATGAACAGGAGGGCGGCCTCCGGCTCCAGCCCATGAAGGGTCGAAAAAAGGAATCCACCCCTGCCGAAAAGCAGCAGAGGGTGCGCCTCGGAGCGCGTGCGGGGCCATCCGTGCGACGAGCATGGACGGTCAATTCGCGAGGAAAATCGAGCCAACAGACGAAGACCTCCGCCAATCGGTCAATGTGGTCCAACGTCCGCCCGGAGACAGACTCATTCAAACGGAGCGGCACGCCCCGCGAGAGCGCGGGAAAGAATCCAGCCGCCAACTGGGCCTCCCCGGATGGCTTCAGGACATGGGTTCGCGATTGGAACCAGAGGACACCGCGCTTCAACTCTCCGTTGACCTCGACCTCATAGACAGACTCCAACCGGTTTCCATCGCCAAAGGGCTTTGACACCCATGCCCCGAATCGGACCCCATCGCCCACCGGGCTTCCAACCACGTCAACGGCCGGCTCGATGAGCTTTGCCATCGTCTGGGTCTCGGGGCTTTCGCGAGCGGTGCTTTGCATCGGATGAGGCGGTGCAGACCCTAGCGGGCGACCCGCACGTCAGGCAATCCCACCCAGGTGGGAGGCGCTGTCAGTGGAGCCCTGACACACAGAGAACAAAACAGCGCCACTGGAAGGGCTCTCTTGTGGTTTGCATGTGGCGCGTGCACTTCCGAGGGTAGCACCCATGGCTCCCGTCACGCGAATTCCTCCTCTGGTTGTCGCCCTGGTTGTCGCCTCAACCTTGCTGGGGACGGGTTGGATCTCGGCAGGATGCCGTTCTGCCCGTCTGGATGCGCCCATGGTTTCTGCTGGTACCGGCCAGACCGCGTGCACGTTCGAGGGAATCGAGAATGCGTTCCAGTTGGGTCCACGCCTGTGGTCCGGAGGGGAACCCCACGGCGATCAAGCCTTCAAGGCGTTGGCCGCAGCTGGCGTCCGAACCGTGGTTTCGGTGGACGGGGCCAAGCCGGACCTGGATTCGGCGCGTCGTCACGGATTGCGGTATGTACACATCCCCATCGGATACGACGGCCTTTCGTCAGATGCCGTCGCCTCCCTGGCATCCCTGACGACCACCGATCGTGGCGGCGTATTTGTCCATTGCCATCATGGCCGGCATCGTGGCCCCACTGCCGCCGCCATCCTTGCACGAGCCTCCGGGGCTTGGGATGCGCCCCTGGCGGAGGCTTGGCAGAAGCGCGCAGGAACCTCTTCAGACTATCCGGGTTTGCACCAGGCGGTGCGGGAGTTCCGGATGCCGGACGCGGCCAGCCTGCACGCGGCCGGTGCACGGCTTCGGTCATCAGTGGCTCCTTCCGGGCTGGTGGAGTCGATGGTGATCATCGATGGCCAGACCGAAGCCTTGGCCGACATGAAGGTGGCAGGGTGGAAAGAGGTTCCTGCGAAGCCCGATGAAACCCCGGCACAAGCCGCACGCTTGCTGCACGAGCAGTTCAAGGAAGGAATCCGACTGGGCCTGGGGCCAAAGGACCCGGAGTTCCACCGAGCGATGGAGTCTGCGGAACGATCCGCTTCGGTGTTGATGATCTCTCTCCAGTCGGGAGATCGACCCGCCGCGGAGGTTGCGTGGAAGCAGGTTAAGGAGAACTGCACCGGTTGCCACAAGACCTGGCGCAATCAGCGGTAGGGAGAAGTCGCGGAATGGCCGACAGGATGGACAACCAAGGCCTGTTCCGGATAATCGCCCCGGCTTCGCCACACAGGCTCACCCTCATCTTGCATGGTTCCTTCCATCGCCATTGCCGTTTCAGGTCTCGGCCGCATCCGACGTGGCTCCGAAACCTGGGCCATGGATCTGGCGGATGGGTTGGTCGAAGCCGGTGTCGACGTCCGGATTTACGGCGCGGCGCCAGCGTCCGGGAAGGTTCCCCTGCGACGGGTTTGGACGCTCTCGCGCACCTCTCTCTTCCTGGCAGGTTTCTCTCCACGTCTTCAGTATCTGGTAGAGCAGCGGATCTTCAGTCAGCTACTCATCCGCCGACTGCGTCGGGAAAAGCCCGGCATCATCCACACGACGGATCCGCAGGTCTCGTGGTGGGTGCGGCAGGCTTTTCGGGGAACCGACGTTCCTTTGCTCTACATGGACGGGCTTCTCCTCGGCCCGAATTGGAACTGGCGCTTCGATCACGTACAGGTGCTCGCTCCCGAGTATCTGGCCTCCGCACAACGCGAAGGCCGGGAAACCAAGGGTTGGCATGTTGTGCCGCATTTCATCGATCCCGATCAGTTCCGCCCTCTCCCGGATCGGAGCGCGACCCGGGCCCGCTACGTCCCGGGGGTGCCAGCGGGCAAGGTCGTCGCGCTGGCTGCAGGCGACTTCGCCCCGGGCAGTTCAAAGCGGCTCCACTATGTGATCGAGGAGGTGGCGAGCATTCCCAAACCCCTTCGACCGCATCTCGTACTGGTTGGCAACGCAACCGACGCCGAGCGCAGATCCTTGACCACATTCTCACGCAACATGCTGGGACAGGATATCACGCTCCATGCCTCGCTGCCCCGGAGCGAGATGCCGGATCTCTACCGGGCCACGGACGTCTTCCTCCACGGAGCACTTCGGGAGCCATTCGGTATCGTACTGGTGGAGGCGATGGCCTCGGGACTTCCCGTGCTGGCGCACAATTTTGAAGTGACGCGATGGATTGTGGGGGAAGGAGGAGAAACCGATGACCTGAGTCAACCCGGACGACTGGCTGGGATGCTTCACGCACGGTTGGGCGAAGCGGGCTGGTTGCGGCGCACCGGCGAGGCGGCGCGCCAGCGGGTGAAGGACCACTTTTCGAAGCAGGCAGTGATTCCCCGCTACATGGACTGCTATCGGTCGGTCGGACAATGGATTTGACGCAGGACCAAGGACCGACGTTGGTTGTAGGGAATCTAACTATAGGAACAAGCGTGGAAATCGGACCTTGTTGTATAGCTCTGGCGGAACCGAGACGCTGCCCACGACACCAAGTTCCATGAGTCCAGTGCACCGGATGCCCGGATTGCAGGCGATTCAAATCGCCTGTGAGGAGCTCGAATATCCTGCAAGTGAATTATATGTCTGTTGACATTCGACAACGAATGTCGAGGGTACGCAAAGAAGTGTGTCGGGTCATTCCCAACCTGGTGGCTACACGCCCCAAGCTCCTTCGTCCTCAAATTTCACCGAGGGAGTTCTATCCGACCACGGCCATAATGATTCATGTTCTCAAGCATCCTTCGGAAGCCTGAGCTGTGGTACCAACCACGTTACTATCTGGAGCGCATGCTGCGCCGATCCGATACGGAGTCGCGGCTCCGCGATCACGTGTTGCCTTGGGGCCTCACCTTGCGCATTGATCTCGACGATACGATCGGTCGCCAGGTGGACGCCTTCGGCGTGTTTGAACTGCCCGTCTGCGAGGCCATCCGTCGACTGGTGGATAAGGGTGAATCCACGATGGATATCGGGGCGAACATCGGGCACATGACCGGGTTGCTCGCACATTGTGTGGGGCCCAAGGGATCGGTGGACGCTTTCGAGCCGAATCCCAAGGTCCTTGGGCTCCTGCGTTCCCACTGTGATCTTTGGCGGCGGACACCCTCGTTGGGCAGCATCCACATCCATGCGCTGGCCCTCTCGCGATCCACGGGCACGGTCCAGTTCTACGATTCTGCAGAAGACCCTCACAACTGCGGATTGGGCAGTCTCGTGGAGGGCCCGGGCAAGGTGCGAACCGCCGAGATCCCAACCGCACGCTGGGACGAGGTGATGGATCCCCATCGCCCCATCGGACTGGCGAAACTGGATGTCGAAGGCGCTGAACTGCTGGTTCTGGAAGGGGCCTCCGAAGTCCTGAAAGCAAAGAGTGTCCGTGACCTCCTCTTTGAGGAATACGATCCCTACCCCTCCAATGCGGCTCGATTCCTGGAGGGCTTTGGGTACACGATCCTTGCCTTGGGCACGCAATTGAGGGGACCTTCCCTGACTCCGGCAGGATCCGGGCTGGCACGGCTGCGCCCATGGGATTCACCGAACTTCCTCGCAACGACGGATCCGGAACGGGCGTTGAAGCGCTTGCAGCCACGCGGTTGGCGCGTGCTTTCACGCACTCCCGTTTCAACACGCTCCTAGAAGTCGGGACAATGGAAGGCGGTCCGGAGCAACGCGTCCTGATACCACTGGTGGATGGAACGGCGAAACAAGGTCCTGTTTGCCCTTCCAAGACCATGAGGACTTCGCCATACGGAAGTCCCACCCAAAGCCCGTCGTCAGCATGCGCCCCGTCCGCAGGCTTCCCGCCGCAGTACCGGCAGCCTAGGCTCATCCCATGTTCCCTGCATGCATCCCTGGTTGGTTTCGAAGGTGGATGGGTCTGACGATGGCGCTGGCAGTGTCCGCAGGCGCGATTTCAGCGGCGGATCGGGTCCGACCCAACGTGATCGTCATCCTCGTCGATGACCTCGGATGGGCGGATCTGGGATGTTACGGCAGCCGGTTCCACCAGACGCCACATCTCGACCGGATGGCCCGCGAGGGCATGCGTTTCACCGACGCTTACAGCGCTTGCACGGTCTGTTCACCGACGCGTGCCGCGCTGCTGACGGGGAAATCACCGGCGCGACTGCACCTGACCGACTGGATCGCGGGACACCCGGCGCCCAAGGCGAAGCTGTTGCCACCGGACTGGTCCAAGAGGCTGGATCCCTCGGAACCGACTGTGGCGTCCCGCCTGAAGACGGCGGGCTATGCGACGGCGAGCATCGGGAAATGGCATCTGGGGGCGGAGACGACGCCCGAGTCGTACGGCTTTGACGTGAACATGGCCGGAGATCACCGCGGTCAACCGCCGCGCTACGTGGCTCCTTACGACCTGCCGAAGTTGCCCGATGGACCTGCGGGCGAATTCCTGACCGACCGTGAGTGCCGCGAGGCACTGGCGTTCATCGAGAAGAACCGCAGCCAGCCTTTCTTCCTCTACCTGCCGCATTACGCCGTCCACACCCCGATCGCCGGAAAGACGAATGTCGTCGCCAAGTACCAGGCGCGGACCCCGGACCACCAACGCAACCCGGTGTACGCCGCGTTGCTGGAGTCCGTCGACGACTCCGTGGGACGGATCCGGGCACAGCTGGACATGCTGGGCCTTGCGACCAACACGGTGATCCTCTTCACCTCGGACAACGGCGGGTTGGTCCTGGGTGGCGATCGGCGGCCCACGAGCAACTTCCCCCTCCGTTCCGGAAAGGGCGATGTCTACGAAGGCGGCGTCCGCGTTCCGCTGCTGGCCGTGTGGCCAGGCGTCACAAAGCCCGGAACGACCACCTCAACCCCGGCGCAATCCATCGACGTGTATCCCACGGTGCTTGAGATCGCCGGCGTCGAGGACGCGGCCGGCCACGAACGCGACGGCGTGAGTCTCGTGCCGCTTCTGCAAGGAAAGGGCATCGGCGCGCGGTCCCTCTATTGGCACTACCCGCATTACCATCCCGGTGGCGCGACGCCCTATGGCGCGGTCCGGTCCGGGGATTGGAAGCTGATCCAGTTCTACGAATCGGGGCACCTCGAACTTTACAACCTCGCGAGCGACCTTGGGGAACAGCAGGACCTCGCGAACGCTATTCCCGAGAAGGCCAACGCGCTGGCAAAGGAGTTGGCCGAATGGCGGACACGCGTGGGTGCGCAGATGCCGGTACCGAACACCAACCACGAACCCTCCGCGATCCGCCCCCGAGCTGACGGCTCCTTCCTGCTGGCCGCCCACCAGGTCGTGACCCACGGAAAGAACGTCCAGTTCGAACCCCCCGCTCACAAGAACACGGTCGGCTACTGGACGATCGTCGAGGATTGGGTCCACTGGGACATCGAAGGCGCGAAGCCCGGCCTCTACGAGGTTGAGATCCTGCAAGGGTGCGGAACCGGCAGCGGGGGAAGCGAAGTCGAACTCTCCATCGGCGAATCCAAGCTCCTGTTCACGGTGATGGAGACAGGCGGGTTCCAGAAGTTCATGTCCCGCCGCCTCGGCACGCTGGAGATCGGGTCGGCCGGCCGGCATTCCTTCCAGATCCGCCCGAAGCGCAAGCCGGGTGTCGCCGTGATGGACGTCCGGCAGGTGATCCTCAGACCAGTCCCCGGACCAATGAGCCCTTCACGTCCGTGAGGCGGTGATCCCGTCCGCCGTAGCGGTAGGTGAGCTTCTCGTGGTCGAGCCCGAGGAGGTGCAGCAGCGTGGCGTGGAAGTCGTGGACGTGGACAGGATCCTCGACCGCCTTGTACCCGTAGTCGTCCGTGCTTCCAAACGACACGCCGGGTCGGGCGCCGCCCCCGGCCATCCAGAAGGTGAAGCCCTTGGAGTTGTGATCGCGCCCGTCCTCCCGACGACTGTCAGGCGTGCGTCCGAACTCGCCGCCCCAGACCACCAGGGTCTCATCGAGCAACCCGCGCGACTGCAGATCCGAAAGCAGCGCGCCGATGGGTTGGTCGATCGCGCGGCAATTGCGGCGCATCGCGGTCTCGAGGTTCTGGTGCTGGTCCCATCCACCATGGTTCACCTCGATGAAGCGGACACCGCGTTCGACAAACCGTCGGGCCAGCAGGCATTGGCGCGCGAAGGAATCCGTCGCGGTCTCGCCTACGCCATAGCGTGCGAGGGTTTCCTTGGGTTCGCCCTTGAGATCGAGCAACTCGGGAACCTCCGCCTGCATCCGGAAGGCGAGTTCGTAGGACTGGATGACCCCCTCGACCTCGGCGTGTCCGTCGGTGGTGCGGAGGAAGTCACGATTCATCTCCTGGACGAGATCGATCTGCCGTCGTTGCTGGGGATCGGTGAGCAGGTGGTTCTCGATGTTGCCGAGCGACGCGGCGGGATTGTTCTCACGCAGCGAGCCAATGCGCGTGCCCTGGTACACCGCAGGAAGGAAGGCGCTGCCGAAGGTCTGCGCACCGAACTGCAACGGCGGCGAAAGGGTGATGAACCCCGGCAGGTTCTCGTTCTCCGTGCCCAACCCGTACAGGACCCATGCGCCCATGGATGGACGGATGAACTGCGAGGTGCCGGTGTGCAACTGGACGAACGCCTGCGGGTGATTCGGGATGTCGGTGTGCATCGACCGCACCAGACAAAGGCGATCCGCGTGCCGCGCCACGTGAGGGAACAACTCCGAGATCCACAGACCGGACTGGCCGTGTTGGCGGAACGAGAACGGCGATCCGATGAGCTTCGCACCACCACCGCGGGATTGCCCCGGCTTGCCCGCGTCGCGTTGCAGGTTCGGCTTGTAGTCGAAGGTATCCAGATGCGAGGGCCCACCCTGCATGCACAGGAAGATCACCCGCTTGGCGCGCGGCTTGAAATGGGGCGCCCGCGCACCCAACGGAGCGGAGGAGGCCTCCGCCGAAGGCAGCGTTGCCGTCGGATTTCCGCCGGACGCGGCCGCCACACCGGAGAAGGCCATCCAGCCGAAGCCGGCAGCGACGGATTGCAGGAGTTGGCGCCGGGTCATCGGACGCGCTTGGACACCGTTGCAGGAGTAGGGAGCATTCATGGGAATCTGGGTTCAGCGGACAAACCGGAATTCGGCGGAGGCGAACAACGCCTGGGTGAACGAGGTCCACGCCACTTCCCCGGGGCGCATGGTGTCGCGGCCCGTGTTCCGTTGTCCCGGACGTCGACGCCGATCCGGCGGAGGCGGGGATGAAGCCGGATTGCGGGCCATATCGCCGATCTCCTCGCGCAGGAACTCGGCAGCGCGGACGAGTTCGCGGGGTGTCGGCGGCCGCCCGAAGGCCAGTCGGTAGGCGCGGTCGATCCGGTCGCGCGGGCTGAGCCCGCCATCTGCGAGAAGGCGGCGGGCGAAGGCACGGGAAACCGCGACGATGTCCTCGTTGTTCATCAGGTACAGCGCCTGCGCAGGAACGTTGGTCGTGTCACGGTCGGCCACGACAAGGCTGGGTTCGGCAAAGTCGAAGAGTTCCATCGATTCGGGAACAAACCCACGGATCACCGGAAGGTACACGCTCCGCTTCCGTGCAAAGTCACCCGTGCGCATGGCATCCACACCGCGACGCAACGGAGCATCCCCGATCGCAGCCACAGGCGATCCCTCCGGCGGCGTGGTGTCGAGGATGCCGGCGACCGCGAGCATCGCATCGCGGATGGCTTCCGCGTCCAACCGCCGCGGGCTCGAGCGCCACACCAGGGTGTTGTCCGGATCCCGTTCCAATCCCTTCGCGGAAGTCTCCGACGAAAGCTGGTAGGTGCGCGAGAGCACGAGTTCGCGGAGCAGCTTCTTCAGCGACCACCCGTTCGACATGAACTGGACCGCCAGATGATCGAGCAGTTCGGGGTGCGTCGGCTTCTCACCGAGTGCGCCAAAATCGTCTGCGGTGCGGACAATGCCACGACCGAAGAGGTGCAACCACGCGCGATTGACCTCCACACGGGCCGTCAGCGGATTCTCGGGGCGGGTCAGCCACTCGGCGAGTTGGCGGCGTCCGGACTCGCGGGGCGGGATGGAGGTCGACGGGACGCTGTTGAGCACCTCCACGAAACCGCGGGGCACGAGGTCGCCGCGCTGGCTGATCTCGCCACGGACCAGCAAGGCACAGTTCATCGGACGCCCATCGCGGACGCCCATGGCGCGGGGGGAACCCTCCGGAGGCATGGGCGGAAGCGGTGCCTCCGGCTCGGGACGGCCACGATTCTGTGCCGCACGGCGCAGGGCGGCCTGCCGCGCCGCTTTGCCCCGGGGCCGGTCCGAGTCCACGCGGGTAGGTTCGGGAGGCAACGGCTCCGCCGGCTTGCCCAGCGCGATCAGGCTGGAGGGCTGGCGATTGCCCTGATTGGTCACCGTGCCATACAGCGTTTGCGTGCTGCGGAAGATCCCGGCCATCGCGTAGTAATCCTTCTGGCTGATCGGATCGAACTTGTGGTCGTGGCACCGGGCGCAGGCCACGGTGACTCCAAGGACGGCGCGGGTGGTGACGTCGATCTGCTCGTCGATCAGATCCATCAGGAACTGTTCGCGGCGACGTTCGTTCAGTCCCTTCGGACCCACGGCCAGGAACCCGGTGGCCACCACGTTGCGGTCGCGTTCCGCAAGATCGCTGGTGGGCATCAGGTCCCCCGCCACCTGCCGCCGGACAAACTCATCGTAGGGCATACCGGCGTTGAGGGCGTTGATGACCCAGTCGCGATACCGCCACGCTTCGGGGAAGGCGTTGTTGCGTTCCTTGCCCGTGCTTTCGGCATAGCGGGCCACATCCAGCCAGTGACGACCCCAGCGCTCGCCGAAGAACGGCGATGCCAGCAGGTCATCGACGATCTTCGCGAGGGCTTCGGGCGTGGGGTTGGCGGCGTACTTCTCCACCACCTCCGGAGCCGGTGGCAACCCCACCAGATCGAAGCTCACGCGCCGGATCAATGTGCGCGGGTCGGCGTCGGCGACGGGTTCCAGTCCCTTCAGCTCAAGCGTGGCGAGGACGAAGCGATCGATGTCCGAACGTGGCCAATCGCCATGTGCGACCGAAGGCACCGCCGGAGCCTTGGGTGGCTGGAAGGACCAGAAGGTCTTGCCCGTGGCCAGGTCTGGGGCCCGCAACGAAACCGGGGCGGCTCCTTCGCGCGGATCCGGCGCACCACGCCGGATCCATTCCTCGAAATCGGCGACCACGGCCGACGAAAGCTGCTCCTTCGGCGGCATGCGCCGATCCTTGTCCACCCAGCGCAGGGCTTCGAGGATCGGACTGCCCTTCGGATCGCCCGGCGTGAGGATCGCTCCGTGGTCGCCGCCCTGATGGATGGCGTCGCGGGAGTCCAGCAAGAGCCCACCCTTCCGCTTCCCCGAAGCCTCGGAGTGGCACGAATAGCACTTGTCGACCAGGATGGGTCGGATGCGTTTCTCGAAGAACTCGTAACCGGCAGGATCCGCTGGGGCGGCATGGCCCACCCGCGAACCGGCAAGGAGCGCGGCGACGGACAACAGGACGGTAAGGAGGCGCGGCTTCATGGTGATCGGGCAGTGCCCGGGTTCTGCAACCATCGACGCGCGCCGCCGCTCCGAGGTTACGCGCCTGGGGTGGGCTTTCTGATTTGAAGGCCGGGTGCCCTCACGTAGCAGACGAGGTCACGAGGCTGTGGATGGAGTCCCCAATCCCGCGCCTCAGCAAGGCTCCCCGATCAGGTCGTAATCGGTATGCCCGATGA
>Ga0172373_10004532_pt1 | contig 19504 bp, 21 predicted proteins | sample Lak10m_2_FD_114546 | JGI IMG/M metagenome (GOLD analysis project Ga0172373, IMG submission 114546) | Freshwater microbial communities from Kabuno Bay, South-Kivu, Congo - kab_092012_10m | ecosystem: Environmental > Aquatic > Freshwater > Lake | place: Democratic Republic of the Congo...
ATACAGCGATATCTTTGTGAGCCTGCTTGTGTTTTTCCCGCTTTATTTTGTCGGGTATTTGATTGGCAATGTGGACATCTTTTCATTTCTATATTTTAGCCCATTCTTTTAGTCACTCCCAGATTTCGCTGCTACAAAAGACTTATGACCCCGTAGGGGTGTCAGAAGGTTTAAACCAGTGTCATCCCTACGGGATTTGGGAATTCTATGTCCCAATTCTATAATCGTGCCATCCCTACGGGATTGTTTACTGGGTAAGGTAAGTTAATAACTCACTTTACACGGTAGGGGAGATTTATCTCGCGTGAAGAACAGACGAAACAAAAAACTCGCTCCAAATCGGAGCGAGTTTTTACTTTTCACTTATTACTTTCACTTTTACTTGATAATTCCCAGCTTCTTCCCAGCCACGCCGATGATCTCCATCGCGTGTTCGATGTCGCTTGGCTCATGCGCCGCGGTGACGGTGGCTCGCAGGCGGGCGAGTCCCTCTTGCACAGCAGGGGAGACCACGGGCAGCACAAAGACATCCTGGTGCTGCGCTTCGCGGGTCATGGCGAAGGCCACATCATCCTGTCCGCACAACACAGGGACGATGGCGGTCTCGGTCAGCAGGGTGTCGAAGCCCATGCTCTTCAATCCGCCGATGAACTGCTTGGTGTTTTCATTCAAGCGGTCAAGGCGCCACGGCTCATCCAAAATGACTTTGAATGCTTCGTTGGCAGCGGCAGCCTGAGCGGGTGGCAACGCCGCAGAGAAGATGTATGCGCGGCTGGCGTGGCGCAGGTAGGTGATGATTTCCTGCTTTGCAGCTACATATCCACCCACGGAGGGGATGGTCTTGCTGAGAGTTCCCATTTTGATATCGATAGCGCCGTACATATTGAAGTGTTCTTCAATGCCTGTGCCTTTTTCGCCAAGCACACCCACAGAATGTGCTTCGTCGATCATCAACCAGGCATTGTATTTCTTGCACAATTCCACCACCTTTGGCAGGTCGATGATGTCACCGTCCATGCTGAAGACGGAGTCGGCGATAACCATCTTGGCCACATCCGAGGGAGCGTTCTTGAGCAGGCCTTCGAGATGCTCCATGTCATTGTGTCGGAAACGGCGGAATTCTGCACCAGACATCAAACAGCCATCTACAATGGAAGCGTGGTTGATCTTGTCTGAGAAGACGTAATCGCCGCGTCCCATCATGGTGGAGATGACGGTCAGGTTGGCGGCATAGCCCGAGGTATAGGTGATGGCGGCTTCCGCGTGCTTGAAGTTGGAGATCGTCTCTTCGAGTTCATTGTGGATGGTGAGGGTGCCAGCCAGGGTACGGACGCCGTTGGTGCCCGTGCCGAATTTGTCCACGGCTTTTTTGGCAGCTTCGTTAATGCGCGGGTGGCCGACCAGCCCAAGGTAGCTGTAGGAAGCGTACATGCCCATCACACGTCCACGAACGCGCACTTTCGCTCCGCCCATCATCTCTTCGACGGGTTGATTATAAAAATACAGGTCATTGCTCTTGAGGTATTGAACGCGGTCGGTCATCGCCTTGATGCGGCGGGTTACGGCGTCATCAGTATTGTGAAAATCCATGTAAAAGCCTCCGAAACAGAATGGCGTAAGTTTAGTCGAGGGGGTGGTTTCTGTCTAGCAGATGACTGAAAGCTGACAGCTTTCAGCGCTCAGCCTGCTAATTTTCTCAATTCGGCTTCGTCGATTACTTTCACGCCGAGCGATTGTGCCTTGTCCAGCTTGGAGCCGGGGTTTTCACCGAGGACAAGGTAGCTGGTTTTCTTGCTCACGCTGTCGATCACCTTGCCGCCATTGGATTCGATAAATTCTTTCACACTATCTCGGGAGAGAGTTGGGAGCGTACCCGTCACTACAAAGGTCAGCCCTGAAAGTTTTCCAAAAGACGGACTTGCTTTTTGTTCCGCAGTGGGCCATACACCAACTTTTTTTAATTTCCCAAGCAGCTTTTTGTTTGTGGGCGTGGCGAACCAATCCACAATGGATTCAGCGATGTTTGGCCCAACACCTTCGATGCTCATTAGGTCATCGACTGTTGCATCTGCGAGTTTGTCCAAATTGCCGAAGGTGGCTGATAGATCCTTAGCCATTACTTCGCCGACGCCATGAATTCCCAATCCGATGATCAATCGATGCAAGGGCTGATTCTTTGCTTCAGAAATGGCATTGAATAGTTTTTCAGGGCGCTTATCGGGTGCTTTCTTGGCGGCAGCTTTGACAGGGGTTTTGGGAGGATTCTTTTCCCTTCGGCGCCGATTAAGTTCTTCGTTGATGACAGCCAGGTCTTTTATGGTTAGCGCAAACAGGTCTGCAACATCGCTTACCAAACTGGATTCAACCAATATTTTCACCAGTTCAGTGCCCAGCCCTTCAATGTCCATTGCGCCGCGGGAGACGAAGTGCTCCACATTGCGGAGCAACTGCGCGGGGCAGGCGGCGTTAACGCAGTACCATGCCACTTCACCTTCAAAATGCTCTACGGCCTGTCCGCACGCGGGACATTTCGTGGGCGGCTTGTAGGTTTTCTCTTTGCCAGTACGCGCATCCACTACGGGGCCGATGACGTAGGGAATCACTTCCCCTGCGCGCTTGACCAGCACACGGTCGCCCACGCGAATATCTTTCTCGGCGATGAAATCAAAGTTGTGCAGGGTGGCATTTTTTACGATCACGCCATTGATCTCGACTGCATCCAGCACAGCTTTGGGAGTCAGCACGCCTGTACGCCCAACTTCCACGTCAATGCCGAGTAGCGTAGTTGTCACTTCGCGGGCAGGGAATTTGAAGGCGATCGCGCCGCGCGGGTCTTTGCCAACAAAACCTAAGTCGGCGGCGAGGTTGAGGTCATCTATTTTGATGACCATACCGTCCGCTTCGTAGGCTAATTTGTCACGGCCTTCGTTCCATGTCTCGGTGTATGCAATTGCGGATTCAAGGTCATTGAAGCGTTTGGCAACATCCGCCACGGGGAAGCCTAATGCCTTGAGATATTCCAAAAGCTCCCATTGCGAGGTCGGGACTGTGCCGCCTTCGGAATATACGACTTGATAGACGAGCAACGTCAACGGGCGCGAGGCGGTCAGTTGCGGGTCAAGCTGGCGCAATGATCCCGCCGCCGTGTTGCGCGGATTGAGATAGGTCTTTTCGCCCGCTTCTTCGAGCTTTTTATTTAATTCATCGAATTCTTTAATGGGGATGTAGGCTTCGCCGCGGACGACTAAATGCTTTGGGAGTTGGGAATCGAGATTTGGGAATTGGGGGGATGCTTTCCGATTCCCAGTTCCCGATTCCCGATTTACAGGTATCTTCAATGGGATCGCCCGTATCGTCCGCAAGTTGGAGGTGATGTCTTCGCCGACTTCACCGTCTCCGCGGGTGGCGCCTTGCACGAACATGCCGTCACGATAGTGAAGGACAACGGATAACCCGTCAATTTTGGGCTCGACGATGAATTTGGCTTTCTCAACACGGTCGTCCAGTTTTTTGACTCGCTCCAGCCATGCTCGAGCATCGTCTGCACCGAAGGCGTTGGCGAGCGAGAGAATGGCCGCAGGGTGGCGAATTTTCTCGAAACGGTCGGCAGGCCTGGCACCCGCCCGCTGCGTGGGGCTATCGGATGTGATCCAGTCTGGATGTTCTGCTTCCAACTTTTTCAGTTCATTAAGCAGGCGGTCATATTCCAGATCGCTGATAATAGGCGCATCCAACACGTGATACCGATAATTGTGGAAGTTGATTTGCGCTTTTAGTTCTTCGTATCGAGTAAAAAGTTTATCTGCCATGTTTCGCATTATAGCCGAAAAGAATTTGTCACAGAGTACGCGGAGATTTTATATATTTTTTCAGGGTGCTACGTAAAATAAAGACCCGCCCAATGGAGGGCGGGGGAGAGGTCAATCAATTTTTTTCCAGATGTCTGAAGGCGGGCGCGAAAGAGGACGGGTCATTGCCGAAAGGCGGGATTCGTAATAGGTTTCTTCCGCATTTGAAAAACGCGAGACTGCGAACAGATTGCGTTCCACAAGAATATCTGCAAGCCTCTTGGATTCTTCGCGTGTAAATTCCAGCTTTTCCACAAACTCTGTCAGGCTGAATCGTCCCAGGCGGATCATTGCATTCAAAGCCGAGCGGAGTGGCTCTGAAAACAGGACGACATCCGATGGGCGGATATCCTCCTTTCGTTCCTCAAGCTCCTTTAGTGCGATTAGAAAAAGCGACTCACTCATGGCTCCTCCGTATGCCAGAGCCTGCCTCAGTCTTCTTTTAATTGATTTACAAGACTGCGCAGGCCCTTTGTTACAGAACTGTCGGGGAAGCGGATCGAGAAGATACCGGAACTGGCGAGTGACATCATTTCATCGGAGTGGGAGAGCACCGCGGCAACTTTTGCAGCATAGGTCTGTTCCACGCGCAGGCGGACGTCTTCCGGGTCGAGAGTGGAAGGGACTTTGTTTACCAACATCAGCAATTTCGGCACATCCAGCTTCTTGGCAACATCCACCGTCACAGCGGTGCCCTGATAATCCTGTGAATCCGGTCGCAGAATGATAACCAACGCATTGGAGATCGCTATGGAAAGCAGGGTTTCTTCATTTAGACCGGGATGCGTATCGATCAGCAGATAATCCAGTTTAAGTTTTTCCACCACGTCGCGGAATCCGTCATTCAGCAGACCCACATCATAGCCTTCGCGTAGAATGCGGGCGATCTCACCCGCCTTGATACTGGAAGGGATCAGGAATACCTGTCCCTTGATCTCGCCTCCGATGTGACCTGTCACATCGTGGGCTGCTTCTTCAATACTGCACTTTCCCCATAAATAATCATTCAGGGAGTGAACCATTTCGGTCTCGTCGAGATTGAAGAGTACATGAATGCCAGGGGAATTAATGTCTGTGTCCACCACGCACACACGTGCTCCGTCCGCAGCGAGGAGTGCCGCAATGTTTGCTGTCGTGTTCGATTTTCCCGTACCACCGCGAAAAGAGTGAATTGAAATAATTTTGGACATCTTCTCTCTCCAGAATTTAATGAATTTCTGTAATTATATGACTGTCCATTGGATTATAGCCTAACTGCTTTGAAAGCCCCAACGATTTTAGGAGGAAACGTCAGGTGTTATATGTTATATTCGATTGAAATTACCAACCCCTTTTCCCCATTTTCAACCACCCAATATATGGAAAACCTGACAAACTCAATTCTTCAAGATCCAAGTGATGAACTCCTGATCCAGCATTTCAAAGACGGCAGGAAGGATGCATTTGACCAGCTATATTACCGTCATTTGCCCAAAGTGTATAAACGGGTTCGGTACGTTGTCCCGGAGAACGATGTGGAAGATGTGACCCAGGAAATTTTCATCGCGGCATTGAGTTCCCTAACATCCTTTCGGGGTGATGCGAAATTCAGCACCTGGTTGCGTACTTTAACGAATCACAAGGTCGCAGAATTTTACAGGAAACGCACCCGCAAACAGGAACCGCCTCTCTCTCCGCTTTCGGATGCCGCTGCTCACACGACTGGCAGCACCTCGAAAACAATGGAAGAAAGGGTCTACCTTCAACGTGCGCTTCAAGACCTTCCTGAAAATTATAGAGAGATCCTCCTGCTTCGCTTTGCAGAAGACCTGCAGTTCAATGAGATCGCCGAAATGACCAACCAAAACCTTGAAGCCACCAAATCCCTTTTCCGCAGAGCCGTTGCTGCCCTTCGAACTCACCTGGAAAAATAATATGGATAAGATAAATAAGAATCTCGACCTTCAAAAAGATGACCAACTGGCGGACTTTGCCGACCAGGTGATTAACGGAAATACAAAACAAAACGCATCCCCCCCGACGGATGAACTGTTCGGCCTCGAAGAAACGATACTACGCCTAAACAGTTCCCTTCCCCCGGTTTCATTGGACGATGCGAAAGTGAAGCAAATGCATGTACGTTTCAAGGCTCGCATAAGGCGGGAAGAGCAGAGCGTCACGTCATCCTTCTGGCAAAAATGGTTCAGCAGAGAATCCACTCCCCAGCTTGCATTGGCATTTGCCGTGCTTGCTGTTGTGATCGTAGCGATTGTCGGTGCTCCGTCTTTTGGGTTAACCGGCTCAACCTCGGCAGGAACTGCATTTACACCTGGAAGTATATTTTTAGCAATTGGTATGGCGGCTGTGTTTTTTATACTGTATTGGTTTGCCCGTAAAAGATAAAGATACCTTTTGCAAGCAGTTCATTTAAAGACGGTGACAGCCAAGCCTGTGGCCATCTTTATTTACTTGCAGGTCATATCCAGTTACGGTATTATTCTTGCATGGCCCTCTGGATAGCTCTCACTATTGCATTTATTATCCCGCTCTTGTTTTTGTTGGCGCTAAGAGAATTTGACCTTTTTCAAACTGGCCAAATAAAATTCAATATTGCGACACTGATCTGGGGGTTGTTTGCATATGAAGTTGCCGCACGGATCAACCCGTTTGTAGTCAAAGCGGGCTGGGTCACGTGGGACCAGGTTATCCGTATCACAGCTCCCATTGTTGAAGAACTTCTGAAATCTTTAATTCTCATTTACCTCATCCAGCGTGCGGACTTTAACTATGTGGTCGACGGCGCTCTCTATGGTTTTGGCGCAGGGATTGGCTTTGCGATCATCGAGAATTTTGAATACGTGATTGGAAATCCATCCATTGCGCTCTCTCTTGCTTTGCAGCGTGTGTTTTCCACCAATTTGGTCCACGCTACTGCCAGCGGATTGATCGGCACGGCGCTCGCCTATAGACGGGGTGATTCCTCCTGGCGAGGTTGGGCGGCGGCGATTGGCGGTTATCTTGTTTCCATTTTGATCCACATGGCCTTCAATATCATGGTCAACTCTGGCGTATTCCTTGTTGTTGCCATCATTTTTGGCGTGACCGGTATGGCTTTGATCTGGTATGTGATCAAGCGCGGTTTGAACGTTCAAAAAGAATGGGTCGCCGAAAAACTGAATATGACCGACCGTGTCACTCGGCAGGAATCGAAAGTGGTCAGCCATATTGAGACCCTCAATGAAATCCTCTCTCCTGTGGAGAAGAGATTTGGCGCTCCGATGGCATCTCTTGTGCGGAACCTGATCTACAAACAGGCTGAGATGGGCATCAAGAGAAAGCTTCTTGATACTGCTGCGAATGATTCCAAAAAAAGTGAGATCAAAAAGATCATCGAAGATCTTTCCAAAGAGATGAACGACCTGCGCAAGCAGATCGGCCCTTATTGCATGATGATGGTGCGCAGCGTTTATCTGGATCAGGACATCCAGGTCTGGAATTTGTTAAGTTCCCGTATTGCAGAGACAGGCACAGGTCAAAAAGGAGGCGGTTTGTGGGACCGGGTCAATACACGGATGCAGACGCCTCCATCGCAGGAAGATAAGTCATGAAAAGCGATATTATTAATCAATTACAAAAGACCGCCATTTTCAAAATGGTTACGGACGATGTTCTGGCTGATATAGCAATCAAGGCATCCACGCGCAAGATCGTGAAGGATGAAGTCCTGATGCGAAAAGGGGAGCAGGGTGACTCGCTCTTTATGATCCATGAAGGCTGGGTGAAGATCGTTACAGAAGACTCGAAAGGTGATGAACTCATCCTCAACCAGTGTGGCCCCGGCGAAACGATCGGTGAGATGGCGCTGCTGGATGGCAGTCCGCGTTCTGCCACGGTCATTGCTTTAAGCGATGCGGAAGTGCTTGAGTTGAAGAAGGATGTTTTTGAAGAGATACTTGAGCAGCGTTCTGATGTTTCTCTCGCCATCATTCGCAGCTATTCCGATAGGCTTCGCTTTGCCACCACTTATATTGAGAAAGCCATTGACTGGTCGCAAAAGACGGCGGAAGGCGATTATTCTTTTATTGAACACACCCAGCCGTTAATTCACGGCACTGGTTCGGATACGGATAAGGCAACTCAATTACTCTCCGCTTTCTTTACAATGGTCGCAAAAGTAAAAGCGCGCGAAGATGTGTTGAAGCAGCAGCTTGAAAAATTAACCTTTGAGATCGATCAAGTGCGCCGCAAGCAGGAATTCGAAGAGATCACAAGCACGGAATTTTATGCAAATCTAAAAGAACAGGCCAAGATGTTGCGCCAAAAACGCGCACAGGGATGACTTCATCAGATTCTGGAGGTGTTATGAACAAAGGCAAAATAGTTTCCATTCATTCGTTCCGCGGCGGTACCGGTAAATCAAACACGACCGCCAACCTTGCTGCACAAGTTGCCATGGCAGGCAAGCGGGTGGGCGTAGTGGACACCGATATTCAATCCCCGGGTATTCATGTGCTCTTTGGTTTGGATGAAAATAAAATGGGCAAGACCATGAATGATTTTCTGCATGGCAAAGCCTCCATTCGAGAGATCGGCTATTCGATCGGTGAACATTCCAGCGGCGGGGAAGGACGCGCAAAACTTGCCGGTAAAAACCTTTGGCTGTTCCCCTCCAGCATTCGCGGACGTGAGATCAGCCAGATATTGAAGGAAGGCATTGACTTCAATCTTCTCAATGAAGGTCTGCAAAATACCATCTCGGAATTTGATCTGGATTATCTGTTTATCGATACACATCCCGGCCTAAATGAAGAGACTCTGCTTTCCATTGCCACCTCGGATATTCTGATCATCATCCTGCGCCCAGACAATCAGGATTTGCAAGGCACTTCGGTCACTGTGGATATTGCCCGAAGTTTAGATGTTCCGAATCTTTTATTGATGGTGAATAAGGCCCTGCCCAAGTACGATTTTGCGGAACTTAAAAAAGAGATCGAAGATAAATTCGATGCTCCTGTAACTGGTGTCCTGCCGCTCTCCTTTGATTTGGCAGATAATGCCAGTAATGATCTCTTCTCTCTGCGCTTCCCCGAGCATGAATGGCCCAAAGCGCTGCGCGGCGTGGCGGAAGCTGTCCTTGCGGTTGAATAGGAGCATGCGATGAAATGCTGGCATTGTGAAGAAGCTGCGCGCGCTTCCTGCGCGTTTTGCGGACGTTTTGTATGCAAGGATCATGCGGCAACCATGTCCACTTTTATTACCATGTTCGTGGGTGCAAACAACACACCCAAAGGACTTGCAGTTGCAAATGTCATCTGGTGCGGTGAATGTGAACCGCAGCCAGAGCCGATCAGTATGCCCGAACTTTATTGAAATTAAGAGGTTGCCATGCCCGGAGTCTTCGATCGGCTAAATAAAGAGATAAAAGATAAACAGCAGGAGGGGGGCATTACAGCTCTCGACCTTGCCGAACTTTCGCCTGCATTGCGAAAGATCATGCGCTTGATGCTGCGCGAATTGCAGATGAGCTATCCGCGCCTGTGTGAAGCCATGGATGCCTTGCCTGAAAAAGAGCGCCTCACCCGCGACGGGTTGGATGAATCTCTTTCAACATTGACTCAACAATCCTGGCTGATTCGGATCGGTGAAGGGGAGAAAGCCATTTACAAAGTAAATCTGCGCCACGGGAGTGGGAGCAAGCTTGCGGCTGGCATATGGTCTTCATTGGATGCGAAGTTAAAAGGCAAGCCTAAAGACTCATAAAAAAACGACGGGCAAGCGCCCGTCGTTTTTTGTTATTTTTCTTTTGTTCCGATAGTTCATAAAGAACCATCGGATCTCTTTTGCCTTTGAGGGAAACCTCGCCAAGTGAGTTGCACTCAAATTCCGCCTGAATGGCTTGCTGTACCCGCTCTGAAATAATGATCTGATTTTTTTCGGCATGGTTCATTAAACGCGCCGTGGTGTTGACCGTATCTCCAAGTACGTTGTATTCGCGGCGTCCGCGCGGCTCACCGATCTCAGCCACGAAGGTGGGGCCAGCGTTGATGCCGATCTGGCAGTAGATCTCAGGCTGCACATTCCCAATGGTGGGAGCCTTTTGATTCGCCGCCTTTATCACGTCACGGATGGCGATCGCGGCGGAGGCAGCCCGCAGTTCATCATTTGTGTGGGCGTTTGGCACGCCAAAATAGATCACAATATCTGACCCGGCAAGGTGATAGGTCACTTTTTTCAGCACACCGCCGCGTGATTCCACTGCCGCATTGATGAGCGAAAAGGTACGTGAAAAATTAATGGCAAGTTTTGTCTCTTCGCCGGGCAGGGCGCGGTCTGCAGATTCAGGCAGGCCGATAAAGTTGACGAACATGATCGTCGGTTGTGGGAAATCAGGCGGGATCTTTCTATCCGCAGCACTTTCCACCAGTAAAGAAAGTACAGGGGCTGGGATGTAGCTCGCCATCGGTTCGATGGTATCCAACATCTCCATGATGCTCACCATGACCTCGTTCTTGTCACGCGTGAGCAACACAGTGGACGCCATGCGCCGTCCTACAGGGGTGATCTCATATTCTCCCAGTTTGTCATCGGAAAGGTCATCAACCACCAGGAAGTAGCCCGGGCTGCCATCTTCAAAGCGTAGGTCATTTGCAACCCGCTCATACGCCTTTTGAGATAGATTGACGCGCTCATTGCGTCCATTGCTCTCGGTGAGTTTGGCTTGCTGCACATCTTTGCCGAGCAGCACGTGTTCCATGCGGCGGGGAGTTCCGATTTCTGCTGTAAGAAACCTACCGCTGTGAATGCCGATGCGCATTTTCAAGTTGACGATGCCCGCCGGGGACTTGATCTCTGAAAACTCTTTCATGGCGCGCTGCATTCGTAGACCCGCCCGCACGGCTCGCAGGGTGTCGTCATTCTTTTCCGTTTTGCGGAAGACGACCAGCAGTGCGTCACCGGTGAATTCAACCAGTTCACCGCCAGACTTGCTGATGATGCCGATCATTTCCGAGAAATATTTTGTCAACTGTTTGAGCAGATTTTCCGCACCGTTGTGCCCCTTGGACGCGTTCGCTTCCATCAATTTGGTGAAACCAGCCAGATCTGTGAACATCATGGTTCCATGCAGCCATTCTGTCCGCACGTCTCCTGGTTTCAATTTGTTAAATGAAATTTGCCTTGACGTGTAATCGTGCAGGATTCGCTGCAATGTCCGCAAGTGCTTGTGGACGTCAAGCATGATCTCCACAGACGGATTGCCCCACATGGATGCATACATTTCCGCGGGCAGCAGATAACGCAATCGGCTTTCGATCGAAGTAAGCGGAGATTCTGGAAGCATGGATAAAATTATACTTGAATAACCCTCTTGAAAATTTGATTCTATAAATTTAATTTGTACCGATCCGATGTTTGAATGGGAGATTGGGATTACCTTGCCATGTACAGTTTTCGCTTCTCCTGCAAGCGCTTGCGTTCTTTAATGCTGTATTTTTCGATAGCCCGAGAAAAAGCTGGTGAGCCCATCTTTGCCGCATTGTTTTCCAGGTATTTTAATATCTCGCTTGGATAGACATTGCCCATCTCGCGCAGAACCCAACCCATAGCCGTTTGGACATAGTAACGTTGGTCATTGAGACAATTGGATACTAATGGCAGGACTTTCTTTGCCGGTAAAAAGACAGCGTTCTTGCCGCTGTAATGGATAAGGCTGACAAGGGATATGCGCCGCAGCCATTCGCTTTCAGAATGATTCCATGAAACAAGTTGGGGATAAACTTCTGCTGGGTAGGCTTCCAATATCTGCGAGTAGATGGCGCTCAGTCCGTCACTGTGACACCAATTGTCGATACGTCCACTCCACTGACGAAGCACAGGCCATAGATCAGGGCTGATTTTCTTTTTTACGCTCGGTGAATAGAATTCAATGGCGGAAAATAACACATCCCCATACGGGGATGTGTTCCATAGTGCATTCCAAACTTCAAGTACATTTTCTTCTGGTAGGTTGTAGAAAGAGAAACCTTGTTTTACTCGCCGCCTTAATTCAGGGAACCGAATTCCAAGATGCTTTAGTTGCGAGCCACGATCTTGCTGGATTGCCCTGCCCAAGACAGGATTTCCTATCGCTTTCAGCGCTTGGACAACTTCACGATGATATTCTTGAAACTTTTTACGGTTCACTGATAAAACCTCAAAGGGAGAAAATGTAAAAGAAACAGAATCAGGTCTCGGTTAAGTATCGAAGCGCAGGACTTAATTTCAGATATGCCCTTGGCAGACATATCAAGAACTGGAACGAATTAGTCTGACAGTGCTGTAATATGTCTGGCGAATCCAAACCGCAGCCCAAACAGCAATACCGATAAACTTGGCGCCGTCTTCTTGAAGCTGCCCCAAATCGTTGAAGTAGCGATCAAGTATCGCAGACACGATCCAGAAGAAAACAGCGATAGCTATTCCGATGAGTGTTGAACGTGAAAGCTGGCGATAGTATCGAAAAACGATCACCCCGATCGTCCCAAAATACAAAATATACAAAAGTGTATTGGAAATGTGGAGCTTGGGGTATATTTTTTCATGGAACATAAAAATGTCATCCAACCCTAAAGCCCACGTCACCAACGCTGCCAATATCAGGGCCATTCGATTCTCTGGCTTAAGAGTCGATGCAAAAGACAAAATTGCCGCGGTACTAAACCAGATGAGGCCTCCAAGATTCGAGAAGCTGCCCACATAAAATGAGCCTTTTAAAACTACTTGCGCTTCACGAGTGAAGACGGCTGCCGGTTCACCAAGAAGCTGTGATGCGATGGCAACAAATGCAATGGCTAAGACCCCGAATAAGCCTGCAAAAATTATGTGACTAAACTCTTTCCAGATCGCTGGTAATGTCGTATCGCCATCTTCTTTTTTGAGTATATGATTTAACATGGTTATCTCCGTTTCACTTGGGTAGTATTGATAAGGCCAATTATTCTGGCTTTATTATATCCAGACAGAAATGTAAACACAAAAATGTTTACGATATTATTATGATGTTCAAAGCTCGGTTGCAAAATTGAGGGAGGAAAAATAAATATTGAAATGTTCAACTCTCAGGCTGAATTGAGTCGCTTTTTTTACTTCCAAATATGCCCGTAGCCGTATTCGCCTTGCAGTAGTTGACCTTCAGCGAAGCGTCCGAATCGAAAGGGTGTGATGTCCACTGTTTTGGGTTTGCTATCGAGAATAAGCTCGGCCATGCTTGCGCCTGCGGCGGGGGCGGTCTTGAAGCCTGTGCCGCTCAATCCGCAAGCGAGATAAAAACCGTCAGGGCCTGCCGCACTGTAGATGGCACGCTGGTCGGGAGTGATGCCGTCGCGCCCAACGTGGATGGAGTGCAAGCCGCTTTCTTCGATCTTCGGGATGCGCTGTACCATCGCGTCAATGAGTTTCTCAAGGAAAGTGGGGGTGGGCGTTTGGTCTTCGGCATCGGGGGCCTCGCCGCGCAAGCTTTCATCTTCGCCCGCGGCCAGAATGAGCGCGCTGCCCTCAGGACGGAAGTAGCAGTTGATGGTGTCGTCGATCACCGCGGGAATTTTGCCAAGTGACGGCGGGCGATGGAGGAAGGCTACATCGTGAGTCCACGTTTCAAGCGGGACGTCCACATCGGCAAGCTTTGCGACATGCTTTGCCCACGGTCCTGCCGCGCTGACAATTGTGGGCGCGGCAAATTCGCCTTTTGCCGTGCTGACGCCTGTCACTCGTCCGCCTGATGTGTGGATGGCGGTCACTTCGCAGTTTTGAATGAGCATCGCGCCATTTCGTTTGGCGGCTTCAATGAACGAGTTGGTGGTGAGGGTTGCATCGGCATAACCAGAATCGGGTTCGTAGGCGGCAAAGTCAAATTGATCGGTGATGAAATCAGGGACGAGTTTTTTTACATCATCCGCCGAGATGACGGAAGTATTAATGCCAATGCGTTGTTGGTTAGCTACGTTTCCGCGCAATTTATCTTCATGTTCACGTTTGGCAATTTGCATGAAGCCTGTCTGTTGGAAACCGCATTCCCCGCCAACGCGTTCCTTCCAGTTGCTAAAGTAATGCTTGTAACTGGCGAAGGTCAATTCGGATTCGGCGGCAAGATCGTAATGCATGCGGACGAGTCCGCTGGAGTGACCTGTGGCTCCTGCAGCCACTACATTGCGTTCGAGGATGGCTACTTTGAGGCCGCGCTCAGCGAGGTGGAAGGCAATACTGGCGCCCATGACTCCCGCGCCGATAATGATTGCATCAAAATTTTGCGGCATTATTTCTTTTCGTCCCTTGTGCGCATTTGTTGTGCTTTATCTTTCAAATCCCTGAAGTAACTGGTCTCTGTAATTTCAGCCACCTGCCGTGCGCGGCGAGATTCATCAATCTCGATCTTGAGCTTGGCAATTTCCTGCCGCAAAGATGCTTCGCGGATATATCCGTCCAGCGCAGCAGTGGCTAGTAAGACCAGCGCTTCGAGTACATCATCATCTGCAAATGGGATGATCTGTCCCGTCACCGCATCCTTTGCGTTGATCAATTGAAGCACCCCGATCACCTGGGCATCATTGTTTAGAAGTGGAATGGTCAGAAAGGATTTTGAGTGATATTTCGTACGTTCATCAAAAGATTTTGTGCCGGAGAAGTCAAACCCTTCGGCTTGATACGCATCGGCAATGTTGATGCGCTTGTGTGTCAACGCCACATGCGAAGCCACGTTGGCACGGTTTTCACTTCCATCTACATTGTGCAGCCGCACCGGGTAAAAGGGGATCTGATTCCCGCTGGTTCCACCCATTGCCATGCTCAGCGATATATTGCGCAAGATCACAAATTTAAGTTCATCATTCTCCACGAGATACAGCGTTCCTGCATCCGCATTGGTAACCGCCTGCGCTTCGATCACGAGACTTTCAAGAAGGCGGTTGAAATCCTTTTCCGCAGCGAGGGAAACTCCAATGGGAATTACCTTTCGCAAAAGGTGCAATTGGTTGTCGCGAAAGGTGACACTTCGTGCCATTGCATCCAGCATGCGCGCCAGCTGGCCAAGGTCACCTGAATCTTTTGCGATATCACTTAAGAGTTCAGCTGTATATTCACCGGTGTCCACCGCTTTGATGGCGTGAATGATTCGTTTTAGAGGGGAGGTGGAACTGACCACCGTGAGATTTGATGGGTTGGGCATGTTTACTTCCTGTTTTAAAAGTATACCACCTGAAAAACTGTTCGCTCTGTAAAACTTTGGGATATACTACCTCGCATGGTAAGAAAAAAGATCGGATATTTTGGCGGCACATTTGATCCGCCGCACATTGGTCACCTGGCGCTTGCCAGCGAAGCTGCTCATCAATTTGGTCTTTCGCGCCTGTATTGGGGACTCACGCCTGATCCCCCGCACAAGCAGGATCAAGCCATTACCACGCTCCCTCATCGGTTGGAAATGCTCAAGCGGACGGTATCTGAAAATCCACTTTTTGAAATTTCCTATCTTGAGATCAACCGCCCCGGTCCGCACTACACTGTTGATACGATCCAACTTTTGAAGCAGCAGGAACGGGATGCGGACATTATTTTTCTGATTGGCGATGATTCCCTTTTGGATCTTCCCACATGGCGCCGCCCACTGGACCTGATAGCTGCTGTTTCCAAAATTGGCGTGATGCGCCGCTTTGGCAACCCGCCCGATTTTTCTGCATTGTACGAAGAGATCCCTGAATTGGTCGGGAAGGTCGGTTTTATCGATGTGCTCGTTCAACCGATTTCCTCGCGCGAGATTCGTCGCCGTGTGGAAGAGGGTAATGTCTATCGTTGTTACATACTGCCCTCGGTATCCAGTTATATTGAAGAAAATCATCTTTATCTTGGAAGCTCAAAATAAAATATGTCCATCTTTCTTGATTCCATATTTTCATCCATCGCTCTCAGTCACTTCATGGTGGACACGTTCAATGCCAGCCGCCCTGTTTTGCTTACCTATCTTGGTTTAAGCGAATGGGAGATCGCCTTGTTCTCCACCATCTATATTTGGACTTCCGCCCTCACTCAGCCATTCTTTGGCTGGGTCTCCGACCGCACCGGTCCACGCTGGTTGGCGGCTGGCGGCGTGCTGTGGATGACGGTTTTCTATTCGGCAGCCTTATTGATCCCCGGAAAGTTTGGTCTTGGCTGTTTGATCATCGCTGCTTTGGGTTCTTCCTCTTTCCATCCAGTTGGTGCTGTCCAAGCCACTCTGCGTGGGCGTGAACTTTTGAAAGGACGCGAGACCACCTCAGCGTCCTTGTTTTTTATGGCGGGGCAGCTCGGGCATTTCATGGGGCCGATCATTACAGGCTTCATCCTTGCTTCATACAAGATACCAGGCATGTTCATTGTCCCCATTGTTTCCATACCGATCGGCCTTTCATTGTTGAGGCAATTGCGCGCGAATCATCCTCATCCTCAAACTTCCAAAGTGACTCATTCAAATCGCGCACAAGCTGGCTTGTTGTTCATCCTTGTGTTGGCGTTTGTCGCAGCTATGCAATCCTGGGCGCAGGCAAATATGGTTAATCTCATCCCCAAATATATTAAGGACTTGGGGCAGGGGGCTACCGTCTATGGCAGCATGGCGGGGCTGTTCATGGGCGGGTCAGCATTGGGGAATGTCTTTGGCGGTCACATGGGCGATAAATACCCCAAACGCTTTGTGGCGGCAGGGGTTTTGTTCTTTTCCGCTTTCCCCATTTATCTTGTCAGTTTAATTGGCTGGTCGTGGTGGTTGTATCTGCTTGTTCCTCTCGCAGGTGCATTAACCGGCGCTGTGCATAGCATCATGGTGGTCTTTGCCCAACGCATCATCCCCGGCGGAATGGCGCTTGCTTCTGGGCTGGCGTTGGGATTTATTTTCTCTTCAGGTGCGTTGGGGTTGCTGTACACAGGTCATCTGGCGGAATTGTACGGTTTCCCCTACGTGTTGACGTTGACCACAGGCATGGTTTTGGTTGCTGCACCACTGGCTTTGTTTTTGAAAGAGCCGAAACCGATCCCTGTTTCTGCTGATTAATAAAGGTCCGCAAAGAAGAAAGAGGCTGCTCAATCTAACTTGAGCAGCCTCTTTCTTCTTCTTCTTCTTTCCTTATCACTTACGCATCCAAATGATACGTGTGATAAATATTCTGGCAGGGGTTTCCCCAAGCGATATGCATCTCGCGTGCGGTCAGGTCAATGACGAGGGCGTTGATAGTCTTTTCACGGTCAAGCGGGTCGGAGCCTGCGATGTTGTGATTGCAGATCGAATTCGGGACATTGACATGATCTTTCTGGATCGCTTGCAGGCTTTTGATGTTGTGTTTCTCGGTCTGATGCAGCAGGCGCGAGGCGCGGAAGTAGCGTACGCGAGAGGAGAGCAACTCCTCGGGGTCTTTTTCGACCTGCTTCATCTGAGGGTCGAGGTAATGATTGGTGTGAACCATCGTTCCATCGTGACCATAGAGGATCTCGAATTTACGCGCAGAGACTTCTATGGAGTACATCTCTCCGCTCTCGTGAACCAACAGGTGGTTGTAGCCGGCAGCGCGGTGCTGAACGAGGGTGCGCCCAATTGCGCCGGAAATGCGGTGGGATGACAGCACTGCGCGTGCCACCACGAGGCGCGGAATTCCGATGCGTGAATCAGACGGATAGACGGAGTCAATTAGCTGGGCAATACCATAGGCGTTGAATCCGACATTGGGCAGCAACCCGCCATACGTCATGGCAAGAAACGGGGGTTCCTTATCAGGCTTGGCGGAAACGACGAATACATCCCCTTCATCTTCAGGAATCCAATCTTCATTGTGCGCTGCTAGCACGTGACCATCTGATGTGCGCTCTTCGTTGACTGCCATACTTGTGCAGCGGGTGAGATGCAAAGCGTCAGTGGTAACAGCTTCCATGGCGTTGAGTACCATGATGTCATCAAATTCGACGTTTGCGCCTTCTGCTATGCCGCGCATTTCATCCACATATTGCGAATAGCGTTCTTCCGCAAAAGGCAGGTATTTGCGTGCCTGGATCTTCGCGCCTTCCCATGTCAATTCAAGGGAACTGTAGGCTGCATCAATAAGGATGCGCGCATTTGCTACGCTGTGTTGGACTTGTGTGCGGGCGGCTTCACCGATCTGGCGTCCCATCTCACGGTGGGTGCCGGAGACTTCAATGAGAGGCGGGGGGGTATCGTGAATAGGGGTGTTTGGGATTTCGTGCTTGAACATGCTTCCTCCAAAAATAAAACCGCCTCGGATTATCTCCAAGGCGGGGGGATTATATCATGGGAGGATTTTTATCCCTTATGAAGTTGGCGGAACCTCAATTACGGATTGTGGAGTTGCTCCGGGAGCGTTGCGTGTGCCGAACCAGGTCATTGCCACGCCGCCGATGGCGATCAGAGTGACGAGGAAGGAGGGCATCCAGCCTACGCATGGGATAAGGCTCACAAGACCGGTCACCAGCACCAACAGGAAAGTGCCAATGCCAGTTGAAAGGACTGGTGCCCACGTTTGATTGATGGCTTTGGTGAAACGGTCACCAACTTCCTGACCGAGAGCTACCATACCGAACAGCCATACAGCGGGCATCACCAGGAAGATAACAAGCAGCGATACCGGAATAAGGATTAATGTTACAGCCATGATCACTGCGGCAACTGGGACAACAATGAAGGTCAGCAATCCATAACTGCCTGCTATGAAAGGTTGGCGTACCATGGCATCGCCTGCGCGTTCGAGTTGGGGTTGCAGGAAGAGCGTCAGCAACATGCCGATGATCGCCACCAAGAAAGCCATTCCAACTTTACCGGCTACGTTCCATAACGGATTTACATCAACATTGACTTGGGGTGCATCAGGCACATTCGGGATATTAGGAACGTTTGGTACATTGGGAACATTAGGCACGTCGATGGTCGGTGGGGCGTTGTTTGTAATATTGCCGTTCACTTGGGCGCCTGGTTCTTTTTCCACATTGCCACCGATGGTGGAAATATCGCCGTTGACCACGGCGGTCTCTGAAAGAAGAGCCTGCCCGCCGATGATGACGATGTTGCCGTCAATGGTGCCGGATATGGTCAGGTTGCCGCCGATCAGGGCCACATCTCCTTTGGTATCTCCCAGCAAGGAAAGGTTCCCTCCGAACAGGGCTACATCCCCGGTAACAACGGCGTTCTCTTCCACACTTACATTTCCGCCGAACACGGCTAGGCTGCCTTCCAGTTCCTTGCCGCTTTCCAACGTATAGTTCTGCCCGAACAGGACAACATCTCCACCTGGACTTTGAGCGAGTGCGGCACTCGTGGGGACAAGTAAAATTGCCAGCAACAGGGTAATGCGAATCAGATTTATTTTCAATTTCATGCAGTGACTCCTTGCGGTTTGCGGGCAAACCGCCAGATTGATACGATCCAAATTAGCCCCAAACCACCCAATGCAGATACTGCTACCATCCACGCATACGGCGGGATAAAGTTCGGCATCATGCGCGTCAACACCTGTACGATCTCACTGAAAGCTTGCAGGGAGGTGAACATAAATAACCTATGGTGCTAGTTTTAGAGCGAAAACTCGGCGATGCTCATCTTGTAAGGGTCGGCATCGGGATGAATCGAATGAAACAAATTTTGAAGTACATTGAACATAGCGGAAACATAAGAT
>Ga0172373_10004533_pt1 | contig 19502 bp, 16 predicted proteins | sample Lak10m_2_FD_114546 | JGI IMG/M metagenome (GOLD analysis project Ga0172373, IMG submission 114546) | Freshwater microbial communities from Kabuno Bay, South-Kivu, Congo - kab_092012_10m | ecosystem: Environmental > Aquatic > Freshwater > Lake | place: Democratic Republic of the Congo...
CCCCAAACTCAACCCGCAATCAGCCGGCAATCAGCCCGCTGACACCGAATTCTGACACAAACTGCTGCCCGGTAACACAACCCTAAACCCGCGAAAAACGCACCGTAAACTCGCTCCCCTCGTTCACTCGACTGCGCACCGTCAGATGGGCCTGCAGCGCCTGACACAAATGCTTCACGATCGCCAGCCCCAGCCCTGAACCACCTCGCTCTCGCGAACGATCCTTCTCCACCCGATAAAATCGCTCAAAAATTCGACCCAGCAGCTCCTCCGGAATCCCGCTGCCCGTGTCACGCACTACCAGCGTCGGACCATCAGCACTCGCACGCAACTCCACAAGCACCTCGCCACCCGCAGGAGTATGCTTGATCGCATTGTCCACCAGATTGCTCAGAATCGTACGCACCGCCTGCTCGTCCGCCCGCACTGCCAGACTGGCCACACCCAGACGCCCCAGATGCACTCCACGGTTCTCTGCCACTGTGCGAAACGCATCCACTGCGTCGTCAGCCAGATCCGCAAGCTCCAGATCCTCCACATGCAAAATCTCACTGCCGGATTCCACTCGAGCCAGCTGCAGCATCGCCAGAATCAGCTGCAGCAGCCGCTCCGCCTGCTCGTCTATCTGACCCAAAAATCGCCGCGCAACCTCACCATCCTCCAGCGCACCGTTCAACAGCGTCTCAGTGCACGCCTGAATCACCGTCAACGGTGTCTTCAGTTCGTGTGAAACTCCACTCACAAAATCCCGCCGCATCGCCTCCAGTTGACGCACCTCAGAAACATCACGCACCACAATCACCGCCCCCGCATGCGGACCCCGCAGAATCGGAATCACTGTCAGCAGGTGGTGGGAATTCTCACGAGGCGCCCGGTATTCCAAAGTCTGCATGCGGCCCGCTGCCAAAGACTCCTCCACTGTCTCCAGAAATGCCGGTATTCGCACCGCTTCGTACAACCGATGACCTGCCTGTATCGCCGCACCAATCGACAGCAGTCGCCGCGCTCCCGGATTGACAAACACCAGCTTCTGCTCACGATCAATCGCGATCACACCCTCAATCATCGACTCCAGCACCGCTGTCAGCAAATCAACACTCGCTCCGGCTTCACGACCAGCTCGCTCCAGACTGTAAATCCGGTCCTGCAGCTCGTCCTCCAGCCGATACAGCGCCGAAGCCACATCGCCAACCTCGTCTCCACGATCCGAGACATTCAACAGCATGTCCCCGCGGTCATCACGACGGACATCCCCATGCAGCTTCTTCGACATCACCCGCAGCGGACTCACAATCGTGCCGGCCACAATCCCCATACACAAAGTACCTATCAGCCACGCCGCTGCCGCTGATTTCACCAGCAGCACACTCATCTGCCGAGAAGACTCGGCAACCACAGCCGTCGGCGATGTCATCACCAGACACCACTCAACACCCGATAACTGAAATCGCTGACCCGTCGCCAGTACCTCACCCGATTCCCACTGCGGACGCACATGCCGCTTCGCCGTGCCCGCCGCAAGCGTCGTCCGCAGAATCGATGCCAAAGCCGCATCGCCAAATTCAGGCTGCACAAGACCCGCAACGTCCCCGCCACGCTCGTCAGACAGCCACACGCGGCGACCTCCCGTCAGCCCCGCACGAATCCGCAATAACTCGTCACCTGCAGCACCAGGCCCCCGCTGCACCGATAAACGCCCTGCCGAGTCTCGCAGGACAGACTCCAGCTGCTGCTCGTGCAACAACATCACGTCAGCGTAAAGCCGCGTCTGCAGTGCTGCCACCAGACCGACCAGGGCCGGAACCGACAGCAGCACATACAGTCCAGCGATCTTCCAAAACAATTTCGATCGAATCAGGGACAAGCAGAACCCCGGTCGAATTGCAGGCGTGGAAAACAATCCTTCACCAAATTACACCTGGCAAAATGCCCCGCCATCACAGCATCGCACCCCGCCGACGGCCTCCCTGACACCCGCCCGAGCAGCGATCTTAAATCGCAGCACCACAACTGTCATTGCACATTCCAACAGTCTTAACAATACCCCGCACGTTTCTGTGCTTTGAAAGGACAAGGTAATCTGCAACTATCAATCACTCGAAAATTCGCAGCAATTATTGGGAATTTTCTTGACAATTGCCACCTACCTGATCCCCGCCGGGCTCACCACCAGCGACTCCAGCTCGCCACGCAGCCTCAGACTGTCGCCAGGACGCCCCGATCGCTCCAAAACCTCCACCACGTCCCGCATCGCCCGCCGACAGTGCCACGGATCCAGCGGAGCCACCAGCGGCATCCACAGCAAACTAATCGCCGCCTCATCGTCTTCGTTCAGTCGCAACAGCGCACGACCAATCTGCAGCTCCGCTGCACCACGCTCCTCTCGAACCAGCTCCCCCGCTCGCTGCTGCCACGACTCCGCCTCCAGCAACTCCGGACCTCCCTGCAGCAATCGCAATCGCCATAACTGCAGTTCCGCCAGACGACCAAAATTCCCCCGCCCGCTCCGCCGCAATGACCGCAACGCAGCCTCAGACTGCAAACGACTCGACTCAGCAGACAACAGCACCGATGCCGCCACCAGCTGCCGCGCCAGCGAACGCGCCGAAAGATCCGACAGCTCAGCACGTACACCCAGCTCCTCACACACCCGCTCGTCCCAGATCAGCGGCAATGACAGTACATGCCGAGTCTCCGGGTCCGACTCCAAAATCTCCTCCACCGTCGACAAACTCTCCTGCCACAACCCCAATGCCCGCTGACACTTCGCCAGCTCTCCACGAATCTCACGCAAGGCCCACGGTCGCGCCTCCCGCTGTAATGCCTCCCGCAGCTTCGGTAACGCCTCCGACCAGCGCCGAACCGCACACAACTCCAGCCCCTCCTCCCACAACTCAGACCGCGCAAATCGCACCACCCGCAGCGCCGACAAACGCACCACCTGAACACCACCATCCGCTCGCCGGAAAACAACCGAATCCCCCGAAATATCCTGTACCAAACCCGCCAGTGAACGTGCCCTCACACCCTCCGCAGTACGCAGCTCCAATATGTCCTCCGCCGCAGACGGCAATACCAACGGCAGCTCGTCACCAGCACACACAGCACACAACACACCCCACAGCAAAACACAAATCCTCATTCCGACATTCCCGGCAACTGACCCACAAAACCACGCCGAAACACACCGCCCGGATCACAGCGCTTCACCTGCTCAACAAATCTTCCCAGCTCCGGATACAACTCGGCACGCAGCTCTCCCTCAGGAAACCACTTGCCCCAGTGCGGACGAGCCCCGTAAATGCGGATCAGCGCAGCACCCACAAATCCCGCAAACCGATAAAAATCTTCACTGCCTCGCTGATAATTGATCAGACTGATCGCATACCAGTCCTCAGTCCCGCCAGCCGACATCGAAATCAACGCCTCGTCCGCCCGTACACGACGAACACAAACCGGATAGTGATGAGTCCAGCGGCCCTCAATCTCCGAGACCTCGCCCAGCAAACCCACCCGCCGCAGCTGATCACAACTCGCTCCCGACAGACGCCACGCCCGATCATCACCCAGACGCAGCAGATCCTCCACCAGCGATAACGCCGGCACCAGATCCGCCCGACGCACAAACAACTCCTCCTCCACATGCCGAAACAACTCGTGCTCCATCACCAGCTGCCGATCACTGCGATCTGTCGGTCGCCAGCTCGTCACCACCGTCCACGGCAGCAGCCTCGAAAAAAACAAACGCACCAGACCACGGCTGCGCAAAAAAACCGCCGTCAGCAACACCACCAGATGCAGGCCAAGGTCCATCGCCAGAAACCAGTACACGCGAAACAACTGATCCGTCAGACGCCCCCCAGGATCCGCCGTCTCCTTCCGCCGCTGCACGTAAAATTGCCACAAATGCGGAATCAGAAAGAACTGCTGCAGCGGAGTCTCCCCTTCCATGCTCAGCACCTCCGCCAGCGATCCCGCAACCACCATCTGCTCCTGCACCCGATACTGCGGCACGACCGTAAACACCACCTCCGTGATCACTCCCATCGCACCCAAAGAACAACGTACCGCCCGCAAATCCTCACCACCCTCAATCCACCTCGCCTCAACACCACTGCCGCTCTCATCAAAATGCACCAGTCGAACCCGCTGCACATAATGCGACAAACTGTGACGGCCTGAACCATGAGTCGCCGTGCTGATCGCTCCCGCGACCGTCTGCTCCGTTATCAGACCCACCGACGGCAACGTCAGATCCCGCTGATTCAAATACGACAGCAACTTCCAGATCTGACAACCACCACCCACCGCAACCAGCAGTCGATCACCGTCCTCATACAAACGACACCCGTCCAGATGCCGCAGATCCAGCAACAATCCAGATGTTCGGATCAGCGGACTCCAGGCATGCCGACTGCCCACCACACGCACACCGTCCCCACGATGCTGCTCCACCAGTCGACAAACCTCGGACTCACTGCGAGGAACTGCCAGACGACCCGGACGAAAACGAACGTTGCCGCCAAAGTTGGAAACCTCTCGACCGCCCTGCAAATTCCCGACTGACTCAGACACAAAACACTCCCCCGCACCGCCCAGCCACACCCAGCCACACCCAGCCACACCCAATAACACCCACCCGCACCACACATCGCATCCGTCAGCGCCCTGACAACTCCTGCAGTCTCCCGCACACCCCCCCGCAAATCCAATCAATCACAGCTCAAAATACTCGCAGAAAGCCGCAAAAACGCAAAAAACACGAAGCAACGGCTGTTTCAGTGGTATACTTGTTCGCAGGTTCAGCACAGGAGACACCGCATGATCGCTCAGCTGCTTCCCAAAAATGGTCAGGCACCCATCACTCTGACAGAACCCATCACAGTCGTCGGACGCAGCGCCAAACTCTGCGATCTCGTGCTCGACCACACCAGCATCTCCAAACAACACTGCATGCTCGTCAAAACCGACGGGCTCGTCTACATCCGCGACCTCGGCAGCACCAATGGCACCCGCGTCAACGGACAACGCGTCATCCGCGGCGCCCTGCTGCCCGGTGACATGCTGTCCTTCGCCGGAATTACCTACAAAGTCCACATGGGGCCAGACACCCCAAAACAACAGCAAGCCCCAGGACGCACCGTCTGGATGCCCGACGCACCTGAATCCAACACTCCCCCCAAACTGTCCGACTCCAGCCAAAGCGATGTTCGCTTCCTCCGTGACTCCGACCTCCTCCTGCCAGACTGAAGTCACCCGTTTTTCACAACTTCCGTGAACTGGGTGCCAAACCCCTGAAATCCAGCCCGCACTTCGCTAGGATTCGGGTGCACCCGTATACCACTGTGCGCTGCCTGCCAGACTGCCGGTTACAGCCTCTCGCGGACCAAAATCCCCATGTCCATACTTGATCTGCCAGTCATCGTCGCCGCTCTCGACGCGACCGCCGCCGCCGCCACCGCCGATCCCGCCGCCGCTCAACAAATCGTTGAGCCCATGTTCGTGAAAATTCTCGCGACCACACTCTTCGCCATCGCCGTCATCCACACCTTCGCCGTCAAAAAATTTGCCAGAATGGCACACCACTACCCGCAGGGCTCGCTGCAGGAAAATCTGCTGCACTTCCTCGCCGAAACCGAAATCGTCTTCGGCCTCTGGGCCTCCGTCATGTTCGCAGCCTATGCCGCTGCTCACCGATCCATTCACCACGCCGTCGAATACATCGAAACTCACCTTGATTTCACAGAACCCAAATTTGTCCTCGTCGTCATGGTCGTCGCAGCCACCCGCCCCGTCGTCCAGCTCGCTGAATCCCTCATCCTCTCCGTCGCTCGCCTGCTCCCGCTGAAAGAAAACGTCTCCTTCTACATCGCCTCCCTCACCTTCGGCTCGCTGCTCGGATCCTTCATCACCGAACCAGCCGCCATGACCCTCCTCGCCATGCTCCTCAAAAACCGCTACTTCGATCGCGGCATCAGCAAATCACTCGCCTACGCCACCATCGGACTGCTGTTCGTCAACGTCTCCATCGGCGGTACTCTCACTCACTTCGCCGCTCCACCAGTCCTGATGGTCGCCGCCAAATGGAACTGGGGCTTCTGGCACATGCTGACCAACTTCGGCTGGCGCTCAGCCGCCGCCTGCATCGTCTCCACACTGATCGTCACAGCCGTCTTCTTCAAACAACTGAACAACCTCCAGCCACCCGGCGAATCCCGACAGTTCATCCCCGCATGGCTCACCGCAGCTCATATCTCCTGCCTCGCTGCCGTCGTCTACTTCGCACACTACCCCGATGTGTTCTTCGGCGTCTTCATGCTGTTCCTCGGACTGGTCACAGCCACACGCGAATACCAGGATGCACTCAAACTCAAAGAAGGACTGCTCGTCGGCTTCTTCCTCGCCGGACTCGTCGTCTTCAGCAAACTGCAGGCATGGTGGCTGGAACCACTCATTCAAAATATGAGCGGTTCCATGCTGTATTACGGTGCCACAGCCCTGACAGCCATCACCGATAACGCCGCCCTCACACTCCTCGGGTCCCAGGTGCCAAATCTCCGCGATGAACTCAAATTCGCACTGCTTGCAGGAGCCGTCTCGGGAGGTGGTCTGACGGTCATCGCCAATGCCCCCAATCCCGCCGGCGCCGGGATCCTGCAGTCATCCGCTGCCTTCGCCGACGAAGGAATTAACCCCGGTAAACTGCTCCTCGCTGCTCTCTTTCCGACCGCTGTGGCCATCGCCTTCTTCTGGCTGATCTGACAAACCCCAGACCCAACCAGCAGATCGTCACGGATCCGTAACCACCACCTCACCCGCCAAACGCACAAACAGACGCTCCAGCAGCAGCTGCGGGTCCGTGCGACTGCCACCCTTGATCTCACTGTCCGCTTCCATCAGCAGCGACAATATGCGCGAAGCACGCTCAAATCCCAGCCGCTTCAAATAAACTTCAGATGGGCCCACCGCAGTCGAATAAACCCCGGCACGATTCAAAGCCGCCGACAACTTCTCGCCCTGACGAGCCAGCTCGGTGGCCTCCGCCAGCTTGCGAAACATGTACACCACACCACCCAGAATCTTCGCCGGAGTTTCACCGGCCTTGAACAGCTTCTGCAGATTCTCCAGAGCTTTCCCGGGATGCCCGTCACGCAATGCATCCAGCATCACCCACGTCGTCTCCGTACGCCACCCGCCCACGGCCGCAATGATGTCCTCACGAGAAATCACGGGGGCATCGCCTGCCAAAGCCGCCAGCTTCGCAATCTCCTGACGCAGCATCGACAAACCGTCGCCAGCCATCGCCACAATCATCGCCGCATTCTCACGGTCCAGCGTCTTCCCATACTCCTGCTTCGCTGTCTGCTGCATCCACCGAATCAGCTCAGCTCCCTTCAGCTCACCACATTCAATGTTCAGACCATGCTTCTCAACCAGCTTGTAAAGACGCTCAGTCTTCTTCCAGGCCTTCACATCCAAAATCAGCAGTGAACCCTTTGACGGCTGACCAGCGTACTTCTCAAGAGCCGCCCGGTTCTCAGAAACAAACGGATCCGCATCCTCAATTAACAGCACCCGCCGGTCGCCAAACATCGACACCGTACGCAAATCCGTCATTACCGTCTTCAAGTCCGCCAGTTCACCGGCCAGCCTGGTCAGAGACAACTCGCCCTCTTCACCGCCGGCACCCGGGATCCGACGCAGAACCTCAGACCGAAAATACCGCTCCGCTCCGTACATCGCCACAATTGCGACTGCAGGAAACGGGGATTTGTCAGCAAGAAATTCGAGTGCATGCATGGTGCAAAGATAACGACTGCATACACCCAAAGTCCAGCCTGCGGTTCACCCGATACACTCACCGCCGGATCTTCGGAAATCATACCAGCAGAGACTCAATCGGCACCGCTCCATGATCCGCCAATGGAATCGGACGACCAATATTACTGAGATTCGTGGCGGAAGGGTCCAGCCCCATCGCTCGACAAATCGTCGCCATCAAATCAGGCACACGCACCGGATTCTCACGCACCTCCATCCCGTCCTCAGAGACCGATCCCCACACCTGACCACCCCGGATCCCGCCACCACCCAGCACCGCTGACCAGCTGCCCGGCCAGTGATCTCGACCAGCGTTCTCGTTGATCTTCGGAGTCCTCCCGAACTCACCCATCCACACCACCAGAGTATTCTCCAGCAAACCACGCTGCTGCAGATCTGACAACAACGCTGACCACGCCGGATCCAGCACGCCACACAAGTCACCCACGGCCTTGAAGTTGTCCGCATGAGTATCCCAGCCAGGACCGGCACCGCCCGCCACACCGTTCAGCGAAACCTCCACAAAAGGAACCCCCCGCTCAACCAGCCGCCGAGCCAGCAGGCAGCCCTGACCAAAAGGATTCCGACCATACGCCTCACGCACAGCCGCCTCCTCACGCTCCAGATCAAATGCCTCCACCGAAGACGACTTCATCATCCTTATTGCTCGCTCATACGACTGCAGATGACTGCGACCCGGAGCATCCGGACGGTCCGCCAAAAATGACTGCTCCAGCACACCCAGCAAACGCAGGCGCTCGTCAACCTGACCACCACTCAGACGCGACGCCGGTTTCAGATTCCGCACCTGAAACGATACCCCCTGATCCGCATCCGTCTCCGCTGCCACCACCAAAGGCGACCACGCCGGTCCAAGGAAACCTGATGTGAACGCCGCCGGACTCAGCGCCCGAAACGGATTAATGCTGATGCACGCCGGCAGATCTCCGTCCTCACGCTGCAATGCCTTACCCACCACCGAACCCAAAGCAGGATACGTCAATGGCCCCTGCGGCAAATAACCGGTCCGCAGGTAGTAGGTCGCTCGAGTATGGTCGCCCTCCTTCGTCGTCATCGAACGAATCAAAGCCAGATCCTGCATCCGCTGAGCCACCCTGGGCAAATGCTCAGCTATCCGAATCCCCGCAACACTCGTCTCAATCGCCTTCGTCGGCCCCCCGTTTTCATGACCAGGATGCGGATCAAACGTCTCCATCTGGCTCGGACCACCAGACATCCACAGCAAAATACAGGATCGCGGCGGACGCTGCCCCGATCGCTCAACCTGCGCAGCCAGACGAGGCAGCCAGCCAGACATCGATGACCCCAGCAGCGATAATCCACTCAGACCGCAAAGTCGCCTTCGAGACATCCGCTGCATCGCAATTCTCCGCTCCCAACACCACACACCACACACCAGCACCCTCTGCACACACCAGCACTCAGTGATTCAGCACAAACTCTGAACTGTTCAGCAATGCCCAGAATACGTCCGCCAATGCCGCACTCGCAGATTCCGACCGCCGCACATACTCCAGCATCGCCGCTCGCTCTGACTCCACCGGACGCCGACTCAAGGCCGCCAAAAACAATGTCTCCAGACGCTCCTCGTCCGTCATCAGCGGAAACTCCACCACTCCACCCAATGTCTGACTGTTCTCCAGACTGGTCGCCGCATCCACAAACTCTCCGTTCATCATCGCCAAAGCCTGCAGTATCGTCGTTTCCTTCTGCAGCGGAGAATCACCCTCGTCACGAAACAGCTCAAGGAAAGTGGCCCGCGGAGTCTCTGCGGAAATCACAAAGGGATTGTCCGTCCGATACGGCTGATAATAACCCGTCGCCTCCGCCAGACTGTCGAAAAGCTGCTCAGGAGTCAGCCCGCGAACAGCCGCCCGCGCAAATTGCAATGGATCCGACTGCGACTCATGAGTCTGTCGGCTGCTGAGCTGATACACACGAGTCCTGGTGATGGTGCGAACCAGAAACTGCAGGTCAAAATCATGAGCCACCAGCTGGTCCGCCAGCAACTGCAGCACCTCAGGATGAGATGGCGGATTGTTCTCCGAAAAATCATCCACCGGATGCACAATCCCCTGACCCATAAACAATGCCCACACACGATTCGCAGCCATCCGCGAAAACCACGGATTACCACGCGATGTCACCCAGTCCGCAAGAACCTCGCGAGCAGATCGGTTCAATCCCCAGTCAGGCTGCTCGCCCTCCAAAAATGACGCCTGCACCGTCTGATCCTTGTCCGGAATCGCTATGCTGCGACTGTCACGACGCTCCGCCAGCACCGCCGACATCCCCGCTTCCGCGTCCACTGGACGGAATCCCGAATAAAATGCCGCCAGACTCCAGAACTGACCCTGCTTCCAGCGGTCAAACGGATGATCATGACACTGCGCACAGTCCAGACGCACACCCAGAAAAGATCGCGCTGTTCCAGCCGCCAGATTCTCAGGACGCATCTCACGAATCACATAAAACGCCGCCGGACTGCTGGCCGAACGCAACGCAGGACCCGCTGCCGCACCGCCGCCGTCCAGACCGCCACTGTCCAGTGATACCGTCAGCAGCTCACGCACCATCCGATCATACGGCACACCAGCTGAAAACTGAGTCCACAGCCAGGCCTCAAATCCAGGCACCAGACGCCGACCCGACAAGTCATTAAATGCCTCCGGTATCAGCGCGTTTCGCCACAGAATCGTGAAATGCCGCACAAATGCAGGACTGTCCAGCAATGAATCCACCAGCGCCGAACGCTTGTCCAGTCGCTCATCAGCCAAAAACTGACGCACCTCGGAAACCGCCGGGACCCGACCAGCCAGATCCAGATACAGCCGACGCACAAACTCTTCGTCAGAAGAAACCGCCGCCGGCTGCACCCCAGAGGACTGCCACGATCGCTCAAAAATACGATCCACCTCGGCCGCCGCCTCAGCAACCGACAAACTCTTCGATGCACCTGCCACAGCCGCCACAGCCGCCGCAGACGGCTCAGACTGCTCAGACTGCTCAGACTGCGTCGACTGAAACAGACACACACCCAGCAACACAGCTGCCAGCTTCAACATCGTCGCCAATCCCCGGACCAGGAAAAAACAAAGCCCGACTCACTGACAAACTTACGCCCACAGCCATCTCAGAGACCAGACTAGCAGGTTTTTGTCTAAAAATGTTAATCCTCGGCCAGCACCGCGTTGTGATACACCTCCTGCACGTCGTCACACTCGTTCAACAGGTCCAGAAACTTCTTGAACGTCTGAGCATCCTCGCCGGAAATCTGCTTCGTCGACTGCGGCAGCCACGTCACCTCAGCCGTCTCCAGCTCCAGACCCGGAAACCCCTCCTGCAAAGCCGTCTTCGCCTTGAAAAACTCAGACGCCTTCGCGTACAGACTGATCTGACCCCCGTCCGCCTCGACGTCGTCCACATCCACGTCCGCATTCAACATCACTTCCAAAACCTTGTCACCGTCGTCGCCCGCAAACTGAAATAAAGCCACATGGTCAAACATGTGCGAAACAGAACCAGTCGGACCCATCCGCGAACCCGTACGATTAAAACAGTTCCGCACGTCCGTGATCGTCCGATTGTTGTTGTCCGTCAGACAGTCCACAATCACCGAACAGCCGCCCGGACCAAAACCCTCGTAACGCACCGTCACAAAGTCCTCGCCACCAGCCCCCGCAGCCTTCTCAATCGCCCGGTCAATCACATGAACCGGCACCTGCTCACGCTTGGCTCGCTCAACAAGATGACGCAGCGTCGGATTGTTTTCCGGATTCGGCACCCCATTCCTGGCCGCCACATACAACAGCTTGCCATATCGAGAATACAATTTGGATTTAATCGCTGCCGTCTTGAAGATGGCATGCTTGCGATTTTCGAAGCTTCGTCCCATACCGCTGACCAGTCAATATTTTTGAATGAATCGACAGCACGCCACTGCACCGTCGACAAGCCCTGATTCTAACACAGTCCCCCCATTTCGTCGCCACCGGAAACCACCCCCAGCCCCCCCGAATCTTCCAAAAGACTCAGACGCAAATCCGCAGATACCACCGCGTCCTCCTCCCGACACAATCGCTCCCGCACCGCCGACACACCCGCTGCACCGCCCCGCCGACATAAAGCCCAGCCCGCAGCCGCTCGCACCAGACCCGAACCGTCCTCCAGCGCACAGATCAGCTCCGACTCTCCTCCCAGATCCGGCAGATTCCCCAGCACAATCGCCGCATTCCGACGCAAAATCTCACACCCCGTACGCTCCAGTGCCGTACCACCAAAAATCACCCGAAATTCCGCCTCACTCATCCGCAGCAGCCCCGCCGGATCCAACATCACCGGCCACTCCCGCGAACGATCACGAAACTCCCGCAAAACCGTTGCCGGAGCAAACCGGTTCCACGGACAGACCTCCTGACACACGTCACAGCCAAACAGCCAGCCACCCACGCCCGCACGCAGCTCCCGAGGTATCCCGCGATCTCGCAGCTCAATCGTCAAATAACTAATGCACCGCCTCGCATCCAGGACACCAGACTCCGGAAATGCACCCGTCGGACACTCGTCCAGACAACGAGTACACGTGCCGCACCAGTTCCCCTCCTCCGGCTCATCACACAGCAGCTCTGCATCCGTCAGAATCGCAGCCAGAAAAAACCAGCTCCCAAAACTTCGACTGATCAGCATCGTGTTCCGGCCAAACCAGCCCAAACCCGCCAGCCGACCAAAATCACGCTCCAGCAAAGGCGCTGAATCAACCACCACTCGCGCCTTGCTCGAGGGCAGGGCGGCTCGCAAATGAGCCACCACCGGAGCCAGTCGACGCTTCAGCAGCACATGATAATCCTCACTGCCCCACGCATAGCGCGATATCCGCGCCCCGCCCACACCACCCGACACTGAACCGTCATCGTAATTCATCGCCGCCATCAGCACACTGCGACAGCCCGGCAGCAAGGACTCAGGATGACGACGCAGCTCCGCGCGAGACTCCATCCATGACATCTCGCCATGATGCCCCGACTGCAGCCACCGCAGCAAACCATGGAAACCCGCCGGAGTCACTGCGGGGGCAATCGCCAAATCCGCAAATCCCTGCTCGCAGGCCAGATGCTTCAGCTCACGAGATAAAGATTCGCCTGCCCGCATCGCCACTCAACCCAGTACACTTTGCACCTGCTGCAGATGACGCCGGCCAGTCAGCACCACCTCGTCCGAACCAATCCGCTGCAATGGGGAATAACGAGGATGTCGGCCGTCCTTCCACGGATCATTGCTCCGAGCATTATAACAGCAGATGAAGGCCCACCGCGGATAATCACTCTGATTCTGATCGGAACGATGCAGAGTATTCCCGTGAAACAACACCGCTGAACCCGGCTCAAGCTCCACATGCACCAGCTCCAGACGCTGCAGTGCCGCCTCCACTCGCTCCATGTCAGCACCCGTCTGATCACCACGCTTCAGATGATCAATTCGCCCCATCCGCTGCGATCCACGCAAGACCTGCAGACAGCCGTTCTCACGAGTCGCCCGGTCAACCGCAAACATGCAGCTCGCCATGTCCGGAAACAAACAACCGTTGCTGTACCAGTAACCGTAATCCTGATGCCACGTCCAGGCGCCGCCAATTCGAGGCTCCTTCAGGATCATCTTGTGGTGATAATGATACACCTCGTCACACAGCAGCTGCTCCATCGCCGAAACCAACGGATCACACTGCACAATCGCACTGTAAATGCTGTCCGCCGGCAGCTCGTTCTCCACCACCAGCTCCACCGCACCACCCTCGCCGTCCGCTCGCGATGTCCGACGCTCAGACAACACTCGGTCCTGCTTCGCAATCTCACGCAGCAGTGATGTCTCCTCCCCGGACAACAGACCGTCCACAATGATGTAGCCGTCCCGGTCAAACGCCTCTACCGCGTCCAGCGTCAGAAAATCGGTCCGCATCAATCCGCTCCGCGAAGAAAATCCACCGCCGCACGCACCGATATCGTACCCTCGTAAATCGCACGTCCCGTGATCGCTCCTGTCAGACCCGGTCGCTCACGAGATATCGAACGCAGCGCCGCCAGATCCGCCATCGTCGTCACACCTCCCGATGCAATCACCGGCAATCCCATGTCCGCCAAAATCCTAAAGTCCTGCAACGTCCCCTCGTCTATCCCCTGCATCATCCCGTCGTTCGCGATGTTCGTGTAAATCACCGCCGCCAGCGGCAAACCGACGAACCTTCGAGCCAGCTCAAGTGCCGAAACCTCGGATACCTCCAGCCAGCCGTCCGTCGCTACCATCGAATTGCGCGCATCCAGACCCAGCGCCAGCTGTCCCGGAAACGCACCGCACATCTCCGCAAACCACTCCGGCTCACGCAACGCCTTCGTACCAATGATCACACGATCCACCCCCGTCTGCTCCAGCGTCGCCCGAATCGAATGCTCGTCACGGATCCCGCCTCCCAGCTGACACGGTAAACCCGTCGCATCCACGATCCGACGCACCACTTCCTGATTCACAGGACGACCCGCCTTCGCTCCGTCCAGATCCACCAGATGCAGCCGCTCAGCACCCTCCTGCTGCCACCGACAGGCGACCTGTACCGGGTCATCCGAAAATACAGTGCTGTCCTCGTAATTTCCCTGCCGCAGACGTACACAGCGGCCCCCCAAAAGATCAATCGCGGGCAATAACTGCAACATGGATATTCATGACCTGCGCGGCAGGCAAATTCGAACCGTCAGCTTCGACAGCCGCCAACAGTCACAGACCGACGACGGAACAAGCCACAGATTACACAGCAAAGGGAGCCCGGTCGAGCCTTCTTCAGGCTGCCTGCGAGACGCTCTCCTTCTTGCCATATCCGGCAAGACGACTCAACACGCCCAAACGCATCGTCGCCAGCAACACCATAAACGATGGCACCATAATCGGACGAATCACAAACGTGTCCAGCACCACGCCCGTCGCCAGTGCCAGTCCCAACTGGTCCATCCCCACCAGACTGCCTGCCATCAGCGAAGAAAATGTCCCCGCCATGATCACGCCACAGCTCGAAATAATGCTGCCCGTCTTCTCCAGTGCCACCGTAATGCCCTGCAACGGACCATGCACCTTCTGCTCCTCGTCAATTCGAGCCATCAGGAAGATGTTGTAGTCCTCACCCACCGCAATCAAAATCGTGAACAAAAACATCGGGACCTTCCAGTCCAGTCCCGTAAAACCCTGCGGATCCATCGCCCAAAATGCCAGATACGTGAAACCCAGCGTCGCAAAATAACTGTACAACACCGTAAACATCAGGTACGCACAAATCCCCGGCTTCTTCAGCAGTGCCCACAAAATCAAATACACCCCCATCATCACCAGCGCGTCAATCCGAATCTGATCCCGGTCCGTCACTGCCTTCAAATCGCTGATCTCTGCCGTGTTCCCCACAAACCACAGACGAGCATCCCGCAGACCGTCCGGCAACTCCGTCCGGATCCGATCACGCAGCATCCGAAACTCACTGATGCTGCTCCGCGCAAATGGATCGTTCTTCGGTATCAGATTCAACCGCGTAATCGAATGATTGTTGGGGCTGACAAAATATTGGCGAGCATGCAGTTTCTGAGCCTGACGCACCGCGATGCTCGGACGAGTCCGAAACTCACGCTGACCACGCGGTGATGACAGCGAACGCACAGAATCCAGACCCAGCTCGTCCTTCTGAGCTACCAGACGCTCAGTAAACTCCCGAATCAACGTAAACGACGTGCCCTGCATCGTCGTGAAATCCAGACCCTCCGCCTCTATCATCAGCGTGATCGGAGAAACCTCGCCCGCCGGGAAATGCTTCTGAGCAGCCTCGGCCCCGTACACACTCGCCGCCGTCTTCGGCAGCTCCGACAGCAGCCCGTAACTCAGATCACCAAAGTAAATCACTCCCGCTGCCGCAAATGGCAGCAACATCGCCAGACTCCCCAGCCACGCAAACCACGGACGACGCTCCAGAAAAGCACCCATCCACTTCCAGCCCATCGACAGCAACCGCAGACTCTTCACCCGCGCCAAAACACCCCGACCCGCAGGGAACGTGTCGGCAGGGCGAGTCATCATGGCAGGCCAAAATGCGTACAGACGACACAGTCGCAAAATCGCCGGTGTCAGCGTAAGCGAAGCCAGCAGACACACTCCCAAACCAAACGTAATCGCCACACCCGCCTGACTAAACTTGCCAAACTCAGCAAAATACATCATCCCAATGCCGCACATCACCGTCCCGGCACTCGCCGTCAGCGCCGCACCAATCCGCTGCATCGTCCCCGTAATCGACTCCTCGATCGTCTGGCCGGCATCCAGCTCCTCTCGATATCGAGCAATCAGGAACAGGCAATAATCCACACCAGCACCATAAACCAGCACCGTCACATAAGTCTCAATACCGTTGAACAACGATACGATTCCCAGCTGCGCTCCAATCGCCAGCAAATTCTTCGATACCGCTGTCGCCACACCCACCGTCACCAGCGGAATAAAGGCCAGGGCCGGAGCCCGATAAATGGCAATCAACAAAGCAACCACCAGAATCACTGTCCAGTCTTCCGTCGACTTGGCGCTCTTCCGAGACTCCATCATCATGTCCCGACCAAACGTCGCACTGCCACTGATCGCAATCTCCAGACCAGCCGGCAGCGAACCCGCCTGACCCGACGGAACACGCCGCATCCGCTCAACAAACTGCTCCACCTCATTCACAATCTTAACATTCGCCTGATCCAGAAACTCTGTCGTCAGCCACAGCACAATCGTCGTCGCCTGCTTGTCCTCACTCACCAGCAGCTCGCCCACCTTGCGGTCCTCAAAACACGCTATCCCCTGCACAATCTGAGCCTTCTCTTTGCCAGCTCCGCCAGCACCGCCGGCTACGGCAGTACCTCCAGCTCCGCCAGCAACTCCGGCAACGCCAGCTGTCGGCTCAGAAGCAGACGACTCAGACCCACCGGCAGACGACGCAGCCGCCGCCTCGGACGCAGAACCCTCCTCAGACTCCTCACCAGGATCCGGCAAACCCGCGATCCGATGCAGCTCCGGCACCACCTGCTGAGCCACAAAGTCAAAGTCCGAAGGCAACAGCCCCTCTGCCCCGCTCTCACGACGCGCAATCAACACCACCGTGCTGCGCATCTGATCATCCGGGAACGCCTCCCGAAATACACCATTCGCTATCACACTGTCAGAATTCGCCGGCAAAAAGGCAAACTCGCCGTTCGCGACAACAGACTCCCACGGAGGCGCAATCCGCACACTGACTGCCAGCAGCACCACCCACGCCACCACAATCAGTACGGCGTGTCGAGCAGTCAGATCTCCGAGACGTTTATAAAGCATCAGTTGCGCCCGAATTGCTGTTCAGTCACCGGGATCACCCGGATCCCAAAACACCCGCAAAAATATTACCAGCCATCAAGACCGTATCGTCCGGAACCCGGAAAATCAATCCACCCCCGCCCCCCGATACACCTGAACGCCAACCCCGCAGCCAATTAAAAAAGACAGGCAAAACAGGAATCCCCGGAAATCTGGGACAGATGAACAAAACACACAGAACCCACAAACCCTGACCGGAATCCATCCCGCCCGCATGCACTTCCAGATGCCACCTGCTATACTCGACCACTTTCCAAAAACCCGCAAAACTGCCCCGCGACACTCTCCGGAGCCCTCTCAGTTGTCAAAAGACGTTCCCTACACTGACGCCCAGCTGGCTGCCTTCGATCTGGATCGAAGCCGCCTGCCAAAACATGTGGCGATCATCATGGACGGAAACGGACGCTGGGCAAAGAAAAAAGGTCTGCCACGCATCGAAGGACACCGCCGCGGAGTCAACTCGGTACGCGCTGTCGTCGAAGAAGCCTCCCGACTCGGACTGCAGCAGCTCACCCTCTACTGCTTCTCCAGCGAAAACTGGAAACGACCGCCCCGCGAACTCTCACTCCTCATGGCACTGCTCCGACAATACCTCGTCGAAGAACGCCGCGAAATCCACCGACAAGGACTAAAATTCCGCGTCATCGGTGTCACCTCAGGACTGGAACCCGTCATCCAGCAGGAAATCACCGCCACCGAACAACTCACTGCCCACAACGATGGCATGACACTCTGCCTCGCCATCAACTACGGCGCACGGCAGGAAATCACCCTCGCCGTACAACAGCTCGCTCAGGCCGCCAAAGACGGTACTCTCGACCCACAACACATCAGCGAAAACACCATCGCCGCGGCTCTCATGACCAGCGGCATGCCCGACCCCGACCTCGTCATTCGCACAGCCAGCGAATTTCGTATCAGCAACTTCCTGCTCTGGCAAATCAGCTACTCCGAACTCTGGGTCTCCGATCGACACTGGCCCGAATTCAAAGCCGAAGATTTCCGCTCAGCACTCAAAGACTTTCGCCAGCGCGATCGGCGCTTCGGAGGACTCTCAGGCGATCAAACTCCACCAAACTGCTGAAAACCTCAGAAACACACCCACACACACCCACACAACTCACTGCAGGAATTACCCCATGCTCGGCTGGCGGCTGCTCATGTCCGCAATCCTGATCCCGCTCGTCTGCGTCCTGTTCCGACTGGACCTGCAACTGGGACCACCCGCCTGGATTCTCTGCGCACTCTGCCTGCTCATCGCCACTCGCAGCGCATGGGAACTGACCGATCTCCTCAAAACTCGCGCCTTTCAGCCCTGCTTTCCACTCATCGGAATACTCAGTAACCTCGTCATACTCGCCGCCTGGCTGCCCGCACTGCTGCAGCCAGGACAAACCCCGGCACTCACCGCCTCACTCACCGGGATCGCCGCCGCTGTCACCGCCAGCTTCCTCATACTCCTCGCATGGGAAGCCTGGCGCTTTCAGGAACCAGGTCGCTCCATGGAAGCTCTCGGCGGCGGACTCCTGTCCGTGCTCTATGCCGGAGCACTCCTGGCCGTCACCGCACAGCTCCGCTGGTACCCCGCCGCCGATAACGGCTACTTCGCACTCGCCTCCATGATCATCTGCGTCAAATCCGGAGACACCTGCGCCTACACCTTCGGACGACTCTGGGGCAAACGCAAAATGGCACCCAGACTCAGCCCCGGAAAAACATGGATGGGACTCGTCGGAGCTGTCTTCGGCAGCATCGCCGGCACCTGGCTCTGGCTCACCTTCGCCGGACAACTGTTCCGAAATTCACCACAACCCGCCAGCCTGCCCGTCGTTGTCCTCTACGGACTCACCACAGGCCTCGCCGGACTCATCGGTGACCTCGTCGAATCACTCATCAAACGCGACGTCGGAAAAAAAGACTCAGCCGCACTCATGCCCGGCTTCGGCGGACTCCTCGACCTCGTCGACAGCCCGCTCTACGCCGGTCCCGTCGCTCTCGCCTGGTGGACCCTCCTGCCACCAGCCTGCTAAACCAGCCTCAATCCCGGCAAAAACACAAAATCCTCCCCTCGCCCCACTTCGGGACGCGACCCAGGGCGTTGTAGACAACCACCCGCGGACTCCCGTCCGCGGCTCGCCTACATTTCCTCCCCTCGCCCCTGTGAAACGGGGGAGAGGGGTCAGGGGTGAGGGGGCTACTCCCCCTGAATCCGCCGCCCGCCCAGTCCCGGCATTAGCGCCTATCAGCGG
>Ga0172373_10004534_pt1 | contig 19502 bp, 19 predicted proteins | sample Lak10m_2_FD_114546 | JGI IMG/M metagenome (GOLD analysis project Ga0172373, IMG submission 114546) | Freshwater microbial communities from Kabuno Bay, South-Kivu, Congo - kab_092012_10m | ecosystem: Environmental > Aquatic > Freshwater > Lake | place: Democratic Republic of the Congo...
AGCATAAAGTAAAGAAATGCTAGGGTCACTATTTGGAAAGAATTTTTGACCAATTATTGGCGCGAAATGACCAAATAAAGCATAATCATACCATTCGAAACTATTAGCGACACTACTTGTTAAAATCAATTTGTGTTTATTCATTGCTTTTCCCCACGTTCGTTAGTTTGTTTATTAAATTCTCTTTTTTCCGAATAAATAATGAAGAATGTTGAAGGTACTATTATTAACGCGCCATAAATAGTTGGTGTACTTGGAACTTCTCCAAATATTATATAGGCAATTATGGCGGAGGATAATAACTCAAGATATCTGTAAGGAGACATAGCGGTCGCATCTGCATAAGTAAATGCTTTGAGAATGAAAAATAGGATTAAATTACCACCTATACCTAAAATAAATAATAATACTAGTTCGTGCGGTGTAGGTATAATCCAATTATGAAGAGCAAAAGGTAGTGATATTAGAGCTGTTATGGCAGCAGAATAAAAAAGCATACTGATCATTGATTCTTGTATGACAATTCTTTTATTAAAAATATCTAGAATTGCAAAGCATATAGCAGAAGCAATAAATACAAGCACGTTAAGATTAAAATCTTGAGAAGGTACATTTAGAGTTACAAGAATACCAATAAAAGCAATAATTGTTACTATCCATCTTTGCCAGATGATATGTTCACTTAAGAAAAAGATTCCAAGAATTAAAACAAAAATGGGTATAGTAAATGTAATAACAGTCCCGGTGGTAATAGGTGCTATGGTTACTCCATATGTCCACCCTGCCATTCCAAGAAATAACAATATTCCACGAATACAGTGAACAAAAGGTCTAGTGGTTTTTAATGTTCCTATTCCATAATAAAATATGAATGGAATTAAGCTAATTGTTCCAAACATAAATCTAAAAAAGGTAACTTCATAACTATGTAGTCTAAGTCCGAGATATTTTGAAATTACATCGTTTACTGAGCTAGTAACCAAACTCAATATAAACCAAGCTACACCTATTAGGTAAGAACGTAATTTTGTATTCATGAAACTAAATTTTTAATTCTGGAGGACCATATATTATTTACTTTAAATAGTGAAGTGGTTTTTTTTTAATTTTAGGTAAAAGAGTTAAGTATTTTTTTATATTGGTTATTTCAGGCAACATAACATAGATTTCAAATGTAATATTATGAGCAAAACATACTGTACTCCTTGTTTGGGTATAAGTAGCCACTTTTAAAGAAATTAATAAGAGATTAGTTTAATAGGTTTTTACTAAAATATCAGTTTAATTTAAGGATGGAAAATAAATGCCTGAAATAAAAGAAAGGAATTACTTTCCTTTGTAGTAAGAGGTTATTTAAAAGAACAAAAAATTAAATTTAGATCTATTAAATCACTATTTAGGTGTAGAAAGGGCTTAGAGAAAAGATCCAGATGAATTTTGGCTATTAACTTATCCGTCTTAAAAATAAACTGGAGATTTGGGGAATTTATTATAATTATAGCGCTACTAGCATAAAGCTATCAAAAAAATAAAACACAATTTTACGATTTTTTTTACTATTTTAGATAAGATAACTGGCTTTCACGGGGTTATCTGAGTTACCTCTATAAAACGCTATATGTGGAAAATGGATAAACTTAAAATGTATTCTCTTATGTTTCTACTTTATTACGTACAATAAAAGGCATTTGAGTGATCATAAATAATAAGGTAATTGGAAGAGTGCCAAAAACCTTGAAATTCACCCAAGTTTCTTCCGCAAAATTCCGCCAAATTATTTCATTAGTAATTGCCATTACCATAAAGAAGAGCATAAAGCGAATGTTAAGTTGGCGCCATTTTGCCTCTTCCTTAAAAGAAATAGCCTTACCAAAAACAATTTTAGTTGCAGGCTGCCATTTAAAATTGGTAATCAAAAAAACTAGGGCAAAAACAATATATAATATTGTTGGCTTCATTTTAATAAAAACACTATTGCCACTAAACAATGTCAAGCTAGAAGATATTAGAAGCAACCCAGAAGAAATTATATTGACCATATTTATCTTCTTTTCCATAACGTAAATAATTATTACCCCAATTACAGAAGCAATGAGCATATATAGTGTTGCAGTAAGAATACCATTATTGTTATAACCAACGAAAAAGGCTGCTATAGGCCCGAATTCAGCAAAAAATTTAAGCATATTTGCTCTTAGTTACAATTGTCCTAATTTTCATCATAATTAATGTAAATATAATACTGGAAAAATAAAAAATAATTTGCATACCATTCGGCTTTGAATCATAACCGATTGTAATATGTAATAACTTACCCAGTATGCTGTTATTGTCAATTAACCATGAAGTATCCCATAACGTTTCTCTATAGATTTCAATAACACCGACAGAGGTTAGTATACCAGCAGCTTCTGAGGCGAGACCGGCGGCAATGAGTATTAGTAGTATAGTAGAAATTTTAAATATATATTTACCTGCTAATTTTATCAGACCTGTATATATAACTACACCCACAATAAAACCGCTAATACTACCGATAACTAAACCTATTACATACTCACTAGCTGATAAAGGAGCAGAAGATGCACCATAGATCAATAAAATAATCTCTGCTCCTTCCCTAAAAATCGTACTAGCAACAATAGTAACTAGCAGCATTTTGCTAGCATTATTTGTAGTAATCTTTTCTGTTAATTTTCCTAAATTATTTTTAATTTTTTTCGTATAACCCTGCATCCACACTACAGTCCAGCTTATTACCGCCGCAGTTAGTAAAATAACACCCGAATCAAATATTTCGTCACCGTAACTACCATAAGCTTTTGTTACAGTTCTTATAAAAAAAGCAAATAGCGAAGCTAGAACGGTACCGGTCATAGCTCCCATGATGACGTAAAGTCTAGAATTTTTTATATGATTTGTTGATGCTAAAATAACCCCTAATAATAAAGCAATTTCAAGACATTCACGAAAGATTATAATTGCTATTTTAAACATCTTTACTTTTTTCTGTTACAATAATCTTACCTTGAGCGCTTTCTTGATGGAAGTCGCCGAAGAACTTATATTCTCCAGGAGCTAAAGGGGCTAACACAATTTTAATAGAACTATTACCAAGAACTATCTTTTCTCTTTTTAGGTCAAGACTTTCAAATTCTTCTATTGTAGGGTCGTCGTTGTATACGGTAATATCAATCTTTTTATCAGCAGGTATTTCAATAACATCAGGCATAAATTTATGATCTTTGATACGAAGATCAACTTTAATTGCATCATCCTCAGAAGCAATAGAGATATGTGTAAAAAAAATAGTTAACAGAAAAATTAGGAATAGTCTTTTTTTAACCATAATATGCCAGTAAAAATTAACCATATGATTGCACAAACATAATATTAATATTTATTTCAGCTAATAAGTTATTCGCCTATAATGATACCGTATTTTAAACCACCAAACAACGAAATTTATAAACTTTGTTAACCAGAAACCTTGCAAGCCAGTTATAATCTTTATATTTTGTGCTAACTAAAGATATTTATTTTTTAAGTAATCAATAAAAATTACAGGATCAATTTGCCTTAAACCGGTTGATTCTTGTAGTAATTCTTTCGAAGCCTTTAAAGATCCATATTGGCACAAGTTTTTATTTAAATAATGATTTAAACTATCAAATGTACCTTTAGATAATTCAGTATCAATATTAATATTTTGCTTTTTGGCGCGATCCATAATCATACTAGAAATTATAGCCCCGTTAGTATAGGAGGGAAAGTAACCAATCATACCCGCAGGCCAGTGTATATCTTGTAGGCAGCCATTTGAATAAGAATCCGGTATAACCCCCAGATACTCTTTCATTTTACTATTCCATAATTCTGGTAAGTCAGCAGCTTTTATTTTACCATTTATTATTTGTTGTTCAATTTCAAAACGTAGAATAACATGTAACGGGTATGTTACTTCATCTGCCTCTACTCTAATAAAACTAGGATGCACTCTGGTCATTAACCTATATAGGTTTTCCCCTGAATATTCTGGTCCACTAATATTAAATTTATCTTTTAGCAGTTGTGCTAGAAACTCGGTAAACTCTAGGGAAGTACAAGCTTGCATCTCCATAATCAATGATTGACTTTCATGAAAAGCCATCCCTTTGGGGTTTCCTACCGGTTGGTTAATGTATTTTTCAGGTAGATTCTGTTGATACAAACCATGACCGGTTTCATGAATTACTGCAAACAGGCTAGATAAAAAATTATTTTCATCATATCTAGTAGTAATTCTTACATCGAACCGACCTCCTATACAAAAAGGATGTGTGGACTTATCTAACCTGCCTCGATTTAAGTCAAATCCCATCTTTTCTAAAACTTTTAAACCTATAGTTTTTTGCGTCTTTTCATCTATTGGTTTAGTTAATTTTATCACCTTTTCGGAAGACTGTTTTTCAGCTATTTTAGTAATTAATTCAGGTAATTCTTTTTTCAAAACATTGTAAACCTGAGTAATTTCTGATACTTCTCTTTCCGGATCAAAACTATCAACTAAACTGTCATAAATAGGTTTTCCAAGTGTTTCAGATTTAGCAGTAGCTATTTGAGTAGAAGCCTTAAAAACCCTATCCAGATAAGGCACTAAAGTTTTAAAATCATTTTCAGCTCTACACCTCCGCCAAGCAAATTCTGATTCTCCGGCCGCTATCGAGAATTCATATTTCATTTCCGGAGTAATACAAACTTCTTCTTCATAAGATTTTTTGGCAAGTTTTAAATTTGCTTTTTGCCAATCATCTAGAAAATCCTCCTCTGATAACGCAGCTTCTAATAAATTACCAAATTTTTGACTAGTACTCATTTCATGAATCAACGATTCAAGTGTAGCCATTTCCTGTTGTCTTGTTTTAGCAGATCCAGCTTTTAGCATAGTTGCAGAATCCCAGTGTGCAAGGGATGCAATGTTACTTAAATGAGAAATCTGTTCAATTTCTTTTTCTAGTTTTAGGTAATTATTAATTTTATTAGACATAAATATACGAAGAGCTTTTAAAGTTTTATAATAAATAACGAATGGAAAAAAATTACAGTCTATAATTTTTCCCAGAAGTCGTCAACCATAGATTGTAGAGCTTGATTGGTTGCTAATTTATAGTTTTTTAGTTACAAACCTGCTATATAATCTTATGGTTTGTTTCTTTTCTTAAGAAAACGCTTTAATCATTATCTAATTCAGTATCTAACCTATAATATGATTCATCAATCATTGAAATTTTCTGATCTTGTGATATATGCAATATGGAAACAACATGAAAAATACCAGCCTTCTCCGTTACAAGTTCATATTGTATGGTAGCGGTAATCCCGTCTGAACAAATAGTTTGTTTTTGCAATACAGTACCCCACTTACCATACATTTCTTTAAGCTCTAAAAAACGTTTTTCTAATTCTTTATAACCCTTTGCGAAGACCTGACCATCCTCTATACATACTATTCCAGGTACAAAAAGTTCTTTTATTTCTTTAATATGGTCTTTAGAATCAGATTTACCTATATTATCTTGAAATTGAAGGTATTTAGTTACTAAATTACCAGCTAGAACATCCTGCGCAGCTTTAGCCAAATTGTTTAAGCTCAGGCTAATGATAATGATAGTAAAAAAAGTTATAAATTTTTTTATATAGAACATTTTATTAAATATATTAATTGTTAATTAAAATTACATTATAGCTTGTATAATATGTTTGTGCAAAAATCAATTACAACCCATGTGTTAACAATTTATCAGTAAATATAGTTACAAATTTATCAGGTAAGGAAGCATGGTAGATTGAGTCTGAAACAAAAATTTTATCAATGGGAGAAAGCATGATTTTTTCTTTTGCATTTCCTGATAAAACCGGGTGGGTAACATACGCTTCGATAGTTAAGGCCTGATGCTCTTTTAAAGATTCTGCTGCTTTACATAGAGTATTTCCACTATCTACTATATCATCGATTATAATACATTTTTTGTTTTTGACATTACCAATTATTTTAGTCATAAAACATTGATTATTAGCATCACGGGATTTATTAATGGCTATTAGATCCTTACCAAAAAGGGAGCAAAAGTTATGAGCTCTGGTAATACCGCCTATATCAGGAGAAACCACAACTATCTCTGTACTGTCTTCATAAAAAGGAAAAAATATACTTGCTGGATCAAAGTTAAAAATTGGGACGTTAAATACTCCTTCTAATTGTTTAGAATGAAGGTCAAGAGTTATAATTTTTGTTACTCCTGCGCTTTCCAATAGTTTAATTACCAAGCTGGCAGATATCGGACCATATTGATAGGTAGAGCGATCTTGTCTACTATAACCAAAATAAGGAATTACAGCGATTATATTTCTTGCCCCAGCTCTTTTAGCTGTATCTATTAAAAGTAATAGCTCAATAAGGTGGTCATTAACAGGAGAAGAGGTAGATTGTACTATAATTACGTCTTTTTCAATCTTATCTTGGACTTCTACTCTTAATTCACCGTCGCTAAAATTTCTGATTTCTGTATTAAGTAATCTATAACCGGTGTTTTCAGCGATTCTCTTAGCGAGCAGTTTATTACTTGATCCTGAAATAATTTGCATAATCTTAACCTTTTCCGCATAACATCCAGGTAATTTTACCATCATTTACTTTTTTAATCACTGTAAATCCTATCTTTGTATACACCCTAATTGCACCAGTATTAGCAGTATCCGGATCAACAAATACATACTCAAAAGTCGGAAAAACGTGTTGATTCAAAAAATAGCTTAATGCTTGAGTTCCAATACCCTTACCGGTAAATTCCACTTCGCCAATATACCAATCAACGCTAGCACAAGAGGTAGGTAATTCCGAAATGTCATAACCTTGTTCCCGGGGAAAGTCATGTACATTATAATATTGGATATAACCGATTGGCATTTCTTCAAAAAAAATGATAAAAGCCCACATAAGCTTTTTGATTATTTTTCCCTCGAGCTTAAGTTTTTTATATCCCTTAATATAATGACCATACTTCTCCTTAATCAACTTCATCGTCCATTGAACATCCTGATCCCACCATGCTTTTACATGAGGAGTCTCTAGCCATTTCAGCAATAAATCCAGATGCGATTTAGTTAATGGCTTGAAGGTAATCTTGCTCATCTTGCCATAGATAAAATATGGTGAGTAAAATAATTATTAAAATGTGATTGTTACAGTGACTGTATCAGAGTAATTACCAATCAAAGCAGACTGGTTTGCTGGTATTCTTCCGTAAACTGTCATGACTTGTGCAACTCCGGTACCGGTTGCTGAAACCCAAGTACCTGAAATGTTTCCCCAATTAGTAGTCCTAGTGGAATCAGAATATAAAAAATAATTTAAACTGTTCGAAGATGGACCGCTCATCCTGCGAGTAGTAGTGGTAGCTCCTGCAAAAGTACCAGCATTAAGACCCACAGTATAAGTAGTACCATTTGTACATGTTGCAGTTATTGTTGAAGTCGCATCTAGCTGGGCTAATGTATAATTACCAAAGGCTAAAGTAGTAGCAGTAACACTGCACGATGAAGCAACAGTAGCACTTACCTGTACGGATCCTGTTGAAGTTGCCCCTAAAGATGTATTTAGGGATGATACTCCACTAACTAGAAAAAAGCATAGAGTAAAACGATATTTAAAAAATTTTTTTATACACGCCATAATACCCCACAACTTATTAAAGGTAAAAACAAACTATAAATCCCTAATCACTTCATCAGATGTTAAGCCTAATACTATTCTAAATAACGTTCAACATTATAATTAGACTCGAATAATAATCAATTTAAAGTGTGATTATAATGTGCTAAATTAAATTCCTAAGTTAATGTTATAACGAGACAATATATCTTCAAGCTCATTTTTTATAATTTCTAGCCCCTTCTCTGTCGATGATTCACACCTGGCAATAATAGCCGGGCCAGTATTTGAAGCCCTAAGCAACCACCAACCATGCCTAGTGGTAACACGTAAACCATCTATATCAACAAAATCAATATTTCGATCTTTAATTAACTCTTTAACACTATCAATTATTTTAAATTTTATTGCATCATTAACAGCTAATTTGATTTCTGCAGTATTATATACTTTTGGCAATTTCTCTATCATATCATCTATTGATTCCAAGGAGTTTGACATGATATCTATTAACCTGACTGCTGCATATAAACCGTCATCATATCCATAATACTCATCAGCAAAGAATATATGCCCGCTCATTTCTCCAGCTAGCTTTGCACCGGACTCTTTTATTTTAGCTTTAATGAATGAATGTCCAGTTTTCCACATTATTGGAACACCTCCAATTTCTCTTACATAATCAAATAGTACCCCGCTTGCTTTAATATCAGCGATTATTTTTGCTCCAGGCGATTTTGATATTATGTCCTTTGCATATAAGCAAAGAAGCTGATCGCCATGAACAAAGACTCCTTTTTTGGTAATGATTCCTATTCTATCAGCATCGCCATCAAAACCGATACCAACATCACAATTATTCTCCAAAACATAATTTTTTAATTGGTCTAAATTCTGAGGGATAGTTGGATCTGGGTCATGAGCAGGAAAATTCCCGTCAATTTTCTTGTTAATGATAAAAGTTTGGCAAGGTAATTTTCTAGACAAAATTGAAGTAAGCTCTCCAGCTGCTCCATTTGCGGGATCAAAAGCGATTTTTAAATTTTTACTAAATTTTCTATTTAATAATATTCTATCGATATATTGCTCTTTAAGATCGATATAATCTTGCACATAAGTATCTTTTATTTCAATATTGTGCCAGTTGAATTCTTCTATCTGTTTTTTTAAATCCTGAATCATTAAACCAAAGAAAGGAGTATTATTTTTTACCATTTTAAAACCGTTATCATCCTTTGGGTTATGAGAGCCAGTAACCATAATGCTACCGGGAGAAGAAAAGATTTTATCAGCAAAATACAAAGTAGGAGTGGCAACCAAACCTATATATTTAACATTTGCTCCGGTGGCTCTTATTCCTTGTAACAAAGCATTACAAAGGACTTCGGAGCTGAGACGCCCATCTCTCCCTACGCAAATAAAATTTGATTCCGCTTCGTTCACCCCTGATAAAACAATTCGTGCAAAACAAAAACCAATCTTATATGCTATTTCAGGAGAGAGGTCACTATTGCTATTACCTCTGATGTCATAGGCTCTAAATATTGCTGGATTAATCATGTATTTTTCCTTAAATTTGATTTTAAAATTACAGATACTATACAAATAAATTTGGATTTTTAAAATATTAATCATTATGAAACCGGTAAATCGTATCCTTGCTTTTGATGTTTCTAATAATAGCTGCAGCGTCGCTATTTCAGCCGGTCAAGAGGTTCTTGCCTATAGAGAAGACTTAAGGCCATCTATGCAGGCAGAAATATTAATTGCATTAATTGAAGGAGCTTTACAATCAATAAATTATGATTACAAAGATATTGATTATTTGGCTTTTACTAATGGACCAGGAAGTTTTACGGGTATTAGGATTGGCCTAGCTACAGCAGAAGGTATTTTAGTATCTAGTAACCTACAAGGCGTAGCAATTTCCAATTTTGAGATGTCTTATTACCGTTTACAACGCCAGATAAAACATTTTGATAAAGCAGTAATTTTACTTAATGCTTATAGGAATCAGCTATATTATCAGGAATTCGATCCTGAAGGCAATAAAGGCCAATATGGATTAATTGATATTAACGAGGTTTCTAACTTACTTGGAGAAAAAAAGAAGAAAATAGTCTGTACGGGAGGTGGAACGAGTGAAATATACGATCAAATTAAGGAAAATACTAATATTACTATATTGCCCCGTTTTGCAAGGATTAACGCTACTCAAGTTTGTAAATATGCGGATGAAAAAATAAATAAAGGAGAGATAAATCAAGGTATAGGACCGCTATACATTAGGCCCCCAGACGCAAAGATCCCAGCAAAACCAACTGTATTCTAACAAATACAGGCAATCCAACACCCGCTAAGATATAAAAATTATATAAGCAAATAACTAGAGTTAAATTTTGAATATATCTTGCATTAAGTAAAGACCAGGCTTAGTTATGGAATTTAACCAGCGAGCCGCAAATAAAGCTCCATTTGCAAATACTTCTCTACTTAAAGCCCTAGAGCCTATGGTAATTACTTCAGTAGATCCTGCAAATATTACTTCATGCTCTCCCCAAATTCCTCCTGATCTAAGAGCAGAAAAACCTATATCCCCATCATTCCTAATTCCTTTATTAACTCTATCAAACACGGCAACTTTTTCAAACTTTTGGTCTCTATGTTTAGCTATGTTCTGGCCAATAGCAAGAGCAGTTCCGGAAGGAGAATCTTTTTTATGCTTATGATGGATATCAATAATTTCTACGTCATAATCTTCTAAAATCCTGGATATTTTCCCAGCCATTTCTATTAACAGATTTGCCCCTATACTCATGTTGGGGGAATATAATATTGCAATTGATTTTGAAGCTTTTTCAATTTCCTTAATATGAGTACTAGACAGCCCTGTAGTACCTATAACTACTTTTTTATCAGTTTGGCTAGATACTTTAAGCAGGCTTCCTAATGCGTCCGGAGCTGAAAAATCAATTATTATATCAGCAGGAAGACAAAAATCTAATAGTGCGCTATTATTTGAATGTTTTGAAAATTTCGTAACCAAATCAAATTTATCGCTTTGCCTGCTAATAGCTTCTGTAACTGCTGCACCCATCCTTCCAGAAGCGCCATGTAATCCGATTTTAATAATACTCATTTTAATTCTTTATAAGATTTTCCGTAGTAAACAAGAGGAGAAGCAGAATCAGCACTGTTATTTATTGTTACCTTCAAAGCCTTACCTATGAAAATATAATGATCTCCGCATTCTATTTGCTTATATTTTTCGCATTCTAGCCAGCTTAAAACATTGTTTATCAGAGGTATGCCAAAATTATTTTCTGTAAAACCAACATTATAAAATTTATCAATATTTGAAGAAGCAAACCGCACTGCTAAATCTAGCTGCTGACTTGATAAAATGTTAATCGCAAAATATTTTGTATTGAAAAAAGCATCAAAACTGCCCGATTTTACATTTAAACAAAACGAAATCAAAGCCGGATCAAGAGAAACTGAAGTAAAAGAATTAGCTGTAAATCCGTAAAATTTATTAGCATAATTAGTTGAAACGATAGTTATACCGGTAGGATATTTACCTACTGCAGCTTTAAATTCGTCACTTTGCACCAGCTAATCCCCATTTTTTAGCTAAAACCTGAATTGTACCATTATTTTGTAGAGCTTTAATTGCACGATCTATATCCTGTTTATGCGAAGAATTTTTGGGCATTGCAATAGCAAATGAAGAGCTTAAATTTTTATCAGCAAATCTGGCCAAATCCGGATAGATCTCTATAAATTTTCTAGCTTGAGCTTCTTCCAAAACTAACGCATCAATACGTCTTGATTTTAGTTCTTCTACAAGCATTAAATTACTAGATAAAGAGGTAATCGTAAAATCGTTAGCCGTAGCTAGCTCATTAGCAATTAAGTTCCATGTTGTACCGAGCTGTGCTCCTACTTTTTTACCTTTTAAATCTTTATAATTAGCAAAATTATCCTCTTTTCTATAGAGAATCCCAATTTCTGAAGAAATGTAAGGAATAGAGAAGTCAACCCTCGATAATCGCTCCGGTGTAGTAGATAAACCGGCAATAACCAAATCTACGCTGCTAGTAGAAAGAGCAGCAAGCAAACTATGAAATTCCATATTTCTAAATTCAAGTTTTTTCCCTAAAAATTTTCCAATCTCGTTAATAAAATCAATATCAAATCCAACTATCTCACCATTTTGCATAAATTCATACGGTGGGTTATCAGCACTAGTGCCAACGGTCCAGGTCGTACTTTCCTTATTATCAGAACAAGCGGGTAATAGGAATAAAAATAAGATAGATAATAAAATGCTTAGTTTTTTCATTTTAAGGGCAAGAACTTCCAATTTTTACAAAGACTTTATTTTCAAACCCAGTTAAAGTCAACTAACTTGTTCTTAAATAAGTTAAGAGGTTATTGTAATCAACCGGAACTTCTTTTTCAAACTCCATTAATACATTATTTATAGGATGAATAAAACTGATGTAAAAAGAATGCAGAGCTTGGTGGTTAAATTTAATAAGCACCTCTTTTAGGCCCGCGGGGCATCCGAGAATTTTCCTTTTGTTATTTCCGTAAGTTTGGTCTCCTACTATCGAATGGCCGATATGGCTTAAATGCACCCGAATTTGATGAGTTCTACCAGTTTCAAGGGTACATTCAACCAAACTGAACATACCGCTTTTAAAAATTTCTAATGTTTTATAATGGGTAATTGCAGACTTACCCCCAGATTTTACAGTTGTCATCTTTTTTCGATCTAATTTACTCCTTGCCATCGGTTGGCTTATGATTCCTTCAGAAGGCTTAATTATCCCCCAAACTAGAGCTTTATATTTCCTTTTTAGTGTTCTTGCCTCTATTTGCGTAGCAAGCCCTCGATGAGTAATATTATTTTTTGCTACCACCATTAAACCTGAGGTATTTTTATCTAACCTATGAACAATACCCGGTCTAATTTCTCCTCCCTCATCCGATAATTTATCAGTATGGTGCAGCAAAGCGTTCACTAAAGTGTCTTTGTAATCACCAGCTCCTGGATGGACTGTCATAGAAGAAGATTTATTTATTACTATTAAGTCATTATCCTCATAAATAATATCTAGTGGAATATTAGACGGTATCATTCCGGAAGGTACTTCTTCCTCGATGAGTAAATCAATGGTATCATTTTTTTTGACTCGTAAAGACAAGCTCGAAATAATCTGACCATTTAGTAACAATTTTTGGTGTTTTATAGCTTTTTGAATCTGACTTCTTGAAGTGCCACTACAATATAAAGATAAAGCTTTATCTACTCTTAAACCATCTAAATTTTCAGGTATAATAAAATTATGTCGAGACATATTACAGGAGAATGATTAATCTTGATTTGGTAGCTAAAAACCTTTAACTTAATAAGTAAAATACCTATGAACAATATAGCTCAAAAATTACAATATATAAAATGGCTTAAATCAATTGGCATAGAGTATTATTTTTCTGCAAAAAAAGATAGTGATATTTCTTTTATCCACAAATTAAATGATCACTATACCAAGAAACAAGGAATAGGTTCTGATAAAATTATGGTTAAGGAATCAACAGATTCTCCTGGTCCAGCAAAAAACACTACTATTAATAATAATGACGGAGATAAAGAAATATTAAGTATTAGAGAAGCACGCACTTTGGCAGATAGTGCCAATTCACTAGATAAGTTAAAAGAAGTAGTTGTAAATTTCAATGGTTGTAGTTTGAAAAATTTTGCGTTAAATACCGTTTTTGCTGATGGTAATCCAGAAGCAAAAATAATGCTAGTAGGTGAAGCTCCGGGAGCAAAAGAAGATGAGTTTGGCATTCCTTTCTGCGGTGAAAGCGGTATGCTACTAGATACAATGCTTTCTACAGTTAAATTATCAAGAAAGGAAAATATATATATCACTAATACAGTTTTTTGGCGGCCACCCGCCAATAGAAAACCTACTAAGAAGGAAATAGATATTTGCCAGCCATTTTTAGAAAAGCATATTGCACTTATCAACCCTAAACTGCTTATTTGTGTAGGTAGCACTGCCGTTACCGGCCTATTTGGTGAAAAAACTAGTATTAATACTGCTAGAAACTCTCAGCACTTTTACAAAAATAAATACCTCTCCCAGCCCGTTACCACTATGGCTATTTTTCACCCTGCTTACCTTCTTAGGCAACCTGCTAAAAAAAAGGACACTTGGTTTGATTTAATAAAGATACAACAATTTATCGAAGAAGCTATTTGAGTATACTATTTTGGTTGTAAATCATTTCTGCAATAAATTACAATTAAAAATTGTAGTAAATTGCTAAGTAGATAAAACCATGAGGTATAAAATGAGCGAAGAGTTTGCAGAACTTAAAATCAAAGATAAAGTCCATAAATTACCAATTAAAAAGGCGTCAATCGGTCAAGATGTAATAGATGTTACAAAATTATATAGCCAGACCGGTTACTTTACTTATGATCCCGGTTTCATGTCTACAGCATCATGTACTTCTAACATTACGTATATTGATGGAGATAATGGAATATTAAGGCATCGAGGCTATGATATAAAGGAACTTGCCGAGAATAAGAATTTCCTTGAAGTATCTTATCTTCTGCTCCATGGTGAGCTACCTAACGAAATCCAGTATAAAGATTTTAGGGAAGATATTGCCTATCATGCGCTTGTTAATGAACAAACAAGAAATATTTTCGGTGCTTTCCGTCATTCAGCTCATCCAATGGCTGTTATATTATCGGTAGTTGGTTCCCTTTCTGCTTTTTATCATGAAAGTATTGATATGACTTCCGTAGAAGGAAGAGAGTTAGCCGCCCAGAGAATGATTGCAAAGATGCCAACGATTGCCGCAATGACCTATAAATATTCGCTTAGTTAGGCTTTTGTGTATCCATTAGATGAGCTGTATTTTACCGAAAATTTCCTCCATATGATGTTTGCATCGCCTAGCAAGAAATATAAGGTAAATCCTGTACTTGCTAAAGCTTTGGATAAAATTTTTATTTTACATGCAGATCATGAACAAAATGCTTCTACATCAACCGTACGCACTTGCGGCTCATCCGGATCTAACCCCTTTGCTGCTGTTAGTGCTGGTATTGCCTCCCTCTGGGGGCCAGCTCACGGGGGAGCTAATGAAGCTGTAATAAAAATGCTGGCAGAAATAGGTTCTGTTAATAATATTCCGACCTATATAAAACGTGCAAAAGATAAAAATGACAGTTTCCGTTTGATGGGGTTTGGACATAGGGTATACAAGCATTATGATCCAAGAGCAGAAGTGCTAAGAGAAACTTGTAAAGAGGTACTGGAAGAATTAGGCCAGTTAAAAGGTAATCCGTTGCTTGAAATAGCTATGGAACTAGAGAAAATAGCTCTCCATGATGAATATTTTATTGAAAGGAAATTGTATCCAAATGTAGATTTCTATTCAGGTATAATATACAAAGCTATGGGAATTCCAGCTTCTATGTTTACAGTATTATTTGCGGTGGCACGCACAGCTGGCTGGGTTTCTCAATGGAAAGAAATGTGGGAAGACGAAGAATTCAAAATTACAAGGCCCCGCCAATTATATACTGGCCACGTTAAAAGAATATTATAACTAGGTAGGTATGTGAAAAAAAAACTTGCACCAAGCAGCTTTTTCGAATAATATTGCGACTCAAGTTTGTGCCCGCGTGATGGAATGGTAGACATAATAGACTTAAAATCTGTGGAGCCTAGCTCGTGCCGGTTCAAGTCCGGCCGCGGGTACCAAATCACTTTTCAAAGACATCCTATATAGTTCAGGAACGCCTTGCAACATTAATCATTACGGTATAATGCTTAATTCTAATAATTAACCCCATATTTAGACCATTTTGCGGTATTAATTTAGTCACTAAAACTATATATAGATGAATGTTGCGTAAACACTTTTGAAACTGGGATTAAAAAAACAGTAAAATGGTATCTGGATAATACAGACTGAATTAAAAATATTAAGCATTAAATTCTGAAAATATTATTATTTGGTAAAAATGGCTCAATAACACATAGCCTTTATGTCATTAAGAAAAATGATAATAGTTTATACTAGTAAAATCTAAATTTTAGGTTTGATAATTTAAAACCAATAAACAGGATCCACGAGCTAAATATCATAATAAATGTTATTGATTATATCGATCTGGACAAAGTGCAATCAAATATAGATTATATACATTATTTTTTAGCTAGAGTACAATCTTTCTCATACTCGCTTATAATGTTTTTAACTGGTCCGTCTGCAACAATTTGTCCATTTTGCAGCCAGATAATCCTTGTACAAAAATCACGCACTAAACTCATTGAATGTGAACTTAGAACCATTGTACAATCCTTAGATAAAAAGTGTTCCAATCTTTCTTTGGCTTTGGCGGCAAATTTAGCGTCACCAGTTCCTATTACCTCATCAATTACCAATATGTCTGGATCTATCGAGGTAGATGTTGCAAATGCTAATCTCATCATCATACCAGCAGAATATTTTCTAATAGGTTGATGTATAAAATCTCCTAATTCTGCAAATTCAGCTATTTTATCTACTTTTTCTTCTGCTTGACTTTTACTAAGACCTAAAAACATCAGCCTAATTTTAATATTTTCAAGACCAGTTAAATATTCCTCAAACCCTGTGTGAAAATCAAGTAATGGTGATACATTACCGTTGATAATTAGTTTTCCTTTTGTAGGCTGAAAAATACCTGACAATATTTTAAGCAATGTAGTTTTTCCAGCGCCATTAAGCCCAATTATTCCAACTTTCTCACCTTTAGGTATAGAAAAAGACAAATTTTCTATCGCTCTAAAAGTTGTAGCCCTAGATTTTTTAGCTTTGAGGTAAAAATTTAGTACACTACTTTTAAAACTATAAGCATCTTCATTATCTAAGTAATAATCTAAAGAAACATTACGCAATTCTATTGAATTCATATCCAAAACGGCACGAACCGTCCCCATCTTTTTTGTATTATTATCTGTACTAAGAGTAAACATAACGAGAAACCAAGACCTATAAAATAATGCTCCAGATTAGCAAAATCTACGTTTAGTATTGGATATCTTACTATTTCAATTAAAGAAGCAAAAGGATTTAAATATATAGCTATACTAATACCTTTTTGAATTAATAATTCAGGAGAAAATATTATAGGTGTAATTAGAAAAATCAACCCAAAGATTCCTGATAAAGCGTGATTTAAGTCCCTATATCTTAAACACAAATAAGCCGTTAGTGCAGTTGCAGAATAGCAATAAATGCATAAAACAACCATCCCAGGAATTGCATAAATTATTCCTAATAAGCTCAATTTGCCAAATATACCCAACACTATAAATGTTGTTAATATTGATATCCCAAAATATAAAAATTGTGTTAATAATGTACGTAAAATGAAAACACTATAAGGCAAAGGAAATTGCTTAATATAATATTGGGCATGTAAGAATGCATTGCCACCTTCAGTCATCGACCCCATAATTATTCCCCATAATGAGAGCCCTAATGTTAAAAAAGGTACAAAATCATATATGTCTATAGCAAAAACGTTAGACCATACCAAACTTATTCCTAAAGCAAACATTAATTGTTGTATTACTAGCCACAATACACCCAAGCGAGAAGATCTAAACCTGCTAGCTACATCATAACTAGATAAAAAGTAATATAAATCATAATAATTTATAATTACTTTAAATAAGCTGTTATTTTTTTTCATTTTTATCTTTTAAGTCTTACTTATGTGTTTGTGTTAGTCTTTTAAGTTAACTTTTTTACTTAATAGTTTTTAAATATACAAGCTTTTTTATGATCACAAAATTGCAGATGTGCATTAGTTAAAAAAACGTTTTCACTATTTTTACAGTACCACTCTACTCCTGGCTATTTAATTTTGATATTATAATTATTCCAGAAAAATGAGTTTTTCTTTTTAGGCTAATAATAGCCTAAGTGCTTATACAAGATTTCGGAGGAGATTGCAAGAGTTAAATTTGGCATTTCCTAAAGATAACTAAAAAAATGATCTGGTTACAATAACTCGGGAGCACAACCTATTAAAAAAGAGTACAAAATACCTTGTAAGAGAATCCTACCAAGCTATTCTTGTATCAAGAAGCATTTAAGTGATTTTACCTGTGGTTAGATATAAACTTATGAAAATATCGTATAGTGGTTACTATAAATGATCTAATAACCTAACTATAATAGGGTTAAAGAAGGTAATGCTTTAACAGTGTGCCGGATCAATTACATTTTTATAGAGGAATAATTATCTATCGCAGGTAAAATTCTTTTTTCTCAACTTACACCAATTTTTTATGCTTATATTTAGGATTTCTAGAGTCTTCTCCCATATAGTTGGTAATATAATTATGATAATCTTCATAGTTTCCTTCAAACCATGAGGCGCTTCCGTCTTTATCATAGGCAATAATATGGGTAGCTATTCGGTCTAAAAACCATCGATCGTGGCTTATTACAAAAACACAACCTGCAAAATCAAGGATAGCATCCTCTAAAGCTCTTAAAGTGTCAACATCTAGGTCATTGGAGGGTTCATCCAGTAGAATAACATTAGCACCGGATTTTAACAATTTAGCGAGGTGAACCCTATTTCTTTCTCCCCCTGACAACTGGCCTACCTTTTTTTGCTGGGTCCCGCCTTTAAAATTAAAAGCTGAGCAATAAGCCCTGCTTTTAATCGACATACCTCCTAGTTCTAGAACTTCTAACCCTTCTGATATTTCTTCCCATACTGTTTTATTATCGTCCAAGTGGTCTCTTGACTGATCTACATAACCAAGTTTTACTGTATCTCCTATATTAACTTTTCCACTATCGGCCTGTATTTTTCCAGTTAGAATATTAAACAACGTTGATTTACCAGCTCCGTTAGGGCCAATTATACCAACAATCGCACCAGGGGGAACTCTAAAACTAAAATCGGAAAGTAGCATTTTATCGCCAAATTTTTTCGATAAGTTTTCAACCTCAATAACTAAACCTCCAAGCCTTGGTCCATTTGGGATAATAATTTGGGCAGTCCCATTAACTTCATCTCTTTTTTTATTAAGTAACTCTTGGTAAGCATTTATCCTTGCTTTGCTTTTTGCCTGACGCCCTTTCGGAGAAGCTTGGACCCATTCCAATTCTTTCTTTAATTGTTTTGATCTATCTCCTTCTTCCTTTTCCTCTTTGCTGATTTTTTCGTGTTTCTGTTTTAACCAGTCTGAGTAATTGGAATGCCAAGGTACACAATTACCTCTATCAATCTCTAATATCCATTCTGCAACATTATCTAAAAAATAACGATCGTGAGTAATTGCTACCACAGTCCCTTTATATTCTTTTAAATAGGTCTCTAGCCAAGATACTGATTCTGCATCTAAATGGTTAGTCGGTTCATCAAGTAGAATCATATCAGGCTTCTCTAAAAGTAACTTACATAAGGCCACTCGACGTTTTTCGCCTCCAGATATTTGATTTATATTCGCATTTTTAGCAGGGCACCGCAAAGCGTTCATAGCAATCTCTATTTCTCTCTCAATTCCCCACCCATCACATATATCTATTTTTTCTTGCAAATCTGCCTGACGTGCAAGTAAATCATTCATTTCGTTCTCCGATATTTCCTCGGCAAACCTATTACTAACCTCGTTAAATTCATCAAGCAGAGCTGTTTTTTCTTTTAAACCCTCCATAATGTTTTCAAAAACATTTTTTTCAGGATCTAAATGAGGTTCTTGAG